>ERZ1034901.2603-NODE-2603-length-11308-cov-109.624811_pt1 | contig 11308 bp, 6 predicted proteins | sample MGYA00520628_ERZ1034901 | MGnify/ENA primary metagenome ERZ1034901 (study PRJEB33766, sample SAMN09781783) | gut metagenome | biome: gut microbiome | host: Homo sapiens | place: Madagascar | study: EMG produced TPA metagenomics assembly of the PRJNA485056 data... | reverse complement strand
CTCAAAACAAAAGCTCAAATCTGCTATTTTTTGCTTTTTTTATCAGTCTTTTTTAAAAAAAGCACCACTCTTCTTTTTACTCTTCACTCTTCACCAAATCGGCTGAAACCCCGATATACACTGGGGTTGCGAGAGGTGAAGAGTGGTGCACAGCTCTTCACCACTCTTCACCTTCGGATTGCGCACTGAATTGAAACGGAAGCTCGCCCTGTTCGGTTGGGGGGCTGAAACCACTTTTTTATGTCCCACAGATTTCACAGATTTACACAGATTTTCCGGTAAGCGGCTCCGGGTGAAGAGTGGTGAAGAGTGGCGTAAACTCTTCACCCGTGCAAGTTTCAAAGTTACAGATGTTTATGTCCTTCCGGTGAAGAGTGAAGAGTGTTTTTGAAAGTGGCGTACTATTCCGACGGATTGCAAATCCGCGGAACAATTTACATCCTTTTGTATGCTTTTCGTTTCATAAATGAGGAGTGGTTTTGTACGATGTTTCTATTATTTCTTCTGATACACACGCACATAATCCACCTGATACTTTAGAGGGAAAGCGGAAATATCAGGAGTTCCACCATTTCCACCAATGGCAAGATTCAAGAGGATATAATGCTTCATCTCATTAGAAACAAATGGATTTTCGAAGTTATCATCATAGCCTTTGTTATAGGTGGTCTTTAAGTCTATCTTATTGAGAAGCTCATCATCCACATAAATAGACATGTAATTCTCATCCCAATCCATTTTCCATACATGATACTTCTTGCTCCAATCCTTGTCTTTGGTCGTAAAATGAGAAAATGGTGTTACAGATTCATTCCATACCGCCTGCCACAAACCCTTGTCACCCCAGCACGCATTGGCAAGGATGGAAGGACGACCATTCTTGATATAATATTCCAGGATGTCGATTTCACCATTGTTAGGCCATTCCCATTTATCACCCAAGAGCCATATCGCCGGCCAACTTCCTGTTGCAGTCGGAATCTTCGCTCTCACTTCTATTCGGCCGAAATGAAAAGCAAAGCTATTTTGGGTGGTAAGGCTACTGGAGGTATATTCTGCATATTTACGTTGCAACTTCCAATCGCCACTTCCTTCTACATAATCAGGATTCTTTACCCTTTCTTGTCGCCCCTCAATAACGAGACATCCATCAGCAACTGTTGCATTCTTGTCCTGATACCATTGAAGTTCGTTGTTTCTAACAAAGCCTTGTTCATAACTCCACTCCTTGCTTGGCAAACCATCATTGTCAAACTCATCATGCCATACCAAGGCATAGCCATCATAAGATGGAATTGTGGCAAACTTAACTGTAGGTTTGTAACTGGTAGAATCCACTGTTGTCGTAGTACTATTTCCACCAGAATTTTCTTTCTCAACTGAGTCTGAAGTGCTGCTACAAGAAAAGAGAGCAGCCATTGCCATGATTGATAATATATTCATTGTTATTCTTTTCTTTTTCATATAAATCTGTCCTATTAAAAAGAAGGACACCTTAAATAATAATGTAAGGTGTCCTCTAATATTATTTCCACAAATCGTTTTGTGTCAACATAGGGTTGCTGTCCAATTCGGTTTGAGGAATTGGCCATACATATTCTTGCTCGCCCTTATAGTTTCGATACTCATAAGCAAACTTATAAGTTGAAGCTTCATTGTTGATTCTGTCAACGGCATCTTTCAAAGTATGCCAACGATACAAATCAAACAATCGTAAGCCTTCAAACGCCAACTCTACTCTGCGTTCATGACGGACAATCTCTCTCAATTTTTCTTGTGAGAGTCCCGTTCCTTCTACATTTTCTACAGTTGGCATACCTGCTCTCTGTCGTACCTCATCTATCAAACTCACAGCTTTATCTAGATTCTGATTGTTCTCAATATAAGCTTCTGCCAAGGACAGCAAAACCTCAGAATATCTAATCAAATAGAAATCCTGGCCAGAATCCCAAGATGTTGACCAAGTCAATGCAGGGTTGAAGTACTTCATGACATATACCGTAGAGAAGGAAGCAGCAGAGCCGCCATAGTTCCAATCCGCAGAACCCCATGTCATGCCTGGCAAGAATAAGGTTGTCTTCAGACGAGGGTCACGATTCTCATAACGTGTACCTGTGGCAGACCATAAGTCTGGTGTTCCATCGACAATGTTACAAACATCGTCTTTCTTTGTATAAGGCTTGCCATCTAAGGTATAGAAAGCGTCTGCCAAATCTATCGTACCATTGATAGCTTCCAAAGGAGAGCCCCAATGACCACCGATAGCATTACCTTCACCTTTACCAGGACCTTCATATCTTACTCCCCAGATAATCTCATCACAAGCTTCGTTGTCTTCTGTAAACAAAGTTGTATAATCAGGGAACAAAGAGTAGCCAAAAGTTGTCACTTCTTCATACGCCTTGATAGCAGCATCCCATTTCTCATTGTAAAGGGCAATTCTACCTAGCAAACTCAAAGCAGCGCCTTTGGTAATTCTACCTCTTTCAGAAGTTTCCTTTGGTAAGATATTGGCTGCATTTTGCACATCCTGCATGATGTTGTTTACGATAGTTGCTCTGTCTGTCTTCTCGCAGTTGGCATCTGTCAAGCTTTGGGTAGAAGTGATGTAAGGCACATCTTGATAAGTCATAGTGAGGTTCAGGTACATCAAGGCACGAATCACAGTAGCCTCAGCCTTATACTGTTCCTTGGTACTTTCATCCATATCAACCTTATCCACATTGCTTATCAAGCTGTTACAACGCTTGATAGCCTCGTAGTTTGCCGACCAATATGTCTCAATCAATCGAGAACTGCTAGACTGGGTACCATTGCAGATGTCGTAACCAGGCATCCAACCACTCCAGTTGAATCGACCGCCATTGTCAGTCATGGCATCCATGTTGAGAGGACCACAACCGTCCCATTTGTTCTGGTTTGAGGCATCATTATACAAAAAACCATTCTGCAAAGCATCATAACATGCTGCCAATCCCTCCTTTGCATCGGCTGCAGTCTTCCAGAAAGTATTCTTAGATACAGAGGTAAGTGAATCTTTCTGCAGGAAGTCATCAGAACATGATGTTGCCGTCAATAATGCTCCACAAAAGAGCATTCCTATGATATATTTATTTGTTCTTACTTTCATAATTGTCAATTATTTAAAAGTTTACATTTACACCGAATGAGAACGACTTTACATTAGGGTGAACATCACCTCTTGTGTCGCCACTACTCTTCTCTGGGTCGTAGTTTTTCAACGAGGTAATCGTCAGAAGATTTGAAGCTTGTACATAAACTCTCAAACTAGATGCACCAATATGGTGAATCAGTTTCTTGTCAAACGTATATCCCAATTCTATATTTTTCAATCTTAAATAATCAGCTTTATTCAACCAGAATGAAGAATATTTCTCATTAAACGCATTTCCCAACTTAGGCATAGAACCATTTGGATTACTTTCGCTCCAACGGTCAAGCCATCGAGTGGTCATGTTACCACCATTGGTGATAGTCGCCTGCTCCCAATAATAACGATAAATGCCACTTACACCCTGCCAGAATGTATTGAGGTCAATGTTCTTCCAGCTAAAGCCCAATGTAAAGGAATAGGTTGTCTTTGGGAATGGATTTCCGATAATCTGACGGTCAGAATCATCAATGTTTCCATCATCATTCAAGTCCTCATACATGATGTCGCCCAAAGATGGAGCCAATCCATTTTGTTTGATAATGTCCCCCTTGCTATTGGTTCTGTTCAAATCTGCTTCTGTACGATACAAGCCGATAGCTTTCAAGCCAAAGTAAGACCCAATAGGGTTTCCCTCACGGTTGATAGACTGTCCGCTATAGGTGTCAATACCCTTGTTATCTATAATTTTGTTTCTTACAGAAGAGAGGTTGAAGCCAGCATGCCAAGCCCAATCACCGGCATGGTCTTGATAATTAGCCGAAAGTTCCCAACCACGATTTCTTACCTTACCTGCATTTTGATATGGAGCCGACAAATTACCCAAGAATGTTGTTGGCATAGACAGCTGCAAGAGAATATCAGAAGTAACTTTGTTGAAATAATCGAATGTTACATTGATTTTCTGATTCCAGAATGCAGCATCAAGGCCTAAGTCTGTGATGGTGGTAGTCTCCCACTTGATGTCATCATTGGCAACAATGTCCTCTGCCATACCAATCATCTTCTCGTTTCCGAAATAATAATTGTAATAAGCACCCATGGTTGGAGTGTAGGCATAGTTACCAATCTCTTGGTTACCCAACTTACCCCAGCTGGCACGAATCTTCAAATATGATAGAGGCTCAATATTCTGCATGAACTTCTCGTTGGTCATAACCCATGCACCTGAGAATGATGGGAATGTGGCATATCTATGTGCCTTAGGCATACGTGAAGAACCATCATGACGAATATTGAATTCAAACAGATACTTATCTGCATAATTGTAATTTATGCGACCAAAGAAGGACTGCATAGAGTATTCTGCGCCATTGCCACCTACATAATCATTCTTGGTAGCGGAATCCAACTCATACAAATTATCAGTGGCAAAACCTTCCTTGTAACCATGGAAATTGCCTTCCTTGTAATCCTGAATGGAATGGCCTGCAAGGAGATTGACCTTATGGTCCTTAATCGCAATGTTGTATGTCAAGATATTCTCGTTCAGGTAGCTTTGATTCAGCCAATGGTACTGGTACAAGCTATTGTTATCGTCTGTATATAAGACATTGCCCTCTGCGTCATACTTAGAAGATTTCTGGCTATAGTATTTAGTATCGTTCATATAATACTTGTAAGCCAAACTGGTTCTAAACTTCAATCCCTTGAGCAAATCCACCTCAGCAAACACATTACCATCAAATCTGTAGCCATTGTTCTCATTATGACCAAGATTCATCATCTGCACTGGGTTCTTAAAGGTGCTGAAACTAATGTCGCTACCATCTACACATCCATATTCCCCGTTAGAATAGGTTACAGGAACTGTAGGGCGTGTAAACCATGACAAGGTACGCATCAAATCAGAGACTGATGCACCTGATGTGAAGTTTTCCTTAGAACCAGAAAGATTCAATCCAAACTTAAAGATACCTAACTTAGCATCTACATTAGAACGGAAATTAAATCGTTCATACCCTGTATTCTTCAACACTCCATCTTGATTTAGGTAGCCAACAGAAGTCATGTAATGAACATCCTTTGTTCCACCACTTACAGACAGATTGTGCTGTGTCATAGGAGCCGTGCGGAAGATGGCATCGTTCCAATTGGTATTGGCAAAATGATCTGGGTCAGAGCCATTCTGTATCTTTTGCAACATATCGGCTGTATAAGCCTCTCTGTTATTGCTTTCATTATACATTTTTGCCCAGTTGTAAGCGTCTACATAGTCTGGCAAAATAGCTGCTTTTTGAATTGTATAGCTTCCAGAATAATTGATTGTAGGCTTTGATGCAGAACCACGTTTGGTAGTGATCAAGATAACACCATTGGCAGCACGCACACCATAGATGGCAGCAGAGGCTGCATCTTTCAACACAGATACATTATCAATATCCGTAGCTGCGATTTGCTGGATTTGGGCCACAGAAGCCTCTACTCCATCTATCAGCACCATAGGGTCATTGTTGCCAAATGTGCCAATACCACGAATACGAATCTCTGGAGTATCGCCGCCAGCCAATCCACCATTACTAGTCAAAGTTACACCAGGCAAACGGCCTTGTAACAAGTTTGTGGCATTAGCCGTAGGAATATCTGTCAAATCTTTGCTCGTTACTGATGCTACAGAACCAGTCAAGTTTGCCTTCTTCTGAGTTCCATAACCTACAACTACTACTTCATCAACTACTTTTGAATCGTCCTTCATTGTTACAGTCATAGACTTGCCATCGGCAGGCTTCAGTTCCAAAGTCTTCATGCCGACATAGCTAGCCACGAGAGTTGCGCCAGACTTCGCCTCAATGGTAAAGTTACCATCCAAGTCTGTAGCCACGCCATTATTGGTACCTTTTTCTCTAATAGTAGCACCAATGATAGGTTCGCCTGAAGCATCGACGATTTTACCTTTGTAATTAATCGTACTTTGAGCAAAGGTCATTTGGGAAAAACCAAACATAAGAAATGCACATATTCCCAATTGTTTGCTCATAGACAAGTTTGACAATCCACTTGCAATTTGTTTAATTTGTCTCATATGTTTTTGGGTTTAAAATTGAATTTTGCTGCAAAATTAGCATATTGGGAAAATTAAACCAAATCCAAATCAGACAAAGACTAATGCAAAAAGGACATGTCGCATATCTGTCCTAAACATGTCCGTTGTGTTCCTGCACAAACTGTTTTGGAGCGATGCCAAATTCGTTTGTGAAACATTTCGTGAAGTAAGAAGCATTGGACATTCCCACCATGTACATTACTTCAGATACTGAAAATCTGTCTTGTTTCAGCAGTTCTGCAGCTCGTTTTAAACGTGTGGAACGCAAGAATGCAACAGGTGTCTTACCTGTCAATTGCTTGATTTTTCTATATAGCTGCTTTTGATCGACCTTCATCATATCCGAAAGCATAGAAACATTAAAACCTTCCTTCTGCATATTCGTTTCAATAATCTGCAATAACTCTTTTATGAACAACTCGTCTGAAGATTCTATGGAAGTTTCCTCTTTTGTAGACCTCTGTTCTTTTAACATAGTTTCGATATGTTGTGCTTTACGAACATTTTGAGCTTGTTTCAATAATCTTGCCACCTGAAGCACTAATTTGTTAAAGTCGAAAGGCTTTGAAATGAAAACATCTACACCTGCTTTGATGCTCTGTAATTCTGTTTCAAAGTCATCTTTTGCTGTTAGCATAATCACAGGAAGGTTTTCCATTTGTGCAGTATGCTTTAGATTCCGAACAAATTCCAAGCCATTCATGATTGGCATCATTTGATCAACAACTATCAAGTTTACGTTTTGAGTTTTCAGTATGTCAAGCCCTTCTTTGCCATTGAAAGCTTTCAAACAAAAGTATTTTTCCTCAAAAGCAGAACATAAGAATTCTACGACTTCTTTATTGTCATCAATGATTAAAATCTTAGGCAGTGCATTCTCTGCTAATTCTAGTTCTGAAGTCGTGGGAACAGTCTCTTTTCTTATAGCATTTTCCTTTAAAGGTAAAGTTACAGTAAAAGCGGCACCTCCCTTGTTGCTGTTTGTTGCTACCACTTTCCCATGATGTAATTCTACAAACTTCTTGACCAGGAATAATCCAATCCCTGTGCCATGTTTACTTTTATCTTCTTCTTTACCTTGGTAATGTCTAATAAATATAAAAGGTAGTTCTGCTTCAGGGATACCACAACCATTGTCTATGACAGAAACAGAGATTTCGCCTTGTTTTACTTGTAGTTCGACCCGTACATGTCCAGTATTATCATTCACATGCTTAATGGCATTTGATAGTAAGTTTGTAAATATGGATTCTATTTTCACAACATCTACGTTCAACCAAAGTTCTTGTATGTCATGAATAAAGTCAATTTTTATCTTACGCTCGTTAGCTATTGGCGCAAAAGCTGAGATACCGTTATTTAATAAGGATACTAGTTCTACATGAGAGCAAATAACAGAATTCTCTGTATCATATTCTGTTTGCTTGTCATCTATAATCTTATATATCAAACTGTTCAATTTTAGGGCATTGCGCTGTATCCCTTTTAAGGTATCTCGCATTTTAGCATTCGTACACTCAGACAAGAGTTTTCCTAAAGGGGCAATAACTAAACTTAAAGGAGTTTTCAGTTCATGCGAAACATTGACAAAGAACTCCATTTTCATCCTTGCCAATTCTAAGGTCTTTTCCTTGGCTTTTCGCTCAAATAATTTTTCGCTCTTTTTCTTTTGAATTCTTAAAAGACAGAATGCTCCCGTCAATAGAAATATTACATATATCCCCCAAGCCCAAGTGGAAAAATACCATGGGTAAGGGACATCTAATGTGTAAGTTGAAATGGTAGCATATTTATCTGTCATGGGGTCCGTAATACTCAGTTGCAAGGTGTTTTTGCCACTGAGCATAACTGGATATTCAAGCAGATTATTTCCTGTTTTCATTTTTTTCCATTCCTCATCATTCCATTTGTAGTAGAAGGTTTCTCCCTGTGCAGAATAAGCATAAGAAGCTAATTCGATGGAAATATTCTTGAAAGAACTCAGTTTTATAACCTTTTGTTGTGAAAGGTTTGATACTGGAATAAACAAAGAATCGCATGAAATGGCAGAGATAAAGGTCCTTCTGGTATGATGCTTACCACCAAACCTACTTATGTTCAATAATGTAAGGAAGTCTTCTCCTCCAAATATAATTCTATTGTTGTAGCCATCAAAAAAGGCGCACTTAAAATGTGGGTTATTTACGTGGTAAGGTGTGACACTCTTATTTTTCTTGTCTATGCACAAAATGCCATCTACAGAAGACACCCATATGTACTTAGAGGAGCAAACAAAAGAATATGCACTTCCATAAGATACTTGATATGGTATCTTATACTTATTATTCCGTTTTATATCATATTGATAGATAGCTCCTTGGTCAGAAAACCAAATATAGTTTCCGTCACATGCAAAGTTATCTAAGTATATGTTTGCCAATTTGTAATCATTCCTTGAAGGGTTTACACATATCAGCCCCAGATTGGTGTTAGCCCATATATTGCCAGCATAGTCTGGTATCATTTGATATACAGATTTGATATGTCCATATCCCAAAAAGTTCTTGTTCGTCAAAGCGTAAGAATGTGATTGACTGTTTTCTAGACTAGTCTTATCCACAACGATAAGACCGCTTAGATATGTGGCTATCCACAGCCTATGTTTTGTATCCTCATAGATGCCATAAATCCAATTGGTATTATTACGTTTGTTGCCTAACTGATAATACTCAAATTGCATAGTCTGTTTGTTCAACTTGGCTATACCGCCATCTGTGGCTATCCAGATTTGGCTACTTCTGTCACGATAAATGGCTCGTATATAATTATTGTTCAATTTATATAATACATTATTTGTACTATACCAAATGGTTTGTTCTTCAGACACATAGAGTAAACCATTCTCTCCACCAAGCCAATATTCTTTGTCGGAAGATTGCAATATACAAGTAAAGAGATTGCCATTTCTGGAATCTACAAGGTCAGTCAACTTTACGTCTTGCATTAATGGATTCTGTTGAACCATAGATATTCCATTGTCAGTAGCTACCCAAAGGTTGTTATTCTTGTCTTGATAGAGTTGAGAAATAAAATTATTACATAGAGATTGAGGATTATGGACGTCGTGCTCTATTTCTTGAAGAGACTTTGTGGATATCTGATACACTAACATTCCAGCTTCTGTACCTATTAATAAACGATTGTTAGCAACATCTGAAACAATGCTCTTTAAATAACTACCTGACAGTTCACAAACAGTTTCTATATGGCGATTGTTTATTTTATAGCTAAGCAGTTTACCGTCTGTTCCCATCCATACACAATTGTTCCTTCTATCATATGCAAGACTGTTTACTATAGGATCCTTCATTCCTGGTAAGTTTACGGAATAGAGATGATGATTTGTCTTGTCATAAATGTTGAGTCCTCCATAAGAACCAATAAACAGCTTGTCGGCAACAGGCAATAAGGCATAAACCATCTTATGCTGAAAGTTTTTAGAAGCTATTTTGTGAAGCTTACCCTTCTGTATGTCAAAATACAGCAAGCCGTCGTCACGGGTACCAATCCATAACTTACCATCAAAAACCGCCAATGCTCTTACTGCACTGACCTTATAAAAATCTTGATCTGTGTCTTCAAAATTCCAAGTAAGGAGATTCAATTTATGAATACCATTATCAGTTCCAATATACAAATAATGACCATATTGTACAATAGCTTGTACTGTATTCTCATCAGGCATATTCTTGCCAAAATAACAAAGGTGATAGTTATAACCATTGTAATTGACTAGTCCTCTTTTCGTTCCAATCCAAATCAAACCATTAGAATCTTGGAATATTGCATTGACGACATTAGCGTCAAAAGGTAACTTTATATTGTGAAAGTTATTCCAAGTATTGCTTATGTCGTTTTTAAACAACAGATTATAACCTTTTACATTTGCTAATATTCCAAACAATAAGCTAAATATAATAAATAGTCTTTTATTCATAATTATTTGATCTTTTGATGATTATGGCGCAGCAAAGATACCGGTTTCTTTTGAAAAAGCGCAAAAAGTTGTTCTTAAAAGTGTGGAGATTCACAAAAAAGTCGAATTCAAAATGGCCATATAAACCTCGTTCTCTGAACCTCGGTCAGAGAACACGCCTAATGATTCCGGATCTTCAATCCAGCAATCATTCTCCTTAGCCCAGTCTTTTAACCTTGCAATTTGGACTCCCTTGCAAGCCGTTGTTCCCGCAAGCGCTTGAATTGAGCTAAGCACTCCTCCAGCGAAAGCGGATGCTCTCGCCAATAAGCCATGCTCTTTTGCATCTGGGCATTGACTTTCTTGTGATAATCGTTCAGTTGTATCTCCATCCATTTATGTATTATATTGTTAGAATATTACGTTTGCAAAGTTACGACTATTTCCCGAAACTTCCAAGGCTTCGCTTGATTTTCTTCATAATTTGCCTTTTTGCCGACTGCAATCCTGGGGATAGAACCTCCTGCTCCAGCATATCCAGGGCCATTCTTAACTCTTCGAGGAGCTCGGGATAGTACTTCATCTGCTCGTAGGCGAGCTTCATGCAGTAGCAGCGGATGGCGTAGGGTTGGGAACAGGCTGTAATCTTGGCAATGCAGGAACGGAGTGATTCTTCCTCGAAAGGCTGACGGAGAAGGAGTTGAAGCATCAGGCGGCGCTTGGTCTCATTCTTCTCTACGAGAACCCTATCTATCAGTTCATCATGCTTCTGAAAGAGCCACGGGTTGTTGGCTTCATCAAAATGGCTTAAAGCCCAAAGTGCATTGAACGATACGCGGTCGTTTTCATCGAAGGTGAGTTGGTAAAGCTCTTCCTTTAAACAATTATTCTCTTTGCCTTGCGTCTGAAGGCAAAGAGAATAAATATCGTTTATGCTTAATTTGTTTATGAGTTGATTTCTCATTATTTCAGCTCTCATAACTTCTTATTCTGTTCTTATAACTTCATAAGATGCTTTACTTCCTAAAGTACTTTCCAACTACCGGCAGACTCTTCAATGGGAAATCCTTCTTCACGAGATATGCGGCGAAGATGAGGATGAGCACCGTGTTGATGAGGCAGGCAATTCCACTGGAGA
>ERZ1034901.2598-NODE-2598-length-11323-cov-55.132677_pt1 | contig 11323 bp, 12 predicted proteins | sample MGYA00520628_ERZ1034901 | MGnify/ENA primary metagenome ERZ1034901 (study PRJEB33766, sample SAMN09781783) | gut metagenome | biome: gut microbiome | host: Homo sapiens | place: Madagascar | study: EMG produced TPA metagenomics assembly of the PRJNA485056 data... | reverse complement strand
GCAAAATTCTGATTTTCCTTGATTTTGTTTAAAATGTTGTCTAATGGCACATAATCAAATGCCTTGCGCATCCATTCTCCTGTTTTTCTGTTCTGCACAGAATAGTTGACCTGTGCTGACTTTTCAAGTCCTCTTAACTGATTTACTAGCTCAATTAAATCAGTTGCGACTCCTGTTGTAATGTTTTTAAATCCTATCATTTTTCTTGTTTTCCTTTCTTTTTGAAACATCCTGTTCGTACTGTTTGACGATTTTTCTTAATTCTTCTGCTTGCCCTCTTTTTACGATTTCTGCTACGATATCTAACATTTTTTCAGCTCCCAATAATCAAATTTGCATTTTCCTTGCCAAATACTTTGCAGAACACTTTGACAAGCTTTGTAGAAGGATTGTGCGTTCCCTGCTCGATACAAGCATAATGGTTCGTTGATATTCCAAGCATTTTTGCAACATCTTTCTGAGTAAAACCATTTGAAATTCTGAATACTTTTAATTCTGTTCTTTTCATTTCATGCCCCCCTTTCTGCCTACATTATAAACCCATGTCATCAAATTGCAACTACTTTTAATCAAAATACGATTATTTTTTATTGTTTCAAATAGCTACGGTGTGTTATCATCGAAATATAAACTTTTTTAGGTGGTGTAAAAAAATGATTAACAATAAATCGATTGGAAGGAAACTAAAAGAACTGCGCAACTCCCGTAACCTTAGACAGTCTGAGCTTGCCGAACTTGTCGGGCTTTCAAGACCTGCAATATCGAATATTGAATCTGGAAAACGTTCCTTGACTCTTTCCACTTTGAAACGTTTTTGCGAGGTTTACGGAATTGATATATCTTACTTTGGAATTGATACGTCAAGCTATGACGAAGCGACAGATCTCACACTGCGCATCGAGTCTCTGTTTCACGATCTTCCTGAACCTGAGAAGGATGAACTGTATCTGAAGATAATGAAGTTGTACCTAGACAGTAAAAACGTTTCTGATTGAAACCATCTGTCGAAAAAAAAGAGTTGTCTAACTCATACTCAATTTTGAGATCTTCCTGTTCAGCATAAAGATTAAACAGTAAAGAATAGAAACTTTCAGCGTCCATATGCTCACCGCCTTTCAATGGCTAGTATGGACTGCTTTTTTTATTTTCAATCAATCGGAGGTATTTTTTATGAGAAAAAAACTGCGAGTGGCAGGATATGCTCGTGTTTCCACTGACGAACAAAAAAAATATGGATATTCAATACAGGCTCAGACCGAAGAAATAACGCAATGGTGCAACGACAACGATCATGACCTAATACATATCTACATTGACGAAGGCTACTCAGCAAGCACCATGAAGCGCCCACAACTACAATCCATGCTTTCAAATCTGAAAAATCTTGATGCCATAGCTTTCACACGACTTGACCGCCTGTCACGTAACGTTCTCGAAGCTAATAAAATGCTTGAACTTCTTCAGCAAAACAATGTTGCCATGATTTCCATATGCGAGGACGATATAAACACATCCACTGCAAACGGTCTGTTTATGTTCAACCTAAAAGTCAACCTTGCAGAACATGAATTAAAAAAAGGCTCTGAACGCATCAAAGCCGTATTTGAGTACAAGATTGCACAAGGCCAACCTATCACTGGCAATGTTCCTTTTGGTTACAGGATTGCCACAGAAAACGGCAGTAAACGCATTGCAATTGATGAATCAAAAGCGCCAATCGTGAAAGACATTTTCGAATCATTTCTCCTGCATCAATCAGTCCATCATACAGTCGAATACGTCAACAAGAAATACGGACTGTCTCGACCTTACATGTCATATATGCACATATTAAAGAATGAATTTTATACAGGATCATACCGCGGAAACTCCAATTACGCCGAGCCATACATCACTAAAGAAACATACAATGCCGTTCAGACCGCATTACAGGCCAATATACGCACTGGAATACAACGCCATGTATATTTATTCACTGGACTGTTAAGATGCCCAGAATGCCGTTCTAAATTGGTTGGAGTGAGCCATCCAAAAGGCGGTAAACGATACTATTATTACCGATGCAACAATGCCCACTCGGTGCATACATGTACCCACAAAAAACACTATGCGGAACTGGCAACAGAAAAATATCTGCTGTCTAACCTTGACAATCTTTTGAAAAACCATATAGCCACAATATCAAGCATCACATCTGAAACAAAAAACACAACTGAAAAGGAATTAAAAGAACTAAGAAAAGAGTTGGATAATCTGAATTATATCTTCATCAAGAAGCGAATGCCTGTAAGTACCTATGAACGTCTGTATGCTGAGACGGAAGACAAAATAAAAAGGCTTGAATCTTTCAAGCCTCAAAGTACTGATCATCTTAATCAATTTTTGAACAGCGGTTGGCGCTCGATATATGATAATCTCACACGCGAGAACAAGCGCACGCTATGGCGCAATGTTCTTGATTCTGTCCATGTTTCACCTGATGGAATAGAAGTTTTCTTCAAGTAAAAAGCAGACATTTCTGCCTGCCCTTTACTAGGAGAACATATGTACCAATGTCAACGAAATTACATCTATAATATACACCAATCAATCACCGAATGCAACGGTGATTTTTTCTATACTAACATATGCTAACCTGTAGGCTATGACAAGTTAGTATAGAATTTTATGCATAAAAAAACAGCCCGCCGAAAACCTCCGACAGGCTGAGAAAGGAATGCAGTGAACATGAAACACTGCACTCATAGTATATCATGATTTTGTTTAATATCCAACAACTCTCGTTATGAAAATTGCATTTTCTGCTGAATATGTTGAGCCGTTGCTTTTCAAAATGATCTGATAATTCTGACTAAACGTGATCATTGACTTCGACACACTCACAAGAGCAAACTTTGCATAATCATAGTCTGCAATATAATGAATAGTACCTAAATGCACAAGTTTTCCGTTCGGGCTGAATACCTTCACACTGCCACAGGCATTATCACCTGATGACCTGTAAAAGATTTCAAGATAAGTATAATTTTCCGCACTATCTGACAATGTGACAGTTTCTGCTGTTCCATTTGCACTGTTGTAAAGCACCTTCTCACTAAGGCTCACACCATTTGCTTCAAGACTGTTATCATACTTTGGAAAGCAGTTGACGCCCATTGAACTTAAAAGCCTGTCAAAATAAACAATTGGTATACCCTTATCTACGAATAAATTATAAGTTGTTGAGCCTATCAAGTCACTGACTATAACTCTTATATCCCACGCGAATTTATTGTCAATTTCAAAACTTGTTTGCGTGTTATCTTGAATTGTGCTTAATGTTGAATAATTTGTATCAGTTGTTTTTTTGTACTGATAGTGAATTTTTATTACGTTCTTATCATCAATGCTTGATATACTGCCATCAACAGTTAAATGTGTTGTTGAATAGAAATTGTTTTCTCTTTGGCAATTAATAATTGCGCTAGGCTGAACCCAGTCAACAATAGTTATATCTTTTGAGTAGCTCATTCTATTTCCTCTGCTATCAATAACAGAAATTGAAGCGGTCAAGTTTGATGATGAATTGACAATTCCAAAATTAATTATCTGAGAAGGAACGCTTGAACCACTCAAAGTAGCGCTTTTTGTAATTCCGTTAAGCAATATTTCAACTTTTGACAAGGTTGCATATTTCAACGCGATCAAGTTGGTTAGCTTAAATTCCAAATTGCTGTTATTTCTAATGATTATTTGATTATCCTCAGTTATATCGGATGTTTTTTGGTTGCTATCATAATAATCAATTTTATCAATTGCAGGTTTTGCGTTTGCTACGTTACACGTAAATTTCACTGATTTAGTCCCAATTTTAGTAGAACCGTTGTATGTATCAGCATAAATAGTACCCCAACTGCTATTTAAGTTTGGTATTTTGCTATAAAAAGAATCTGGTATAGTCCAACGACAGTTATCTTTTACGCCTGTTGCTATCGTTTCATTCAAATCATAAAAAGAATATCTAACGGTATGCGTGAATGCGCTACTATGACTATTCATGTGAATTGTTATTGTACTGCCAATGTCACCAATATTTTCGGTTGTATTTGGCCATGTAATACATGACGGCTGGCTCGCTCTTGCAATCTGTGGTAAGCTCCATGAACCAGAACCGTTACAATTTACGGAAGCACTATAGATTGCGCTAGATACGCTGGCACTAAAAGAAGCGTTCCCCTCCGAATTATGACCAATTGTGTAAGAACCGCTTGCGATAGTGCCTTTGTACTGCTGTACTCGTGTGCCGTTATAATAAACACAATTGCCATTGATATATACACCTGTTGGATTTGATCTATACCAACTAGAATTACCGCCTTCTGCGCTAATTCTCCAATTGATCGTAGTATTATTGTTAGCTACGCTTTGGCTTGCTACGCTCCACGAAAACTGTACATGTCGTCCATCATAGCTGTTTGTGTTGAAACTTCCGTTTGAAGCCATAGCTAATTACCTCCCATAGTAGAAACCAAACCAATCCCATCATTAGTCATTTTGCCGTCATCATCATATAGCGTGATTGGTATAAATCTCATTTTGTTACATAGCGTTATTTCTTCCTCAATAACGCTTTTTTTCTGATGGAACTCGTCTTTTGATACCCAATATATTTTATTGCCGTTTCTATCATATCCAGCAAAGCCAATTTCATTGTTGATAATAATATAGCTATCATCTACACCGTTCAGGCGCAATCCATTTTTATCAAGTATACCGATTAAATTGTTAGCCTCATCATAGATTTCAAGAGTTCCAAACTGATTAAGGTTAGAGCCTAACTTTAATGTTCCACCTTTAATTAAATCAGCAGTCAAATTGATAACATTGATCTGTTCCATGTTTAATACGTTGTCAATAGTCCATGCACTCTTAAACGCTCCATTGATTCCAGTGCTTGAAAATGCAATACCACCGCTGTTGATCATGATAACGTGGTGAGCTTCTTCTTTTGGTAATGCATCAACCACAAGAATCTTGTCTCCTTCGTAAATAACGTACGAGGAACTCATAGCGCTCAATATTTTATCCGTCGCGGTTTTTAATTCGTCACTCAGCGTAACTTTAATAACTTTGTTATTTTCCTGTATAGTTTGTTGCGTACTGCTAGTTATACTGTCAACTAGATTAGATAGTTTTTGCTTGAAGTTTCCAAATTCCAGTTCGGTATATCTTTCTAAGATGCAGTCATAATCATAAGCAATGACATTTGTTGTAATGTCAAGCCCTAATCTTTCGTCTTTTACAACGATCGTATCTCCTACATCAGTGATTTTTTCAAGGTTTGCTTTCAGCTTGTAATTCACACTAGGCTTGCAGTTTGCATTAACATAGTCTTGTGCTTGCGATCTTAAGTCATTCATCAATGCGTTTTTATAAGATACCTCATTTAGATTGCCTTCAGCGTCTTTATAATCATCTTCTTCAATGCCATTTTGTTCAAATGATACGCATTTAGTATATGGTATGTCATATTGAATATTGCTATAAACATACTTTTCATCTAATAAAAGCCCATTTTTTCCGACTGGCATTAGCTTTGTCACTACGTTATCCCAGTTATATTCGCAATTGATTTCTTTTAAATTCTTTGCATATCTTACCACAACGCCGTTGTCTTTTCCGATTTTGTCTTTTATAGCTATTGTGAAGTTATCTCTTACAAGATGACCACCCCAGCGCTCTATAACGGTTTGTATTGCCTCGTAAAGCGACTTTCTAACGCACCTAAAGGAATTTATCGCTGTAACGTCCGAAACTGTCGTAAATGGGCTTGTATTGTCCGTAGCGTTGTTCAAGTGATCAAGTGCATCATTGCAATTTTTGTCAACAACATAGCTATCAGCGATTAGATAGTTTTGGCTGTCATAAAAAACATGGTGACACTTAGCACTTATCTTTTTTCGTGTCTGCTCAACATTAGTAATTCTAAATGCTTGCGATCCTTGTGGAGTGTTTGCAACGACAATTCTGTTTGCAGTTAGATCATCAATGTAATCAAGGCTTGTTTCTAAATCCAAATAGAAGGATCCATTATCCTCTTTGTGTACTTTTGCCTTTAATGGCTTTATGACAATATCGCCGTTTGTGGTAAATGTTTTGTCGTTGCTGGAGAACAATCTAATCATCTTTATACCTCCTTTCTTAATAAATTGAATCGTCTTCTGCCGTGTATAACTACCTCTTTATCTAGCATACAACTGCACTTTAATAGTACCCGTATATTTGTAATTAGTTGGAAAATTGAAGAGAATTTTTCCGTCTCCTGTTTCTGCTCCGAGATTGTCATACATAATTAATACGTTCTGCGTGTTTAACTTAACATTAATACTAGAAGTTGTGCTTGTAAGGATTCTTGGTTTTGGTAATTTCTCAAATTCATAATATTTATTGTAGCTGACATCCCATTTTGTGTTAAACAGGTAATATCCTACGGCCATGCCGTTTATGCTAATTGATAAATTATGATATTTACCATCAGTGTTCGCATTCTTATCAACCTCAACGTATAATCTAAACTCATCATGTAATTCTGCATTTGCTAAATCGAATTCGATTGTACTTAGATTTTCAACAGTCTTACTTTCATCAACTAAAGTAATCCATTCTTTCACACTCCCACCGTTTGTTACCGTGAAAGTTGATGTTGTGCTATCATTGTATGTAATCGTATATGTATCAGTCAATCCACTTGTTGATGTCTTTGTAATTGATTTAATGCCTTTGCCGTTGCTTACTGTAAATGATTTTTTAGTTCCATCTGTAAGTGATATTTCGTAAGTATCAGTCAATCCACTTGTTGATGTCTTTTCAACGTTGCTAATGCTCACTCCGTCCTCACCTTTTACACCCTGCTGTCCTTGAGAACCTGTATCGCCTTTTACGCCCTGCTGTCCTTGAGGACCTGTATCGCCTTTGTCACCCTTTGCACCGTTTGTAACCGTAAATGTTGACTTGGTGCCGTCTGTCAGCGCGATTGTGTAAGTGTCTACAAGCCCACTTGTGCTAGTTTTTTTGATACTTGAGATTCCTTTTCCGTCTCCGTCCTTGCCTTTAAGCATCAATATTTTTACGATCGGTTTATAAAATTCGCTCATCTTGTCACGTCCTCTCCTATCTTTAGTGCTCCGTTGAGAATTGTAAATACATCTCCGTTCAGTTCGATTGACAGGTCATAATAATATAATCCTGCCTCAATATTTTTCGTGTCCTCTGGTGCAACGCGAACAACGTAATACAGCTTTGTGCCGTCCTGCTTTGAAAAGTTGATTCCCTTTTCTAGTTCCTTATGGAACACTACATCATCATCGTCAAAATTCATTTTGCAGGTAAAATCTGCTTTTTCCAATTTCTGAGGAGCTTCGTCAAACTCAACTTCGAATGCAAAGCTAAACGTGTCTCCTCTAATCATTTCAAAGTTTGTTCTCATTATATCCACCTCGATAATTTTTCAAATGCAATATAAGTCAATGTTCCATCCCATGACACTGAGTTAGCCCCAATTTTAAGAACGAACTTGTCATAATTTCCGATAACGTATCGGTTCATCAATACATCATCATTGTACGCCTCAAGCCTTCCTGTGTCTATCGTGATGGAATTTGCCGTACTCAAGTCAATACGGAACAACTGCACGCCATTCAACGACAGATTGATAATCCCTGTTCCTTTGATATGAATAATCGGCTTGGAAACATAATTGCCGTTATTTCTCACTGTGATAGCACTTGTCGGATTGCTGAACACCTTCAGTTTCTCGATACTGCTGTATTTGAATGGCTGTACATGATACGTGATCTCAGCCGTTCTGAACCTCATAAGGCGCTCATAATCAATCGCGTCTAGAATATCATACACGTAGTATTTTTCTGGCTCATTCGAAAATGTTACCGTTCCGCTTGAATTGAAAAACGGAATAATATCATCAATATCATAGTCGCCAAACAGACCGATCTTCATTTTTTTGTCATAAGCTGAATATCCAAGCCTTGTGATCACATCACCGTCACGCCCGTATATCTGTTCAATGCTTGTACGCATCAAAGGCTTTGTAATCGGTGGCAATTCCTGAATCAGCAATCCTTTTAAATATCGGCTGTCTTTTCCATTTTGAATAACATAATTTCTCATATATTTACCGCCTTAATCATAAATAAGTTTTGTCACCGTTTTGTCAACAAAATGACCCATTTCTTCATCATCCATCTCGATTTTGACCTGTGATAGTGCATCCTTGAATGCCTCAACCATAGAATCGTAGCTTCTTCCACCACTTGCAGAAACACTGCCATTCACATTGAATGCGTCAGACATTCCACTCGCCAACGCTTCTGTCTGACTGATAAGCTCAGGGCTTGCCTTTCTTAAAGAATCACTCAATCCATCGACCATGTCAGGCATCCAGCTTTCGTATTCAGCCAATGGACCTTCATCAGGTCTTGAGAAATGAAGGAAAGATTTGATTTTGTTTGCAACGTCGCTGACTGCACTTGTGACATGATGAATCGCATTTCTGATGCCATTTGCGATACCCTTGATCATATCAACACCCCAATTAAATAACTGTCCTGGAAGACTTCTGATTGTATTGATAATGTTATTTGCAAGTCCATGTGCTGCATTTGCACCTGCTCGTGCCAACTGCCCTGCGAAGTTCCATGCGTTATTCAATGTATTTGATAGCCAGTTCCATACAGCAGACGGAAGACCACGAATGAATGATACAACACCATTGACAAATCTAGAACCTGTCTCAAAAGCCCTAGAAACCATGTTAGAAGCCCAATTCTGTACATTGCCTATAACATTGCCAAGGAATCCACCAATACGCCCAGGAAGAGCCTGAAACCACGATATGAGGTTGCCTATGAATCCACCAACTGCCGTGATTGCATTTCCGACCGTGTCCTTGAATGCATTCCACACGTTTATAACAGCATTACGGAATCCCTCGTTTGTGGTCCACAATGTGACGATTGTTGCTATTAGTCCTGCTAGCAACGATACAACGAGCATTATCGGATTGCCGTTCATGACACCATTCAATAATGCCTGCGCAACAGTTGCGCCTTCATTAGCTTCCTGATATCTCTTGACAGCTGTAACAACACCATTGATCATGCTTGCAACGTTCCATGTCACCATTGCCGCTCCAATTCCTGCAACAAGAGAAATGATCATACTACCATTGTCCATGATGAATCCGAATAAATCACCAACAGCGGAAACAATATCATCAATAACAGAAACGACAGAATCAATATCCATATTGTCGATTGCATTTGTGATGTTTGGTATCCACTCATCAGCTGCCTTTTGTAGTATCGGCTGTAATGCTTCACCAAGTTTGGAATTGATTGTATCGCTCAATGTCGAAAGTCTGCCATCCAAAGTCTGAGACTGTGCATCCATTGACTTAAAGTATTTGCCACCTTCAGACGTTGATCGCTTCATCGACTCCGTGATCTCGTCCACAGACATTTTGCCGTGTGATATTCTGTCATACAAACTTTGCATGCTTTCTCCTGTATGTTCTGAGATTTCCTGTAATGGGTTGAATCCTGCATCAATCATCATGTTGATGTCTTCAAGCGATACTTTCTGCGCTGAGTTCATTTTCCCGTATGCCCTTGCAATGGATTCCAGCTTGTCAGCACTTCCTTGAGAAATATCACCAAGCATCATCATACTGCCAACTGCATCATCAGCATTGAATCCAAAGTTCATTAGCAAAGATGTTGCATCTGCCAACTGTGGCATATCAAATGGCGTTGTTGCTCCAATATCAGAAAGTTTCTTAACAGTCTCTCTTGCCTTGTCTGCTGAACCTGTCATGACCGTAAACGATGTTGTGTAATACTCCATTGACTTCTGATAGTCAACCGCACCACCTACAAGCGACTTGAATCCATCAACAACCTTGCTGATTGCCTGTGACGCAAGATTAGCCATCGTGCCTTTAAGCACTGTAAAACCATCGTTAAGGTTTTTTGATGTGCCATCAGCATCACCCATCTTTTTCGACAGATTATCAACCTGTTTTGCACTGCCATCAGATTCTTTGCCGAGGTTGTCAATCTCTTTTGTTGTCTTGATAACATCGGCTTTTGCGTTGTTCATCTGCACTGCAAGCTGTGACAATGATTTCTTGTTTTTATCCTGAGCCGTTGTGCTTTCATCATACTGTTTTTGAAGTTCGTCAACTACCTTTTTCTGTTCTTCATATTCTTTGGTATTTTTTCCAGACTGTGCTTCGATGCTTGCGAGCTTTCCCTTTGCATTTTCCAACTTTTCGCCTAGTTGTGTATGTTCATCAGCTGACTGTTTAACAGCATTCTGATACTGCTTGTACTGGTCAGAAACTAACTTCAGCTTTGACTTCTGTTCCTCAAGTCGCTTGTTAAGCACGTCGCTCTTGGCTGTCAATGCATCGGTGCTTGTGTCATTCTTGTCATACGTACTCGTGACGATCTTCATTTCGGAAGATACTTCTCGCAAGTTCTGTGTGATTTGCTGTAATGCTCGCCTGTATTCACTCTCGCCCTGAAGTTTAATTGTTCCACCTAATGCCATGCACTCACCTCCTTAGAACCAGTCATCTTCATGTTGTGATTTTTCATATGCTTTTGCATATGTTGTTTCTGTCTTTTTTAGCATCAACTCAAAATCAAAATCGTTTTTGTAATGCTTATAGAACAGGTTGAAAGTTGTAAGCGTAAGTCTCCCGACTTCATGGAATGTAAACCCAAGTTTTTTTCTGCCAATGAAATAAAACCATGTAAAATCTATTGGCTCTGGTTCATCCACTTCATCGGGGATTATACGTTTTTTTCAGAACTCTGCGTGCTGTCAACGACAACGCCATTCATCAACTGTGCGGATGATTTCAAGCCAATTTCCGTGATCATTCTGCCGACCTGCTTTTTAGTAAGCATCTTTTCTTCTGTACCATTTTCCTCGTTGTCGATGTCAATTCCTTCATTCAACATTGCCGTGATTCCAAAGATAACAGCCTTTGCGTTTGGCTCACCATTGTTTTTTGCACCATCTGTGAGTTTGCCCCAGTATTCAAGTGTTCTGTACTTATCTTGAATAACTTGCATCACGTTCAGATTGAAAACTAGCTTGTATTCCTTCCCTTTGTATTCAAGTGTCTTTGAGATTTCCTTCATGCTTTATCCTCCAAATAAAATAAGACAGGGACTAACCCTGTCTTGAATATTCTTTTAGGCTGTCTTTGCCATCAGTCCTTCAAGATATGTGACAGCTTCAGTCTTTGTATCAAACG
>ERZ1034901.2594-NODE-2594-length-11340-cov-17.540097_pt1 | contig 11340 bp, 12 predicted proteins | sample MGYA00520628_ERZ1034901 | MGnify/ENA primary metagenome ERZ1034901 (study PRJEB33766, sample SAMN09781783) | gut metagenome | biome: gut microbiome | host: Homo sapiens | place: Madagascar | study: EMG produced TPA metagenomics assembly of the PRJNA485056 data... | reverse complement strand
AAAAACAGCTTCTTCTGAGGGCAATTTGTCACAGGGTTAAGGGCAATTTGTCACAGACAGGACTGTCATTTGAGGGTGATTTGTCACACTGAAAGGGCAATTTGTCACAACACCTTCTCCAGAACCAGCATGGATAAAGGCCTACAAGGCGCTCTAAAAAAGAAGATCTAAAAACTATAAAAAAAATAATTATAAAAATATCCCCGTGGATAAGTGGATAACCCCGAGGGAAGTTTTTTCAGGCATCGTGTGTAAGCAGAATATATAAGTGCTGTTCCCTGGTGCTTCCTCGCTCACTCGAGGGCTTCGCCCTGTCGCTCGACTGCGGCGAGCACTACTGGCTGTAAAAGGGCAGACCAAACATCATGGTTCTGTGTTCATTAGGTTGTTCTGTCCATTGCTGACATAATCCGCTCCACTTCAACGTGACATCGCACGAAGATTTCTATTGTTCCTGAAGGCATATTCAAATCGTTTTCGTTACCGCTTGCAGGCATCGTGACAGAACACTACTTCCTATAAACGCTACACAGGCTCCTGAGATTAATAATGCGGATCTCTACGATAATGAGAAATTATGGGAGATTTTCCCGACTGTCTCGTTCGCTTCTCAGTGGATAACAGCCAGCTTCTCTGTTTAACAGACAAAAAATAGCATATCCACTCAGTTCAACATTTCCATATAAAGGCCAAGGCATTTATTCTCAGGATAATTGTTTCAGCATCGCAAACTGCACCCGGTGCCGGGCAGCCACGTCCAGCGCAAAAACCTTCGTGTAAACTTCCGTTGAACTGATGGACTTATGTCCCATCAGGCTTTGCAGAACTTTCAGCGGTATACCGGCATACAGCATGTGCATCACATAGGAATGGCGGAATGTATGTGGCGTGACCGGGAAAGAGAACATCAGCGGCGGCAACCGCTTCCACAATCCAGGTCCTGACCGTTCTGTCCGTCACTTCCCAGATCCGCGCTGTCTCTGTCCTGCCTGTCCGTTTATTACGCTGTTCCATGGGGATTTTCAGTGTTGCCACCATCGTCTGCAGCTGGCCGACGTACCAGGTGTCGGAGAGTGGAACCAGCCGGTGAGTCTGCTGGCCGGCGGGCATTCTTCCAGCCGTCCTGGCTGCTTTTTCGGTCCGTTGTTTCAGGGTCGCAAGTTGCACAAACGGATACGGGAGCGCAAGCGAAAAATCCCCCCGCGTCAGCGCCAGTGCTTCATTAATTCGCGCACCGGTGTTCCACAGTGTGGCCAGGGGCATCCCGGGCATAGTTGGAGCGGCGCTGGCAGGTGATGCATATCAGTGTTCATTCCACGGGGAAACGTCGGGCAGGTTTTCCACAACCCGGTACTTTCCCGGATAACGGAGCTGGTTACCGCCACGCGTCCAGACGGTGACAACAAAACCCCCTCCCTGGTTATTTTCGGGGAGCAGGCGATCGCACTGCTCACTCAGCATGTGGATCACAAACGGCGCATCGCTGCCGTCTTCAAATATCAGTTCCAGCGCATCGCGACCATGCAGCATTCCCTTACTGATGATGACGTATTCAGCCCCCCGCATCTCCCTGAGTAAATGTTTTGCCGCATCCGGGACAAGCAGCCTGGCTGCGCCGGCATTCCAGCTGAGGTAGACATATCCGGCCTGCGCCTGTACAGACTGCCAGTAATCCGTTCTGGCGACAGCCTGACCTTCATTCTCAATAAAAAACATGGATGACTCCTTTTTTACTTTTCCGGGCAGGGACGGTCATGCGATAACGTCATCCATCATCACTGATTTTACCTTCACACAGCCTGATACACTCACGAAGTTACCATCACCAATATTATAATTACCAAAGATATAACCACATTACGAAATTACCTGATAGCCATTATAGAAAACCTGGCCTCAAGTAATCATATTTTGCTTATTTTTATTGAAAAGTAAGCAAAATATGATTACTATTTCATCAAATCAAGGAGATAATTACATGAAACTTTCACTAAAAGAATATATTGAATTGTATTACAACACTCAGCGGGATTTCGCTAGCGCCCTTAAAGTCACCCCCCAACAGGTAACTAAATGGCTGCGTGCTGGCTGGCAGGTAGTTGACAACAACTTGTTATCCGTCAATCGTGAATTACCGCCTGTTCCTGCTAAATACGACAATACATTCCCTTACTATGCTGAAATGAGAGAGCTAAATTTTAAAGGTACGGGAAAACTGCACGCTGTATGCACAATTTTACGGCAAAACCGTTTCGATCCTAAAACAAAAAACAGCGATTATGATATTTATGTCACTGCAAAAATAGAGTATCAGGGCAAAGAACGGACTGTAACTGGCTCATTCCCTCTGGATTTCGTACCCGAGAGTTTTACTTGCGTGATTTTTGGTGACAATAGCTGGGAAAGTGATGACGGTGACTATATGGCTGCATTTTCAGTTGATATTCTCTCGCCAAAGCAGCTGGGGCTGGATATAGGTTTGGAGTATTTCAAATACCTGGAAGATCAATTTTGTGCGGCAGCTTTTAATTTTCTACGCAATGCTGACATGACTCAAAACGATGTGAAAGATACAGAGTCAGCTTATCGTGGATGGCTGGAGATTGACGAAGAAGATCTTGAGTAAAGCTCAATAATTCTTCTGACGTTATAACTAACGGATGTCGCGTAAGCGAGCCTTCAGGGCCGCTTACGAGCGAGTATGACAGACGTATAGGGTTTCTTCATGTTCTCAGTTTTTGAATTGTCAACTTCTGAATCGTGGGGCCCCAGTGGTTGACAACTGCACATAAAACACCCTTAGCGCGGGGTGATAGTTCACGTAGTGGGCCATCGCCCTGCCAGACCAAAGGAGCCCAATGAGCACTATTTAATTGTTGGTGCCGATCTCATCGGTACACAGTCTGTGTTTATCATTAAGTTCTTTATATCTCTTTTTAAAGAACTATTTTCTTTTTCTAACCCCAAAATTTCTATTCGCCCAGCCAATAATGCATCTGTATATGCGTCATGAAGTCGGCCTTCAACTGGTATTTTTAACTTATTTATCGAAGATAAAAACTTTATATACTTCGTATGTTTACTTTCTAATATTTTTTTTAATTCTTCAGACATAGTGCCCCCCAATTAATATTTACATTTTTCCTTTTGAATTCTTCTTCAACCATTGAGTTAGTTATGTTATTCACTTTTGTTGCATTATAGGGTATAGAACACTCTGGGTTTATATATTTAATATTTTTTTGGTTGTCTTACCATCCTTAAAATAAACACATCCTATTACTGGTTGACCGGCTAACGCCAAAGCTTTCAAAGAATATGCACGTGCGCGTAACGTGAAACTGCCGCAGCATTAGAATGAAAACCATCATCCTGACCACCATAAGGAGGGTTACAGACAGCGATTTTCTGGCACCGAAACAAGAAAGAGAAAGCAACTATAGCCAATGAAAAAAACGCTTCAATCATCTGCTTTCTGTGGCAGAGAAATTACCCGTTAAGGCGTTACCAGATCTCATTTGCGCTATTGTGCGGCCAGTACAGAGTGATTTCTTGCTGGCGGTAGCTGAAGAGGGAACAGATGCCCGCCCGGATATGACTCCGCAGGAGTTCTTCTTTAAGGGGCTTACCCAAATACAATCTTACGAAAAGATGGTAGCTGTCATTTTTTTGAGCTTGTATATCGATGATATAGATATAAAATACTAAATGGTATTGCAAAAACAATACAAAAAAACACATATATAACATAAAAACGATTAACGCCATTGGAGTTTAGCCAAGTGGGGTTCCAAAACTGTATTGATGTATATTTAAGTGCTATATTTTTTTACAGTGTACATAGAGACAGGTAGAAGTATTCCACTGAGAATCTATAGGGTTGATATTTGTATTGTTTTTGATGTTAATGGTTCGTGGATTAAGTTATAAATTGCAAAGAAAACGGGGAGTAATCCCCATGATAACCGAGAGAAATAGAATTTCTTATTCATATTTTAATGTCTCTCTACCTTGTTTTTATATAAAGAAGTATATCTCAGCGTATATCTGCGATCTGATAGACTTCGCTGCTTTCCCTTCTTCCAACGGCAATAACGAGTAAAGCGACTTTCTCATCAATGACTTGATATACAAGTCTGTAGCCAGATGCACGAAGTTTGATTTTATAGCGATCAGCATGACCATGTAACCGGGCTGCGGGTACGCGTGGATTTTCCAGCCGTTCTGCCAGTTTCTTTTTGAATTGTTCACGGATGGTGTGGCCGAGTTTCTGCCATTCCTTCAGTGCTCTGCGGTCAAAAGCCAGTTCATAGGTCATCCAGGTTAACCTTCACAATTTCCGGGTTTTTCATGCGCTCATCAGCAACAGCGTTTAACTCAGCATCTTCAGCGAGTTCCCGATAGTAGGCGTAAAGTTTTGGTGGAACACAATAGAACGCCGGTTCGTTTCGGTTCAGGATCGCAACAGCGTCCCCTTCACCTTCAGCTACGGTTCCCATAGGATTTTTTTTCAGGTCAGTAATACTGGCCGCTGTGGTTGTCAGGATTTGATAACTCATAAGCCCTCCGTTTGTCTCATTGGTATGATAGCATCTTTAAAAGCACTCTTAAAAGTGCTTATGTTGAGAAAAACATCAGAACAGGTGAGATATGGCTCTTTCCGACATCGCCTTAAAACGCTCTGTAACGCGTTCTGAGCATTTTTTCCCGTTTCGTTGCAATCAGCCCGCTGTTAACGCCGTTCAACAGTTTTTAGCGGCCTTGTTGCTGTGATCTGCTGTCATGATCCAGATAGCAGTTCAATCTTGATCAAAACTTCTGCGAGGCAGCAATTGTTTTGTGAATACCCTCTAAAACGCGCTGTATCGCATTCTGAGCGATTTTTTCCATTTCACACGGTTTCCTCATACTTACATCGAACAAAGCGTTAGAAATCGATTAAGGGCTCCTCAGTGAAAGATCCAAAAAAGATCAAATAACGGATCGTATGATCTGAACTTTTCAGATTTTGAGAAAGGAGACACCGCTCGCCGCAGTCGAACGACCGAGCGTAGCGAGTTAGTGAGCAAGGAAGCGGAATTGAGCGGATCTGATATCAGACACTTACGCTCTGTGGTTGAAAATTGAGCATATTGTTTTCAGATGCTGTTGTCTTGCTTCAGAGTGATCTGTCCTCCGGATTTACGCAAAGTTATCCACAGGCATTGTGCATTTAAAAAACTTATCTTTTCTTCTTGATCTTAAAAACTTAAAAACTTAGATAGCCGTAACATCATGAAAAACATAATAAAAAAACGCTAAAGTTGAGAGGATTTTTAACATAAGTTGAGAAGATTTTTAAGTAAGGTTGAGAAGATTTTTAACTAAAGATGAGAGGATTTTTAAGTGTATCCACAGATTTAAAAAAGATCATGACACTGCGATGCAGGATAGGGCAAACGCCGCAGAATGACGTCTCTGACGCCATTCCGCAACCTTTGCCCGGTGACCTACAGTCGGTTCTTATTGGAGAGATTTATGAGATATCTGGTCAAAGAATTTATTAACGAGAAATATTCTAAGGCTGTTAATATTTTAAGGATAACCTTAAAGAACACTATCATGTTTTTTATGGTGTGAGATTAAGTGAGATTCTTTTTCCTACCAGTGAGTATGGCACTAATGCTTTCTTTGAAGAATTTGAATTAATTAACAGTGTAATACTTCCATTAGTAATATTCGATTTTATAGACCGAAAGCCGATCATGGTTATCGGCTTTGGGGAAGTACTTGGGATTGATTCACTTATTGATTCAGGTATAGAAGTTGTTTTGTTAGATGGTTTAAGCGATCTGCTACTGGTTGAAAAACTGATACCATTGTTTGATTAAGTCCCTGGAAATACATGTCTCCATTCGCATTAATGCCTTTTACACGAACGATGTTTATTCCATTTTCCTGTTTTTATAACTTCTCCCCTACGGAGAACTACCCAAACTAATCTGCATCTATGATCTTAATCATATAAAATTTTTGGGGGAAAGTTCGTGATTCTAATGTCCTCATTGTATTGGTAACAATCATTTTCCCATCGTTTTCTATTTTCATATTTAATATTGCTATCAATTGCTTTTTACCGTCTCTCCATTCAATGATATGAGCGTCAAATTGATTAGAGAATGGTGATTTTTACCCTCTATCATCAAAGGTTGTGAAGCTATTAATGTACAAAAATTTTTCAGTCGTTTTTCTATTTTCTCACATATTTTTAAGCGAGAATCTGTATGCAGTTCGCCATTCACTTCTCCATCTTTAATTCTGATTTCAAAGCTGATAACGTCAGTACTATCATTTTTAGCCAGAAACTTAGGTGGACCGTCAATATATCCTTCCTGATTATTAGTCCACTTTCCTTCAAATTTTGATGATTCTCCTAGCCATGTGTAGAATGAACTAGCTTTTTCTGTGATCGCATCGAATGTTGAGAGGGCGTTGCCAATATTTGTTAATGCAGTAAAAATAAGTAATACAATGGTTTTTTATTTTTTAGCCAGTTTTTTAAAGAAATTTCCTGCATATCTTCTTTGTTGGTCACTGACGTAGAGTTATCATCCATTTTGTCCGAACTCCTACTGATAGATTAAATCCTGAATCATCTAAGTTTTGCAGAATTAAGTACCTATTTTTTCGCCCCGGCTGTTGTACATAGCCAGAGCTGCTTTGAGAACAGTTGTTTTGCGTCGGCCCGTCTGATCGCTTCGGCTTCCAGGATTTGTTCGTATTATTCGTTCTCCTTGAGCCATTCATCTACAAGCTGGTTCACCACGTCAGTGATTGATGTACCTTTTTTGGCACATGCAGCCTTAAACCGCGAGTGCTTTTCTTCGTCAAAATTGACGTTAACACGTTTGATTCGTCCTGGTGATACTGGTGCTGTTACTACTCGTTCCAGATCTCTGTTTTCACCAAAGGTCATTTTTTTTACTGACGTATGCGCTTTTTCAAGTGACATTCAGGCTACTCCGGTTTTTATACTTACTTGATTATATGAGTAAATGTGTAATTACTCAAAAACTCTAACTATCTCTTTTGTAAGGATTTCTATTTCACCTTTTGCAGCGCCATCACTGGATTCAAACACGCTGTCGCCATCAAGAATTGATTTCACATAAACCTGACGTTGTGTAATAGCTGTACGAAATGCTTTAACACCGGTGTCTTTGATACTTTCTTTAAGCACATTCAACATGGTTGCCATTTCTATCTTACGGGTGATAAGAAAGCGGGCTTCTACTTTGCGGCTGTAAGCCTGTGCTTCCAGGACTGTAACCACACTTCCTGCTGCGGAGAAATCCAGAGGGCTGGGGGTGACAGGGATAATTACCAGGTCGCTTACCATAACGGCTGCGGATGTGATTACTGAGAGTGAACCTGCCCCGTCCACGATAGCAAAGTCATAGTCCGCCAGATCTTTTCGAATTCCATAGACGTCTTTTTCTGATGCTGCTGTAAATACGTCAAATGCTGCTTTGCCTGCTTTGCTCCAGTTCGTCAGGCTCATTTGTGGATCTGTATCTACCACAGCAATGTTGTATCCGCTTCTGCTCAACGCAGTGGCTATGTTGATTACGGCAGTTGTTTTACCTGAACCCCCTTTCGGATTCAGAAATGAGATCACCTTCATACTCAAACCCTCAATTGTGTATCTACTCAATTACTCCTGTGAGTTTTTGAGTTTACCATACTCTTTGCATGAGTAAAGGTTAATATGAGTCTATGTGTATATGAGTTAAAGAGCATTTACTCATTTGAGTTATCTTGTATATATGAGTATTTGAGTTTATGAGTGTGTAGTGACAAGGTCACATCTACTCCTTATTTGTTTTTTGGTTCTCTTAGAGTGTGCCTTTCCTGTCGATCCACTTTCTGGTGCATTTTGGGTATAGTGGTGTGACCTTATGTGAACCGGTTCTGTAATATGACTTCAAATGCACCAACAAGCTTTGTCCGCGCTTATCTGAGAGCTTCAACAGCAGAACAGGATGCTTCGCGTGCCCAGGAAACCATCGAAGTTTTTGCCAGAGAAAGAGGCTTGATCATTTGTAGCTACTATATTGAAAATGAATCCGGTTCTCGTCTCGATCGTCCTGAACTCTTCCGTCTTCTGAGAGATTGCCAGCAAAATGACATTTTGCTCATTGAGGACGTTGACAGACTTTCCCGCCTGTCAGGGGAAGACTGGAATACGTTGAAGAAAATGATCCGGCAGAAAGACATCCGGGTTATGGCGGTGAATGTGCCGACGACATGGATTAATTCTGGTATGAGTGAGTTTGACAGCCGGTTGTTTGCAGCCATTAACGATATGCTGCTGGATATGCTGGCCGCAGTTGCCAGAAGGGACTATGAACAACGTCGGGAACGCCAGAAACAAGGGATAGAGAAAGCAAGGAAAGACGGCAAATATAAAGGGCGTAAACCTAATCAAGCCAGACATGATGCAATTATCAGGTTGATAGAAAGCGGTAGCTCCTGGACACAGGTACAGAAAGTGCTAGGGTGCAGCCGTGGCACAATCAGTAATGCGCTAAAACGTAAAACCGGGCAGAAATCCAGTAAGTAGAGGAGTAGGGGGCTAATATACCTGCAAGGCAGGATATTAACTCAGGAGATTGGGTGTGTGGTGTTTAGTCAATGCATTTGAATATTGTAACTAAAATATGTTTTTATTAAAGGCCGGAGGTGGTTAGCCCCCGGCCTTAGTTACGTTTCCGCCATCAGCCCATCAACTGGAGAAGGTAGCGAATCAGTTCAAGAAGCGAGATTAGTGCCCCCAGAACGATGATTGCTTTATCAATCATCCGTTTACTCCATTATATGGAGCAGACTCCCGATACTTACTCTTACACTGCCTGTCATATCGGTTGTTCTTCGATGTTGGTTGAAGACAGTTCTACTCCAGCCAGAGCACTGACAACAGCACCACCTGTTTTTCAGCCAGGACTTAAAATCGCTTAATCCTTGCGGGAAGGCTGGAGTTATAACGGATCAGAACCAACCGGTGTATTATACGCATAAGCGGATACGGTTGCATTCCATATCATGTAGACATATTATGTCTATGTTGGTTGAAGAGAGTTCTTCTCCAGTCAGAGCCACCAACTCAGGGCTGGAAAACACAAAAAAGCCCGATTACCCGTCGGGTTTTTTTTGTGCCTGTCGTTTGGCTGTACTTCCGTTTTTTCCCCCTCATTTGAGGGGCTTTCTCTTTCAGTTTTTTTGTTGCAGTCGATGCAGCCGGTTGCGCTGACCAACTGCTTGATGCCGACGGTGGTATTTTCATAAATCCCATTTTTTCAGTAAGTTGAGTCACACAAGATGATTAAAAAAAATGTCAGTTTTTTTGATGGATGCAGTAGCGGCGATGCGCTACGTGAATTCTGAGGTTTTTCAGGAAGGACTGAACGCGAGAATTGGCGGGAGGGCATCAAAATATTTTTTGGGCATGAATGGAAATTCCCCCTGTTCTGGGCATTAAACAAATCCCACTCTGAAAAGTGGGATTTTAAGGAGCATCAGAGTCATACCAATGCTGTTCTTCTAACGAGCAGCCAATAAATTATTCACTACATATCGATATGAGATATCCAAATTATTCAATAATGACCGCATAACCATGTCTGTAATTTGTATTATTAGATCACTTTGTTCAGGGCTAATTTCCTTTACCATAAAATGCTCATACATATTATTGTATGCTTCATGCTCATTTTCTGTTGCATGGCGTCCACATAAATATGGGAGATAAATATTATATTTACTTTCCACCTGTAAAGCTATATCTCCAACATGAGAGAAAAATTCTTTTCCACTTAACTCCAGTATCATCATAAACCAGAACCTGATAACAGGATCTCTGTGTTTTAATCCGAACAAAGAAAACTTAACTATATTTTCTCTATGCATATCCATATCTGCATTAAGAAAAATAAACTCAAGAGTATCACTGGCACTCCAACGTAACATATCATCAAGTTGAAGTGACTTCCAGTCATGATAAAATAAACGGCTATGCTCTGACAGGTGTAATGCATAATCATTTATAATCTTTTCACTTTCTGATTCAGGCTGTTCATATGTAAAAACATATTTATTAATATCTCTATACCCCATAATATCAACAATCCAAAGAGGTATGAAACTTTTCAATTTCAATTGAGGGTCTATTGAGGTGTTAATCAGCCATTTGAAGAACTCATGACTCGATATTTTTTCCAGGTAATTGTTTATATATTCAATATGTCTATCATCGTTATGGCTTTTGTTTTCTATCACAAACTCAGGGTATATAGGTGCAACATTTTTCCCTACAGGTAATGATTCAAAAAATGACGGATGACTTCCATTAAGAACATAACTGGACAGGTAATTATAAAAAGAGTCATGAATCCCTTCAAATATATCAAACATTCTCTTTGAGAGAGTAGCCATTTTATTATAAGAATCTGGTGACAACTCTATATTTTCAAAAACACCTTCTGACTTCCATACATGTCCATTTTCAAGATTAAGGTGAAATGTTCCAAAATAACGGAGTGATATTCCCAAATGATTGGCAACTTGATCAGCAATAGGACTAATTTTTGAAAAGAATATATTACCGCAAGTTTCTCCTGACTCGGAGTGAGAATATCGAAGTATTGGTTCTCCTCCATCATCTACACAAAGTCTCATAAAATCAATACCAAATTTTCGGAAACACTCCATTTCTCGACTAATAAACAACCAGTATATAACATCACTTGCTTTCCAGTTAAGTTTGTCATCTATATATAGCTTCCTCCAGTCTTCCAGAAACAATCTTGAATGTGTTTCATCCTCGATTGTTCCACCATTTATAACAGATTTATATTCATTATCATTGTTATCAAACCTGATAACCCATTTATTCATGTCTCTGAAGTTCATTATGAAATGAGCCATAACAGGAGCAAATAATAGTTTGTCTTTCAACGCTATACAATCTGAAGAAATCAAACTATAAAAATCATGTTGTTCAAGCTCCTTTCGCTGTTCATCCCTAAAATGATAAAATTTCTTCATAGTGATATCTCCTGTTACTCAATAATATATAGAATACCAATACAGTAGTTTTATCAGCGATAATACAAAAGAAATTTAATATATTGTTAATAGATATCACTAACCAGAATCTACTATCAAGAACACATTATTTGAAAAAGATCACAAATTTAATTCCCCTCATGTCCACTTTGATAAAAATATAAAACTTTGTGTCAAAGACTTTGTAGTGGTCAACAAAAACTGGCCACAGCTTTAGAGTTTTTCCAGAACAATCGT
>ERZ1034901.2586-NODE-2586-length-11365-cov-14.811936_pt1 | contig 11365 bp, 7 predicted proteins | sample MGYA00520628_ERZ1034901 | MGnify/ENA primary metagenome ERZ1034901 (study PRJEB33766, sample SAMN09781783) | gut metagenome | biome: gut microbiome | host: Homo sapiens | place: Madagascar | study: EMG produced TPA metagenomics assembly of the PRJNA485056 data... | reverse complement strand
AGCAACCTCACGCTTCTACGCTATCAATGTCACAGCAAGTATTAATATACACTACACTTAATATAAAATCAACCAGAAAAATATTATTTTATTGTATTTTTTTTAATACAATTCAGTAACATTTTTCTGATTAAATTTTTATCCATATTTGCTGCCCTTTATCCACAAATATGCATTATTTTATGAATATTTATAAACATTTATGCCACATTATAAACCACGCAGAGCACAGAAACTATATACAGTTACCACCATACACTCATTTATGCAATTCTATTGATTAGCAATCCTTTCTGCGAGGTCATTAAGATATACCCATCTGTCCATCTTTTCCTCAAGCTGTTTTTCTTTTTCAGCTTTTTCCCTGGACAGGTCGTTAAGCTTTCCATAGTCAGTTGCACACTTAGCCATCTCGCTATCAATTCTTTCTATAGCACTTTCTAACGCTGCTATATCATCATCAATAGTTTCATACTCTTTCTGTTCCTTATAAGTAAACTTAAGTCTTTCACTTCTTGACTTGTTATACTCCTTACTTGTAAGTGTCTTATTGCCAGATGCAGCTTTCTGTGTACCGTCCATAGATACATCGCCATTACTTCCTGTTATACCGCCTGCTGCCGCACCGCTGCCTGATACCAAACCATTACCTGACAATGCTGCACCTTTCGATATTCCATTTCCTGACACATTATATATAGAAGAAACACATTTTTCCTTATAGTCAGAATAGCCTCCCTCATACTGTGTAAGGTGGCCTCCCGCCTCAAATGCAAATATTCTGTCGACTGTTCTGTCAAGGAAATATCTGTCGTGCGAAACTGTTATGACAATTCCAGCAAAACCATCGAGATAATCCTCAAGAATTTCAAGAGTTTCTATATCAAGGTCATTAGTCGGCTCATCAAGAATAAGCACATTTGGCGCACTCATAAGCACGCTCAGCAGATAAAGTCTTCTCTTCTCTCCTCCGGACAGCTTTCTTATCGGTGTCCACTGCTGCTTAGGTGAGAATAAGAACTTTTCACACATCTGGCTTGCCGTTGCCTTGCCATCTACAGTCTGCACATATTCGCCTATGCTTCTTACAAACTCAAGCACAGTCTGATTTTCGTCAAGCGGCTCATTTTCCTGCATAAAGTAACCTATATGTACTGTATCGCCTATCTCAACATTTCCACTGTCTGGCTGTATCTGCCCTGTTATTATCTTCATAAGTGTCGACTTGCCGCAGCCGTTGCTTCCTATTATACCAATTCGGTCATCTCTTAAGAAAATGTACGAAAAATCATTAATGTATGTATGTCCGTCATATGCTTTGGTTATGTTGTTAAGCTCTATCGTCTTCTTGCCAAGCCTTCTGCTTACAGAGCTCATATCCATAAGACTCTTGTCAAACTTAGCCCTTGCCTCACGGGAGGCCTCCTTCATATCCTCAAAACGGTCTATTCTTGCCTGCTGCTTTGTGGAACGCGCCTGACAGCCCCTTCTTATCCACTCAAGCTCACGTCTTAAGGTATTCTGCCTCTTAGCTTCGGTTGCCCTTTCCATCTGCTCTCTTTCAGTCTTAAGCTCAAGGAAACCGGAATAGTTTGACTCATAACTATAAAGTGCGGCATGGTCTATCTCAACTATCTTGTTAGTTACATTGTCAAGGAAGTACCTGTCATGCGTTACCATAAGAAGCTCGCCCTTAAATGCCTTAATATACTGCTCAAGCCACACAACCATATCATTATCAAGATGATTAGTCGGCTCATCAAGTATAAGCACTTCTGTTGGCTCTACAAGTGCCTTTGCAAGTGCAACTCTTTTCTTCTGTCCGCCTGACAGCATATCCATAGGTGCATCAAATGTACCTATACCAAGCTTATTAAGTATCTCCTTCGCCTCTGCTTCACTTGCATGTGCCTTTCCTCTTAATACATAAGAAATAACAGTCTCATCCTTTATATGGTCTGGTGACTGTGCAAGATATGTAACAGTAACATTTCTTCCTTTTATGACATTTCCCTCATCTGGTTCCTCAATCCCTGCTATTATCTTAAGCAGTGTCGACTTTCCAGTTCCGTTCACACCTATAATTCCAACCTTGTCGCCCTTGTTTATTCCAAGTGTGACATTATCAAGCAGAACTTTCTCGCCAAATGTCTTGCTTACTTTTTCTACATTTAATATATTCACAACTATAACCTTTCTATAATGTTCTCTTTTGACACTTACATCATAATTAAGTGCTTATCATTTATATAAACTATCTGCTCTCTTATTCTTCATCAATTATATCAACTGCTTTATCACCTATATAATCTTCACCAACATCATCCAGCTTATATAGCTTCTTCATCTTGACAGCAAGCTCCGGCTTTTCCTTCTCAAGCTTGTTTATATGCTCCATTCTGCGCTCCATCATATGCTTATACGCCTCAGGATTATTCTCCTTGAAATGCAGCATAACTTCTTTTCTGTGCTGTCTAAGATGCGTAAGGGCATCCGGATTAAGCTTCGCAATCTTTGCCTCAAGTCTTAATCTTCGCTCCTCTATTCTTTCTTCTAACTCTTCAGCGTTACTGTTATTCTGTGCAAGCTCTGATAAATGCATCTCAACTCTTTCAAGAAGCTCATCTTCATCAAACAGACCGATACGTCCCCACGCATTTTTACTTTCAGCTTCTATAAGTACATTATCCGTGAGATGTTCACTGTTTTCTTCCATATGTGTAATATCATCAGTCATCTGCACCGCAAACTTATCAAGCCACTCAGTTGCATCCTCGCCAAATGCCCACTCTATCTCAGCAAGTCTTTCATTGTCCTCTATGAAGTCCTTATGCACTTCTGTCTGCTCAGGTGTGCCTACAAGCGGATAAGGTCTGTCAACGCCTGCATCTCTTAGAGCAAGCGATATTGTTCTTCGCGTAACACCCTCTTCCACAAGACAGCCTGCACCAAGCTTTCTTAGCTGGTCATTAACATTGTCAACATGCTCTGTTATATAGAAATGTATCCCTTTATCTTTAAGCAGCTTATTAAAGGAAACAAGCCTGTCTGCTGCCGTTATATCTATACTTCCGATACCACTTGCATCAACTATTACAACCTTTGTATCGTCTTTAATTGCATTTTCAATATCCTGCAAAAATGTAGACACATTTGCAAAGAAAAGATTACCGCTAAACCTATACAAAAGAGTATGCTCTATCTCAAGCGCGTTCTTATTACGGTTAAGATTATAAAAGCCCTCGTGCCCCGGTATGCATCCAAGAAATGACCTAGGAGGAACAACTGCTCTTATGATTACTGCAATAAATGATAAGATAACACCTATAATAACTCCGTATATCGTTCCAAATAAAAGCACTCCGAACATAGCTGCAAGGAATATGAAGAACTCTGCCCTGTTGACTTTTCTTAGCTTACCCGCAAGCTTATACTCAACTATGCCGATAAGTGCCGCAACGACTATTCCTGTAAGTATAGGAACGGGAAGATACTCAAGCAGCGGTGTTGCAAAAAGAACAACAACAAGCATAGTTACCGCCGCCGTAACAGACATAAGCTGTGACTTGCATCCAAACTGGTCTGCAATACCCGTTCTTGACACACTTCCGTTAAGCGGACAGCTTCCTGAAACTGCTGATGCAACATTGGCAAGTGAATACGCAAGAACTTCCCTGTTATTGTCGACCTTGTATCCGTACCTGTTAGCATAGTTATTAGTAGCAAGCAATGTCTGCGCCATAATGACAAGTGCGCATGTAAGTCCGAGAACAATTATATCAGATGTATTATTACGAAGTAATGTAATATCAGGAATAACAATCTTAGGAAAGCCTGCATCAACGTGCGGAAGTAGCCTTACACCGTATCTGTCTATATGTAAAAATGCTGTTGCCATAGCTCCAAGTGCCATAAGCATGACCGACATCGGAAACTTTGGCATATATTTCTTGCATACAAGAATTATTATAACTGTTCCAAAACCAAGAACCGCTGACAATACGTTAAAGTACTGAAGCTGGTCTGCTATATGTAGAAGCAGTGCTATAAGTTCGCCTGTGCCTGCCGCCCCACCAAACAGCTTAGGAACCTGCATAAGTATAATTGTTATTCCAATTCCGCTTATGAAGCCTCCCATAACCGGAGTTGATATGTAGTTGACTATCCTTCCAGCCTTTATAAGACTGAATATAAGAAGCCACGCCGCAACCACAAGCGTTATAACGGGCACGAGTCGCATAGCTTCATCTGAACCGGTCGTTATTCCAAGTGTCGCAAGTGTTCCGCCGACAAGCACTGCCGGAGTTGCATCTACGCCAAATACAAACTGTGGTGAGCTTGTTGTAAGTGCATACACAAGCACAGGAATTAATGAGCCGTACAGACCATACGCCGCTGGAAGTCCCGCTATCTGTGCATATCCCATAGATATAGGTATTGACACAAGCGCCACAATAATACCTGCTATAATATCGTTCTTTGCCGTCTTAAAAGATATATTCTTCAAATGCATATTCCCCTTCCTTATTATGTTTTCTTATCCGTTTATGTTACAGTAAAAATATGGATTTTTCAATAAAATTTGTCTTAACAATATGTTACTATACAGAACCTATGCATGGCATTTTGGTGGCTGGTTCCAAGCAATAACAAGCTTTACACAAAAATACCTGCATAGCCATGCTCAAAAACATTTCCTTGCCCTTATCATATGGAATGTTATATACTTATATAAGGATACCAGGGTCTAAAGGTCTAAACCCACATGAGCTTGCTCATAGGTGGATAAATGACCTTGTGACCCGCCCCAATATTCGCATAAAAGTGGGATGATAGTCCCACGATATGCGAATATTGGGTAGAATTGTGGGAATGCGTAGCACGGAACAATTCGTAGGTATCATAGTTGAGGGCTTTTGACCCCAACATCATATAAGTATTTTATAATCAGCTACAATTATATAACGAAAGGAATTACATAATATATGTTTATTGCAGATAACTGGAAAGACTACGAAGTTATAGATACATCCTGCGGTGAAAAACTTGAACGATGGGGAGATTATATCCTCGTCCGTCCCGACCCTCAGGTTATATGGGATACACCTAAGGACGATAAAAGATGGAAGCATATGAACGGTCACTATCACAGAAGTTCTAAAGGCGGCGGTGAATGGGAATTCTTTGACCTTCCACAGAGCTGGACTATCAACTATCAGAGTCCTTCCCTTGATGTACCTCTCACATTTAACTTAAAGCCATTCAGCTTCAAGCACACTGGTATATTCCCAGAACAGGCTGCTAACTGGGACTGGTTCTCTGGAATTATAAAGAAAGCCAAAGAAAATGACCATGAAAGACAGATAAAGGTTCTCAACCTTTTTGCATACACAGGCGGCGCAACTCTTGCATGTGCTGCTGCCGGTGCCCATGTTACACATGTAGATGCCTCTAAAGGTATAATTGCATGGGCCAAGGAAAATGCTACATCATCCGGTCTTATCGACAAACCAATCCGCTGGATAGTTGACGACTGTGTTAAGTTTGTTGAGAGAGAAATAAGACGTGGCAACCACTATGATGCTATTATCATGGACCCTCCATCATACGGCAGAGGTCCTAAGGGTGAGATATGGAAGATAGAAGAGGCTATCCATCCACTTGTAAAGCTTTGTACAAAGCTTCTTTGTGACAAGCCTTTATTCTTCCTCATCAACTCATACACAACAGGTCTCCAGCCAGCAGTTCTTACATATATGTTAAGTACTGAACTTAAAGACTTTGACGGATATTGCAGTTCTAATGAAGTCGGACTTCCTGTATCATCCAACGGACTTGTGCTTCCTTGCGGAGCTTCTGGAAGATGGTGCGGTTCGGAGTATTAATAAATTAAGAACCTGTCGATTATGTTAATTAACTTATTGGCGTATGCGTATGGTTCAGAGTATTAATAAACTAAAAAATTTCTGATTATGTTAATTAGCTTGTTGACGTATGCGCACAATTCAAAGTATTAATAAACTATAAATGAGAGAATTTAAAATATTGTACAATTATGTCTGCGCTACAAAGACATATTTTTTGTGTAATCTATTGAAATGTATCTATACACAAATAAAGGTAACTTACTTTTGTACTTTTTTCTTTATTCGTTCATTTATAGTTTAATTTAAAAAGCTGGACATGTATTATAATACACATCCAGCTTTTTTATTATAGTTACCCAAGAAGCTGCATCACCTGATTTTTGCTCTGGTTACACAGGATGAAATTGTTGAAAACGCTAATTCCTTAATAAACAACTATTGTTCCTTAGATATCAGCTCATCCATAAGCTTCCTATATTCATCCGCATCCAACGGCAGCTCAACCTGTATGCCCCTGCATGCAGAATAATACGCTCCTGCGCACAGCATAAGTGAGTTAATTCCCTCTTCTCCCCTTGCTACCAGATAATCCGAATTTTGTTCAAGCGATGCCTTTGCAAAGCCTTCAAGCAGTCTTGTATATGGCTCTGGCTCTTTTTCATATTCTATTATTTCCTGTGTAAAATGCATATTCTCCCTTGAATTAACATTTTCGGTCTTTATATATTCCCTTACATCCTGATGCCTTGTGATAGTAAGTGTGTTATCTTCAAGCAGAAGCTTTGCCTTTGTTCCTATAACCTCCAGTCTTTCCTCATAACACGCCTCGCCTGTTGTAAGCACAAATGATGCCGTCATCCCATTATCATAACTCATAATAATTGTGTCTTCATCATCAACCGCGAAATTATTGTACTTTCCAAATGGAATTACCGCAAATATTCTCTGTGGCATCCCAAACAGATACTGGAACATATCAAGAATATGCTGTCCCTGATTAATAAGCGCACCTCCGCCCTCGCCTGCAAAGCTGCTTCTCCACGAACCTGACTTATGGTAATGCGTTGTCCTTAAGTACCTTGAATTGATAAGGTTCACTCTCACTATCTCTCCAAGTTCATTATTATCAATCATTTCCTTAATCTTTACGTACTTAGGATATAATCTCTGGTGAAATACCATCCCATATATTCTGTTACTCTTACTGGCAGCCTCATTCATTTCAAGTGCTTCACCTATATCCGCCGCTGCCGGCTTGTCACACAGTACATCTTTTTTAAGTGCAAGTGCTTTTAATGCAAGCTCTTTATGGGTTTTATGTGGTGTTGCTATTATAACCGCATCGAATAACGAAGTTGTATGTATTTTATAATTATCTTCTTTATTATTTTTATAATCATTTGTATTTTCTTCATTTCCTTTGCAATTATCGGTACTTTTTTCTGGCTTCTTATCATTTAATTTCTGAATATAATTACCAATAATATTTACATTTATATTTTCTGCCTCAGCAGCAAACAGTTCTTCTGCACTTCTGAATATCTTTACTTTTTCTCCATCTGTATTCACAAGCGACTTACCCCACTCCATAAGCTCATCTCTCCTGATAACAACCGCCGTCAGCTTCATATGTGGCACCTCACCCGCCGTTATCATTTCCGCATACTTCCTCCCCATATTACCTACCCCTATAAGGGCTGTTTTTAATATATTGTTCTGCATATAAGATGATGTCCTTTCTTAAGTATTAGATATATAAATTTTTATAACCCATTATATGATGTCGGGGCAAAAGCCTCCAACTTTGATACCTACAGATTGTTCCGTGCTCCGCACTCCCACGTCTACAATCCGCTTCGGTCCATGCTAAACAGATACCACTGCCACATAGCACTCTACCCTGATATTCGCATAATTTTTAATCTGCTCAGTTATAGTTACCAGCTTTTATTTGCATTATATTATTTTATCCTATCATCTATAAACAAGCTGATTTACCATATTACGTAATGTCATTTATGTCGCAACTCCTTACTTTCTTTCCAGTTCTTACCGCTTCATTAAGCAGTATGGCAGCGTAAGCATCTGCAAATGCGTCCTCCATGCTATATGGTGGTTCTCCCTCACCTCTGCTATACTTTGCCGTATCTATCATAAGATCAGCTATGGCAGTTTCATCCTCTGACAACCCACGCAGCCCTGATTCCGGCTCATACAGTACATTCTCACCAAATGATATTTTCTTTACTTCACGCACAGTCGACAGATTAGGATTAGTATCTTTGGTGTGCATTATATTCACATCTGTCACTATTTTCTGACACTGACCTTCATTATTGTTATCAAGGTAATACACAGTATCATCTATAAGCTCACCTCTTACACCCTGCACCTTTATGGTGTTTTTTCTGATAGAAGACCTGTACTGTTCAGAGTCAAAATCATACCATGCCACTTTACCGCTCTCAAATTCAAATGTCGCAACACACCTCTTTTTATCGGCTATCCGACCGTCCAAGAGCTTATCATATCTGGTAAATGTCTGAGTTGTCGGGAATTCATAAGTTTTACCTGACACAATATAGTTTTCATCAGGTTTTATGCCAAGATAAGCTCGAATAAGGCTAAATCCATGATATTCGTGAGCCAGCGATATATTTGCGCAGCTTACATCGCCTATCAGTCCGCTGTCCACAAGCTTAAGCATTGCACTGTTAGATGGATACCTCCTGTATTGTTCAGCAACCACCTGCTTTTTCTTTGTATTATTATATATCTCTAAAGATTTATTATTTATTTTACCTATCTGCTTATCCAAACATTCACTTGCCGATTTATTTTCTGGCTCATTGACTTTATAATTGTCCGTCATATGGTATCTGTACAGTTTCTTAAGTGACTCTATATCTATTGCCGCTGGTGTTTCCGAAAGCACCGTTATCCCTCTGTCCATCCACTCTATTGAAACATCACATATGCTAGCTTTATTGACTGCTATAACAGCAAAATCCGGTTTATAAGCAACACATTCCTCTATTGAGGTGGTCGTATGTATATCATATTCCTTTGCCATTTTATCAGCCTTCTCCTGTGTACGGCAGTACATTGCATCAAGACAGAATACATTCGGCATTGCTTTGGCTATCCTTACATAATAAAGTGAACGCCAGCCCGAACCTACTATAATAAAATGATACTTTCCTAATTTCATCAATCGTTACACTCCCATCACATCACAATATATTTTATTGACTATACTATCTTTATCATATTCCTGCCCAATAATTCTTTCATCCAGCACGTCCGAATAATCCTTTTCCCGCCACCATTTTCTCATAGCTTCAGCACCAAATTCATTACATTTATCTCTCATTTGATGCCGCCTCACTGTTTCTTCAAATGGAATATCAAAATAATATGCATATATATTATCCCGATACAGTTCCTTTGCCTGCACAAATAAAGTTCTATACCAATCAGCATACATTATGCCCTCTAATATAACAACCTCACTATTCCTGCTTCCATATGACAGCATTTCTTTCATAAGAGGCAAAGCCAGTGTATCATTTCCATCATCGACCATAAGAATTTGTCTTCTTACCATATCCTGAGATATGTACATAGTATTTTTGCCAAACTTTTTCTGTAATTCCTTGGAAACTGTCGTCTTGCCACTTCCTGAATTACCTCTGAGTATAATAAGCTTATGCATATAACTCTCCTTATAATATAATTTCACAATACCGTATATGTATATTATAACATTCCTATTCTCTATCTTCAATTATAAGAGCAAAGAACCGATTTTACCACCACCCTTGACAAAGAACCCAAAAAGGGACCTACGTGCAAGCACATAAGTCCCTTTTATTATCATCGCCTTTTCAGGCAGCTATTCGATTGCTTTCGCGATAATTATTCAATGATTGTTGCAACAGCACCAGAACCAACTGTTCTACCACCCTCACGGATAGCGAAACGAAGACCCTGCTCCATAGCTACGTTATGGATAAGTTCAACTGTCATCTCTACGTTATCACCAGGCATGCACATTTCTGTACCAGCTGGAAGCTCACAAACACCAGTTACATCAGTTGTTCTGAAGTAGAACTGTGGTCTGTAGTTGTTGAAGAATGGAGTATGACGTCCACCCTCGTCCTTTGTTAATACGTAAACCTGAGCTGTAAACTTGTGGTGTGGTGTGATTGAACCTGGCTTGCAGAGAACCTGTCCTCTCTGGATTTCGTCTCTCTGAACACCTCTAAGAAGTGCACCAATGTTATCACCTGGCTGAGCCTCATCAAGAAGCTTTCTGAACATCTCGATACCAGTTACAACTACCTTACGGATATCTTCGTGGATACCAACGATTTCAACTTCCTCATTAACGTGGAGAACACCTCTCTCTACTCTACCAGTAGCAACAGTACCACGTCCTGTGATAGAGAATACGTCCTCTACAGGCATAAGGAATGGCTTATCTGTATCTCTTTCTGGATCTGGAACATACTCATCAATAGTATGCATAAGCTCAAGGATCTTATCGCCCCATTCGCTGTTAGGATCTTCAAGAGCCTTAAGAGCTGAACCCTGGATGATTGGAGTATCATCGCCTGGGAAGTCATATTCGTTAAGAAGTTCTCTGATTTCCATATCAACTAATTCAAGAAGTTCTGGATCATCAACCATATCACACTTGTTCATGAATACTACGATGTAAGGAACACCAACCTGACGAGCAAGAAGGATATGCTCTCTTGTCTGAGCCATAACACCATCAGTAGCAGCAACAACGAGGATACCAGCATCCATCTGAGCAGCACCAGTAATCATGTTCTTTACATAATCAGCATGGCCTGGGCAGTCAACGTGTGCATAGTGTCTCTTCTCTGTTTCATACTCAACGTGAGCTGTAGAGATTGTGATACCTCTTTCTCTTTCTTCTGGAGCCTTATCGATATTTTCGAATGCAACAGCTTCACCTGTACCAAGTCTCTCATGAAGAGTCTTTGTGATAGCAGCTGTAAGAGTTGTCTTACCGTGATCTACGTGTCCAATTGTACCAATGTTGCAATGTGGTTTTGTTCTTTCAAATTTAGCCTTTGCCATTGTTTAAAATCCTCCTAATTGATTAAATAGAATAATTGTCTGCAAAGCAGACTTCTCATAGCTGAAATCTATTATATTATCTTTTCAAGAATATTTCAACCATATTTTATATAAAAGCATTATAAACTACTACTTTTATACGAAGAATGTGACATATTTACATATTTGTATAAATCTGTCATCTATATACCACTGCGAAATATAGTGACCTATATTCCGCAGTACATTATATAATTAAGATAATTATCGGTTTCCTGACATACGCCAGACACTTTTAACTATCATCTATCACTTAAAAACTAATTACTTAGCTCTTGAAGCGATAACCTTGTCCTGAACAGACTTTGGAGCCTGCTCATACTTATCGAAGAACATAGAGTAGTTAC
>ERZ1034901.2577-NODE-2577-length-11385-cov-4.451809_pt1 | contig 11385 bp, 7 predicted proteins | sample MGYA00520628_ERZ1034901 | MGnify/ENA primary metagenome ERZ1034901 (study PRJEB33766, sample SAMN09781783) | gut metagenome | biome: gut microbiome | host: Homo sapiens | place: Madagascar | study: EMG produced TPA metagenomics assembly of the PRJNA485056 data... | reverse complement strand
AGACGATGCGGTCTTCCGGATGCGCCTTCAGCATATGAAAAATAAAATTCGATCCAATAAATCCGGCCCCGCCGGTTACAATGATGGTCATTATTATATCTCTCCTTTGTATGTTGCCAATACTTGACTGAACAGTGTATCTATCTATGTCATGCAAGTCGAGGAATAGGGGGTCTCGAATAGCAAGCTATTTAAGGGGGGGTATTCCGAAACATTGCATGAAAATATATGCCAAGTCGGACTCTATGATTTAATCAGCGTTTCCCCGACATATGATAAGCATGTTACCGCACACGCGCCGAGAAATCCACAATAAACAGACCTATCATTATTATACTGGTAAGATGCATCAATATGAACAAGCCTTATGTCGGCCGCATCTTGATTATATCACGTTTATAGTAATCAATAAAAAACGGTCCACATTTGTATAGCTGAAACAAGTCCCCAAAAACTAAAAAGCCAACTAGTCCCAAAAACACTTATAATCAGCCCATACCGTAGACCTACCACTTACTACGTGCTCTCCTCATGACCGATACAATAAATAATAGATATATACAAGATCCGCTCTCCTCATTCTGACGCCCCATAAATCTCCGCAAGCATGTGTTTCCCTTTGGGGTATATTCCCCGGTCATTATCCATATCCTTCCACGCCCCTATAGTCTGCAAGGATCCGGTCATCATAGCGATACTCATCCTTATTTTGATGGGTATAACGAGATGGACCTAGTGAGAGGTCGGAGAGAAAACTTACTCTAAAATATTATTCCATCCCTATCGCTCTGGCGAATCAGCCAACAAGTCTATCGAGTGCTAAATAAATATTGACTTTTAGTCCATTTGACGTTATACTGATGATATCTATGATAGCAGCTACTTGAAGGAGGAATTAATATGTCCAATAAACCAAGAAAGACAAGAAGTGATTGCACGGTTGCTAGTTTTGAGAAGAATCATGGTCTTCCTCCGGGAACCATCCGAAACAACGATGGTCGTGATACGAGAGGCGATAAGAAAATCGGAACCATTCGCAAAGAACGTTCGAGCAAATAAATCGCCCGAATTTTAATATATTCCTATTAAATTAAATCCCCGCTATCATAGAAAAATACAAACCCCGACGGATACGAAAGTATCTGCCGGGGTTTTCATTGTTCTGCCGTTGCTTCTGCCACTTCTGAGGCGCCCCCGCCTTACCGTCCTCTGAGCTTCTTAAGCGCCTCGATCGCGGGGCGAGGGAGGATGGCTTTCAGCACACGCTTGACGGCCTTCTTCATATAAGTCCGCCAGCCGTAGTGGTAGGTGTAGTGTGCGAGCACATATTCGAAGGGCTTCGTCTCGAAGTCACGCCAGAACCGTTTCCTTGTCACTGGCCTTGGGAATGGATGTTGAAGTGGCGGCTGAATGCAATCTTTTATTTGAGCCTCTCGATAATACAACCGTTTCTTCGCCGTTTCGAATAGATCATTTCCTTTAGATGTATTTAACAAAACCAAAGAGACGCCTTTGTTATCATCAAAATCGGGTGCCCACTTTTCAATCCCCCAGAAATCAGATACGGTGATATCCGTGACGTGAACCGTATGCTTGTACGGACACTGATGGCATGACGGTCGTAAAGCATTATGTCCATAGAACAGATCGACGTAGAGCTCGGTATCATACTCCTTGCCTTTAATAATCACTGACTCAACATGGGAATGCCAGCCAAACTTTCCCTTATTTCTAAAATTGAATTCCTCTATCTCCCCTTTATGCCTCTTTTTCATAAACTCCATATACGCCTGATAGACTTTCGGCGAAGGGACGCCGTGGCAGACGATGTCGACGAGGAAAAGTTTCTCCGTCCTCGCATGTCTCATTTCTGCGAGGCTTCTCAGGCCGGCGCACTGGCAGTGGGTACCGGAGAAGAGGACGGTGCGGCCTTTCGAAAGGTCTTCGAGGACGCGTCGGAAGGTATCCCGCATATCGCTCTGGACGTACTTACTTCCACGCATCTCATCTCTTGCTTCTTTTGTCTCGGCCCGCTTGTGCATGACATTCCATTCTTCATCATAGCCTGCGCCGTAGACGACGCCGCCCATCTCAAGTACGACGTCGGAGAGTGCGGCAAACATCCCGCCGGACTGGCTCTTTGCGCGTTCCAGATCAGATTTCTGCTTCGCGGCATAGACCTTGGGCTGCGGCATGGCATCCCAGTCATGTATTTTGTTGAAATCGCAGACTTTCTGGCACATCCCGCAATGGAGACATTTCGTCTCATCAATTTCCGGATAGAGGAAACCTTCTTCGTCCCGTTTCATCGTGATGCACTTGGCAGGGCATATGGTCATACAAGCGCTGCAGCCGCAGCAGTCTTCTTTTTTATGTTGTACGTACATATCAATGTCTCCTAAAAAATATACGTTTGAATCGTTCCAAAGCATCCAGCGAGAGTTGCCGGAAAAGGAGCCCGTTCACGGAGAGTACCACCAGCGCGCAGAGCAGGAAAGCCCCCGCCGCGAAGAGGATCCAATCACTGAATCTTTCTATCGAAAGATCCGGCAGGCCAAAGCTGATGATAGCCGCTACGCAGAAAATGGCTGTATTGACGCACCACAGCTTCACCGTATGAAGAGCGGGTTCACGCGTCAGGTGTTTCGGAGAAAAGAAAAGAAACTCGATATCTCGGTACAGATTCGAAAGGATGGAACCGATCACGAGGCCATTTAGCCCCCACAGGAGAGAGAGTACAATCCCGCCTACGAGCTCGATGGCCCCCTGGATGCTGGTAGGCGCTCTCGTTTCCTTGTACTTTCCTGCCGAAATGACGAGCATGCCGAAGGGGTTCTTGATATTGTACGCGTAGCCATTCACCGTCATCAGGAAGGCAAAGACCGGGTACAGGTAGCTGATATCGCTCCCCTTCGTATAGAGTCCAATGAAGGGCAGGTAGACAAAGAGCATGGTACTGTAAATGATAGTGATCGTGATGTTGTAAAGAAATTCAAATTCACGAAACGCTTTGTGAAAAGCCGCTTTTTCCTCGCGCGCAATCAAGTCGCCAAATCCGGAGGTAAGCCCTGTCATGAAGATACCAAGGAGTGAATTCAGCCCCAGAATGACCAGATTGTAAATCGCATAGACGCTGACGTCCAGCAGCGAGAGGCAGAATGTCGCGATAAGGATCGGCGCTCCTTGATGGATCGCCCCCAAGATCTGCAGATACAGCGCATCCCATCTCTGCTTCATCGCCTCATTGTTCGGAGATACGGAAAAGTCCAGGAACCGATACCGCCGGCGGCAGTAGCGCCAGAGGATGTACGTGCGGGCAAAGATCGCCAGTACAGCCGCCTCGCGCACGATGACGATGGAGCATCCTTCGAAGGAAAGCCCAGCCACGATAGCTACATTTAGGACGACCTGTGCGATGGTAGCTAGAGAAATCACATATGTCTTCTGGTCCGCCGTGAGCAGTGCCCGGTATTTCGCGAGCGTGTAAAACTCCAGCACCCCATTTACACCGAGGATACAGAACAAGCAGAAGAGCTCTCCGTAGTCCAGCTTTCCTGTATGAATGAAGAACGGATACGCCGCCGCGCAAAGAATGACCATGCAGCTGAAAAGATGTCCCGTCTTGTAGTACAGGTTTTTCGCTGCCACCAGGATGCGGTTCACAGCATCCGTATCTCCGGCGGCAATCGGCTTGTAGAGGGAAAATACCGTCGCCCCGGAGAGCCCCGCTTCCAAGAGTGTCAGGTACGCGATGAACTGCGTGATCGATGTCACGATGCCATTCACTTCAGATCCGAAGTACACCAGCATGATTTTAGGGATGATGAAGCCGGAAATCATGGTGATGATCTGCAGCAGGCCCGTCGCCAGCGTATTCTTCACAAATTGTTCTGTCCTGCTCATAGTACTGTCTTCCAGCCCTTTACCCTTCTATGATTTCTTTCAGATAGCGCAAGGAGTCCGCTTTCGCTTTTTCCAAACGCTCATCCACCATGTCCCAGTCGATGGGCTGCATCTTCTCTCCGATAAAACGCCCGGCTATGCCAGCCACATCGAAAAGATCTGTGATACGGGAGCTGACTTTCTCCGGCTTTGATACATACATATCCTTATGGAAAATAGTCGAGAAAGCTGTCGCATGGAAAGATTCTGTCACCACACACTCCGCATTCGCGATATAGGAGACGAATTCATCCGGTCCCGCCTCATACGCCAGATGTCCGACGCTGAATTCTTTGTGCCTCAGAGGCTTCCCGTAACGCAGGTTGATGATTTCCAGATGCTTCTCCTTCGCGAGCTCAGCAGCCTTGCGGTACACCTCTTCCTGCTTCCCGCTCCCTACCACGTAGATGAAGAGATATGGTTTCTGCCCGGTGGCCGGTTTCACAAAATGCTGCCAGATCGCCCGTCCCGGCAGAAAGACCGGATCCACGCTCACGGAAAGCGGCGGCGTCTTTTCCGTCACTGTACGGACGATCCCCGACCCCGTCTTTTCACGGGTGGAGATCGCCCGGAAATCTTCGAGCATTTTTCCCGCAGACGGATATCCCACTGGCCAGGAAGACACACCGAAGCTCGCGGCGTACGCAAATTTTTTCTGCCTGTCCTTCACAAAGTCCAGAAAATAGGCGCTGTCCCCACCCGTGATGAGTGGATTCCACACCTGATCGCTCCCCACAATGTACGCATCATAGCGGTCTGCCACATGCGAGAGAGCTTTCTTATCCAGCTTCTCCGAGAAGGTCATATGCTTTTTCTCGAACTGCTCAAATTTCTGATTTCTATGGCTCTGTTCTTTGTAATTCAAAACCGCATGCAAAAAGAGCCGTGGATGCACCAGTACACGCAGCGGAAACGCCTGATAGCAGCCAGAAATCCGTGGGCAGTCGTAATCAATGATTTCCGCCTCTGCTCCCAGCTCTTTCACCGTCTTCTGCAGCGCATACATCTGAAGCGATGCACCATAATTCACAGCCCTCTAAAATGTCAAAATGCCTATCTTCTTTTTTCTATGGTCCATGTCATATTCCCTTATCCTATCCCACAGCAGCATCACCGCAGGATCCGGGTAAGGAAAGATAGATCTATCTCTCTATCACTTCCGCGAGGAATCCCGATGCCGCAAAAACTTTTTGATCAGCAGCTTAGACCGAGAGTACCCCCCCCGAATCTCTAACCGTTTACTAATATTTAAGCGCATCATGGATTCTTCACCTCTATCCAAGTACAAAACCACCCGGCGCCCCATCCGCGTCCTTCCGCAGATGCCGCGCACCTTTTCCCTTTCGCCATCATTCATGGCGAATAGATATATACAAACACTATAGAAGAAAGTATACAGACCGATTTCCACCAGGAAACGACCGATCCCCTGACTGCCCAGCAGAGAAATAAGACCCAGTCCTGCCATGAGACAGGCGAAGACAGTGAGCGAAATCCGCCCGATCTGCCGCCAGAAAGACGCGATAGCGAGATGTATCTCCTTCGCATAGAACCAGTTCATCACCAGCCCATTCCCGAGGAACATCGAGAGCCCCGTTGCGAAAGCACAGCCCGTACCGCCATAAGCCCTCCCGAGCGGAATGGCAAGTGCCAGATTGAAAAGCCCCGTCACGAAGTATACCTTCGCCCGGAAATCATACCGATTCTCCGCCTGCAGGATGGCAAGCCCCACATTCTGAATGAGGTCGATCGTGAAAGGCAGGATGATGAGAAGCGTGATCCCATACGCCTCTTCGAAGCCTTCCCCCGCCCAAAGGCGAATGAATCGCTCGCCGAAGAGGATGAATCCTGTCGCGACCAGTGCCAGAAGATAGTACTGCCATCGACCGATCTGAATGAAAAGTGCGGACAATTTCTCCGACGTCGCCTTCTCCGCCACCATCGTCATCACATGCGGCAGATAGACTCCTGAGATCGCTCCCGAGAGCTGCATATAGCCCATGTAAATGATCGACGCCGTCGAGTACACCGCGACTGCTGCCGTCCCGCTGATGACCCCCAAGATGATCTGATTCGTCTTCCAGAAGACCTGATCGATCAAAGTCACCGCAAAGACGCTAAGTGCCAGCCGTCGAAAGGAGACCATGAGCTCATGACTCCAGTAATAATACTGGATCCGCACATGGAGCCTGACAAAACAATAATACACCCGAGCGAAGCTCAAGACCAGATTCAGCCCCGTCTGCACCAGCGCCACCGAGAACGCGCTCGGATGATGCATCAGGAGCAGCACCACCAGCATCGGCTGCAGTACCAACTGCACCGTCTCCATCCCCTTCAGAAAAAGAAAACGTTCATGTGCATTGATCACCGAGCGGAAAACCATCGTCGAGAGAGTGATCACGATATTCAAGAGGAGCAGGAGGAAAATATCTTTCGCCTCCGCCACCTCTCCCGCCGTCATGCTGCCCGAAAAGGCCGCATCCAGCATCGTATACACCGCCCCGCCCGCGATGAGCATCACCCCCATCACTGCTCCGTAGCAGCGAAGCGCGATGGCCAGGATATTCTCCATGCCCACCCGGTCCTTCAGTGCGAGATACTTCGCATAGAAGCGGATCACCGCCGCCGACAGCCCGAAGTCCATGATGCCGAAGTACGCAATGAGCGAGCCCATCAGCTGATAGAGCCCGTACTCACTCTTCCCGATGTAATGGAGAAGGATGGGGATATAGAGAAAGCCTAGGAGCGACTGGAGCGTGATATTGAGATAGCTGAGAAATATGCCTAATTTACGTTGATTCATTTTGTATTTGACCATATTGAAACACATCAAACATTTGCTTGATTGTGATTTTACCATTTTTCAGTTTTTCGTAGTAATCCATATAGTTTATTGCAGGATAATTGATTATAATCTGCCCCGGAAAATGATACTTCTCTTCCAGCAAAATCATTTTCATATTAATTTGCCCCACTAAATAATCAAATATTTTTCTCTTGAGCATTTTATATCGGCACATCCGATAAATTATGTGAAAGTCACTCATTAAACTAGACCTACTCACCGCAGATCCTACATAATAATAATATTTGGTTGCTTCTAAAATAGCCAAATCCCGTTCACGAACTATTTTGTTGAAATTATACCAAGGTTTTGGATGTAAAACAGATTCCATCTGTCCTGTTATTTGTGGCATATTCTTAATTTCCTCAAAAGATGATACAAATGTGTCCTTTTTTAAACCTATATCATTTAGCAAAAAGCGAACCAGAAATTGTGAATCGACAGAAAAACACAGGGGCTTGTCATCCCAAGTTGTAGAGATAAATTCTATTTCTCCATTCTTATCTTTTTTCAGCTGAGCATAAAGTGGTAAAAATTGTATATGCTTAACCTCCCCTTCCTCTGTCAAACATAAAACAATTTCCAGATGAGCTATGCCATTAAAAATAAGCTGGCAAACAGATTCTCGAGCAACCTGTTCAAATACTGCATTAAAACTATGCGCTCCCGATTGATATAAATCCAATACATATCTGTCTTTCTTTTCATCTATTCCACTCGTTACAGAAAAAATATCTCTACTCGATCTATACGCATCTAAAGGAATCAGTTCAAATGGTTCTGCAAAATCCTCAGCAATTTGCCTGATCAGGTTACCATTTTCAGCTAACATGCCATCATAGGCTAGTTTCTCCAACTCGGTTGGCGCTCCTTTAATCAGAACATTTGGAATGTCAGGAATTCTCTTTTTTACTTCTGGCATTTTCATACCTCTTCTGCAGTCCAATACCTGCTTTTATATCTTTTCTCCAATGGTACCGCCTTATTTAAAAGCATAACAGGGTACAAATCACAGACTGCATTACTATTGATATCACAATTTCCATGCCTCCCCCCAATGCATCGATTGAATATAAGATTTCTTTTCTCATCTGTTATTTTAGATAAACCATTTTGATTGCATATTTTTTCAAATACAGGCAAATTCTCGACAGCTACTTCCATTTTTCTTTTCCAGTCAAAACGAAGCTCATCAATTTCAACAGTCGAATAGCTTCTCCACAGAATAAAAGCCTTTAATAAATCCTTATCCTGCTTTAATTCGGATGAATTGACTAATATCTCTTTCCAGCTATCATCTCCCGTAACTTCCCCCCATAACAATGCGTATCCACTGATAACAATTAAATCAACAAGAGGATGATTTATCTGATCCAGCTGCCATATCACATTACTTCCTGTACTTTCAATTGTCCGGCCAATAACTTGGCTATATAAAATGGCAGTCTTTTTATAAATATGATAAGACTGCTCAAATGTATTTTTATCATTTTGGGTAATCCGATCTATCATCCATTCATTCAACATTGCAAACTGACTCCCAAGTATGTCCATATTCTTCTGTAACCACAAAGCATGTTCATCGTAATCTAACAACAATTGATTAAGAGCCGTAAGACGTCGTTCGTCCATGATTGCTAACGTTTGTAACCATAGCTCATTAAGATTATCATCATTTTCATTCCATGGATAAGTCTCCTTATCTACATAATATTTCTGACAACTGCTTTTACACGCTTCAATTTTCTCGGTCAAAAAAGCCCATTTAACGTGATATTCCTGCATCCTTCTCAACAGATAAATGAATGCAATATAATTTTTCTTAGCATAAGCAAAATCAGATAGCTGACCCATTTGGAAAAGACCTGTCAACGCTGTATCCCGCTCAATCTTGTCCATTTTCAAAAAAATATCTTTTGCGTGAAATTGTTTAACAAACCAACGAGGCGTCAATACATTTCCCTCGATTATTTGTTCAGCAGCTATACATTCCATAAATTGTCTACATTCTTGAGTATTGGAAAACGGAGATTTTTGAAAGTCAATATCATTAAATTTAGTACATGATGCCACATAATCAATTATTTTATCTACATCAATCGTCTGAACCTTCTGTAAAACACCAAGAAGAGTAGACACATACAAGTAGCTTATATCTTCTACCATTATAATAGCAGACTCTTTCTTTTCTGATTTGCTCCAGTCGTGTACCCATTCCTTTTGAATCGTCGCAATACTGTTTGCAATAAATTTATATTCTCCTAAATTAAAACCCGTTATCAAGGATCTGCCCAAATACTGAAAATAGGCTCGCCTATAATTCATGTTTGCATCCTGTGACAACTTTGAAATACCTCTTAAATTTATACTCTCTATCAGTTCTTCAATGAAAAAGAAATCCCTTTCCTGTTTCGGTTGAACTCCACCTCCCAGCTGAACTGCTATCCGTTTTTGGTATCCTGGCATTTCATACCATTTCGGATTCACCAGTTTTTGCGGAAACCACGGAGAATCAAAGGGAAAAGTATGTTTAATCTCCATATAACGCCACAACAGAGAAATATTATTACACATAAAAGTTAGCAAAGAAGGACAGGAAAAATCCCCCGAAGACAACGCATTCCTCTCTACAATCCCCATAGTTTTTAAATTTTGCATAAGAGTTTCACGAACAAGCGTCACATTCTTTCTTCTAACTAATGGATTTCTATTCCACAATAATTCCAGTGAAGAAAATGCTTCATTGTACTCACTCCTGAGCAACTTAAATGCATCTGTCAGTGTCAGTGATTTCAATCCCAGTTGTGCAAAGATCAAAATCATAGCCAAGGTAAAAAAATACCAAATTCCCGTTAACAAATAAGAGGTCTCTGGCACTTTCCAAAGCCTATAAATAAAGCAAAACGAATACACAATATAATAAAGAACCGCTTTCACACCTGCATTAATAATAAAGTTGCTCATGAACAGGTTGAATACTTCGCTTGGTGCGCGGGAATACCGGGAAGAAAATACAGCGACTATATTTGAGCCGTATAAAGCCAAAAGCACACCAGCGACACTGATACCTGCTGCTACAATAGTTAGAAAATCAGTCGACTTAAGGTCTAAAGCCCACCCCAATCGGCTATTAATGAATTCAAAGCCATACAAAGTTGCTTCTGAAATGCAGAGAGATATAACACAAGGGCTGACAATCTTTTTTAGCAATACGCCATAATTTTTCCATTTCCGTATCCATGCAAAAATTTTATAAAATTTTCCCTGCATACTCGAAATTTTCTGCTGACACACATATTTACCTCTCTCTGTATCAGGATCAAGAAACCATAGCAAAGGTGTGTATTCCTCATCTCCATCGCTCAGCATAAGAAAAGATAGAGCCATAGCCATCCAGTAGCAGAACGTAATGTTGATTCCATCACCAAGTCCCGTCGCCATGATGCCGATAAATGACAAAGCGACAAAAACAGATGATGCCTCCCCCCTTCGTTTAATCAATACTTTCCCAAAAGTCCACATCAAAATCAACGAAGGGAAAAGATAGAGTCCAAGACCAAGAAAACCGGTTTCCGCAAATCGCAGAGAATAATCTCCCAAAAGTGCAAAGCCACCCCTGAGCAATCCCAATTCATCTATATTCTTATTCCACTTCTGAATTTCTGCACCGGGATCCTCGTCTAATTTCTCACGTAAATAGCCATTGCGCAAAGTAGTCCCTACACCCAAAAGAGGATGCTCCAATCCGATAATAATATGTGTCTTTTGAACAGTAAAACGAGAATGATTACTTCCCGCATGAGCGCCTTCTATTTCCGCCCCAGAAAGAGACTTCAGATTTGAATCAAGGTACTTCTTGCTATCCACACCTGCATTTCCTTTGCTTCCCTGCATATTCTGCCACTTTATCGCAAGCGGTGTCCACTCACCGATCTGGCTCGGCACTTGGCCTGTCTTCATAAATTCCAGAAAACCTGCAAACCCAATGCCACAGCCAATACAGAGTACTGCCAAGAGAATCAGTAACTTCTTTTGTAAACGATACAGGCAGAGTAATGCAAATATAGCAAATACGCCTAGATTGACCGCCAAAGCCGTCCTGGACTGCGTCAAAAAGATTTCAAAAGTTAAAACCGTGAAAAGAAGCCAAAGGATTGCCTGCTTCCATCGTTTGTTTTCCCGAAAAATACTCCACCAAAGAAGCGGAAAAGCAAAAGCCATATATATGCCAAAATAAGACGGCTCCAAGAAAATGGATCGTATCTGGCTGTCCCAGAAGAATCTAGGTGCAAACCCAAAGTACACCGGCTTCAAGACCACCCCACCATGCAGGATTGGATTGACCGCCATCAAAACATTCTGTGCCCACATCTGTCCATTCTGATAGCATACATCGACAAGGCCATAGCCTGCTATAATGATAAGATCTACCGTTGTTACTTTTAGAAGGATATCTACAGCGCGAGATACACGCTCATGATACCAGCAGAAAATCATATACGCTGCACCAAAAGTATAAAATGCTTCAAAGAAAACCCCTTTGATAGGACGTGCGAACATCCAAAATTCCAACAATGTTTTTTCTGAAATAGAAA
>ERZ1034901.2576-NODE-2576-length-11388-cov-31.938675_pt1 | contig 11388 bp, 7 predicted proteins | sample MGYA00520628_ERZ1034901 | MGnify/ENA primary metagenome ERZ1034901 (study PRJEB33766, sample SAMN09781783) | gut metagenome | biome: gut microbiome | host: Homo sapiens | place: Madagascar | study: EMG produced TPA metagenomics assembly of the PRJNA485056 data... | reverse complement strand
ATTTTCACGCAGCTTTCAGTAATATGAATAAAGCTGTTCGCCCAGGTGTTGGGCAATCTGCAGTTGGGCAGCCAGGTATAACTCAGTCAGGTGTAGCACAGCCTGGCGTTGTGCAGCCAGTAGGGGAGAAAGACATAAAGAAGGTAACTCAGGCAGAGAAGAGGAAATCGATGCATGGAGTTCAGACATACCTGTCGGACGAGGAGTATGAACAGCTTATGCTGGCGAAGGTTAGAACCAAGAAGAAATACGAGGATATCCTTCGGGAAGCATTGGTGCAGTATATGAATAATCTATAGTCTGTTTGCTTTCAAACATGTTTGCATGCAAACATGTTTGAAAGCAAACATCTTTTCGTTATCTCTCCATCTTGGTAGGTTGTTAAGTATAACTCATAAAAAAAGTGCATTTCCAAATGCTCAATCTAGAACTGGAAATGCTTGGTTTTTGCATTTCCCCAATTTCTGGGGAATTATTCCCCACTTGTTCCCCAGTTTCCCCACTTCTGTTTGAAGGGTAGAAAAATGATAAGTGGCAGTAAATCAGCATGATAACTTGGTTTATTAGTTTCTGGCACGCAAGTTGCATAAATGGATAGTGCGTTTGAATCAGATAAATTCGTTTCTCAACATAATGACAATGCATTTGCAGTGCGTATACATTGAAAATAGGTAAGAATAAAAATAGTTTTCATCAGGTAAAAGTTTATATTTAGGTTTATCATTTGCATTTTATTGCATATCTTGAAAAATAGATGTAATTTTAGGTTCGGTTAATGAAAAGAGAAGTCTGCGAGCAGTGATGCTGGCAGACTTTTTTATTGCTAGTTCTCCGGATCGAAGATTTCACCATAATATACCCAACCCTCTGTCCAGTCGTCTATCTTGACGCTCGTAAGGTTCATTTCCGGCTTCATCTCACTGTATTCCAGGTTGACAATATACTTGCCGCTCGGCTTCATCACGGGAGCTTTCAGGTCGTAGCGTGTGCTGTTACCATCAGGAGTTTTGAGCACGATAAACAGATTGGTGTTTTGAACACCATCGCACGTCGGCATCAGGTACATTGTTTTTGTTACAAACATGTTATCCAACATCGTTATTCCGGAAGGAATATCGCATTCTTTCTTAGTCCTTGTTGGCGTGCCGAAAGTTCCATCTTCATTTTGCTGCAAAGGAAACAGTCCGGTGGCAACATTCAATACCTTTCCCGTGATAGCCGTATGCAGAGGAGCCCCTTTTATGTTGATGGTGAGCTCGGCAAGCACACGTCGCATTTCGCTTTTGACGATATGGTGCACATTTTCATGGTCTATGATGATGTCTGTTACACCATAATAGGCATGTTCGGGTGCTGCGTCCGTACCCGACAGACCGATTACCAGATTGTTCATGTTGTCAACGCCTCTAGTCTGCTCACTGATGGTGAACGGAGCCACCAGGTTGGTGGTGGTGAGAATGCGATAGTGACCTTTGGGCATGTCATATCGCTCGCTTGCCATTTCCTGCGCACTGCCATGCTGGCTTTGCTCCACCAGCGTGCCATTTTCTGCATTCATGATCCACGTCTTCACGTCCTTCACTTCCGTGCCCTCGTCGGTCTCGTCAGCCCAGTCGAGAGATATCGACAGGCCTCCGTCTCCTTCGCCATCATGCACGTCGTGGTCGCAACTAGCCAATAGGCATGGGATGCATGCCAGCACCCATAGCCAGATATTCAGTTTGTTTCTTGTTTTCATTGTCTGTATTGTTTTATGGGTTACTGATTGGTGAGACTGATTCCCAGTCTGATGCCGCTTTCCCAGACATAGTTGTTCTTGTGCAGATATTCCGGCATGCCGTCCAGGCGTTTGCCCGTGAGTCGGGTCAATCCCGAAAAGATGCCCAGTTTCAGGCGGTCATTCAGCCGATAGCCCACCTGCAGGTCGGCACCATATCCCAGATGCCAGTGGGTGGCACCTTTCTTCACGGTTGTTCCGTCCGTCAGGTTCTGGATGTCTGCCTTGGTGGTCACGGCATATAGATGAGGCGATGCAGCCACCTCCCAGCGGCTGTTGGCAGTTTGAGGAAACAGAGCCAGCAGGTTGATGTTTACTCTTGCCCCCAACTGTGCCATCTTTACCTGGCTCTTCAGCTGGGTATACTCCCAGCAGTCCATTCCCAGGACGCTGGCCTTGTATATCGTGCCGTCGCTTCCCAGCCAGTAGTTGCGTTCTGCGCAGCAGTCTTGCGCCGCCAGGTTCATCTCTCCGTATTTTGCCGATAGCTCAGCCGACCAGATGTTGTTGAAACGATAGCCGCCGTAAAATCCGGCGTCCCAACCGAGTCGGGTCTTGTCGTGTCCGAAACTCGAGAAAGTAGAGAAGCCGAAAGGCATTCCTCCCTCTATGCCGACATACCATCCTTGCTCATCTTTCTGCACACCGTCGTTTACTTCCGCCCTTGTTACTGAAAGCGGAAGGATGGCAGCAAGCGTTGCAATCGGTAGCCCAATTTTAATTCTTAAAGATTTTTTCATATAAGTTCGTTTAGTTAAACTTGTCAGTATGAAGAATGCTTCTATGGGCATTACTTCTAAATGTGCTGCAAATATAGCATTTTTTTTCGATAAAAGGTGTCTCTTTCCTCAAAAAAAGTGTCTACTTCCTATGTTCAAGGTGTCGCATTGGTACCAATGCGACACCCCTGTTAACATAAAAATACATATAAATACGTATTTTAGTGCGCATCAGAAATCCACTTCCAGTACTGCCCGTTTTCCTGGGATTTCTTTGTTATGTAATAACTTTTTTAATCGGTAAGAGCGAGGCAGGGCGACTTATCCTTACGATAGTGGATAGTTTTTGCGATGTTTTCTTGCGGGTCTCGAAAAATTATCGTACTTTTGCTGCGTGATGAAAAGATATAATATATGATGAAAAGATATAATTATGATAGAAAGAAATGATTATGATGAAAAGATATAACTGTATATTCATGGCGCTTGTGGCGCTAGTTTTGTTTGCCTGCCAGGGCAGAAAGACGGCATCTGGTGATGGGGAAGTGGGTGATACGTTGAAGATGAAGTATGCCCAGTTGCTGACCATCGTAAGGCATGGTGAAGGGACTAATGATGAAGGGACTTATGATGAAGTGATGATAGCCAACCCCTGGAAGGCTGGCACCCTGCTGCATCGCTATATCCTCGTCCCGAAGGGCAAGGAGGGGGATGAGACCGTGGCGCAGCTTGCCAGGCGCAGGGCGTCGGGCGTAAGATGCGTCACGGATACCGTGCGCACACCCGTAGAAAGCAGTGCCGTATTCATGGCTCCGCATTGCCAGCTGATGTATGAGTTGGGTGTGGGGAATGCCATCCGTGGCGTATGCGATCTGGATTATATCAATATTCCCGATATCAGGAAGCGCGTATCATCATCCTCTATCGTGGATTGCGGTTCCAGTATGGCGCCCGACTTCGAGCGCATCATCGCCATGAAGCCCGAGGCAATCCTTGTATCTCCTTTCGAGAACAGTGGCGGATATGGTAAGCTCGATAAGCTTCGCATCCCCCTGATAGAAGCAGCCGACTATATGGAGACATCGCCATTGGGCAGGGCAGAGTGGATGAAATTCTATGGCATGCTCTTTGGCAGCCGTCAGGCAGATTCGCTCTTTGCCGGGATAGAAAAGGAATATCAGTCGCTGAAGTCGGTGGCAGGGAAACTGCCCGAAGGTCTTTCGGTGTTGACCGAGCGCAAGACGGGTGGGGTATGGTATGTGCCGGGCGGCAGGAGTACGATAGCCCTTCTTCTGAAGGATGCCCATGCCCGCTATGTTTTTGCAGAGGATGACCACAGCGGAAGTCTGGCGATGAGTCCGGAGCAGATTCTGGCGAAGGGTAGGGAGATTGATGTCTGGGCATTCAAGTATTTCGGCGGTGCTCCCTTGGGCAAGGCCCAACTGCTTCAGGAGTATGAAGGCTACAAGGCATTGTCTGCCTTTCAGCGTGGCAGTATCTATGAGGTAGATACCTCCCGAGTTCCCTATTTTGAGCTGACGAGTTTCCATCCCGAGCTGCTGCTCCGTGAGTTCATTCTCCTTTCTCATCCCGCCACGGATGCCCAGTATGCCCGGAACGGGGAGTTGAGGAAGCTGGGAACACTCCGGTTCTATCAGCCTTTGTAGGGGGAATGGCTATCATGGCTCAGAATGGAACAAAGCGAATTTGTACCAGGCTGGTACAAAATTACAAAAGGTGGATAATGCGACAATCCCAATGCCAGAAATCTTGCTTTTTGTGCCTTGGAGACATCAGACAATCGTAGACAGGGTTTACGATGCCTGTAAGTTTGCATGTTTGCATGCAAACATGTTTTGTTCTTTGTCACGCAGATTTATTCTTTGTTGTTTTGTCACGCTGATTTCGCAGATGACGCAGATTTATTCTTCTTCACGCAGAGCTTTTTGCGCAGATGCCGCAGATCTTTCCTGAACTTTCGCCTTGTTTGCCCCACACGCCCTGGGCTAGGAGCTTCTGCCCTTTACCTTTCCCTTCGGCCGGTGACCGTTGGTTCAGGGTGTGTGGGGCAAATATTGCTTCTGTCCTTTACCTTTCCGTCAGGCGTTCCGGCGGATTTCAAATCCGCCGGGACGCCTGGCGGGGTTGCGCTCTTGATTATTATTCTGTTATTGCATTGCCGTCTTTATTAAGAACGGTGCAATTGCTGCCTATCTTCCAGTTGGCTGGAAGTCCTTTGGTTACCAACGCATCATAGGCATCCCTGTCCTGCACTTTTAGGGTACGGGATGTTACGCTTGCGTCTGTTCCTGTCTCACTTATCCAGTTAGAGTCACTATTATAAAAAAAAGATGTTCCTGAAATCTGGTCGCTTGGCGCCAAAATAGTTATAGAAGATAGTTTTGTGCATCCGTTGAACATCTGATCATAACAATAATCAACTAAAGCTGTGGCAGACAATACTGGTGCGGTTGTCAGATTTTCACAATTAAAGAACATCCCGCCATAGCAATTTCTAGCCAATTCCGTGGCTGGCAGCTCAGGAGCAACTTTGAGAGATGAGCATCCGTTGAACATCCACGAATAGCATTGAGATGCCATTTTTTTAGCTGGCAATGATGTTGGGGCTGATTCGAGAGCATAGCAATCTTGGAACATACTTGAATAGCAAGCATGCGCCAAAGTCTCGGCTGGCAGCTCAGGAGCTTTTTTGAGAGATGAGCATCTGTTGAACATGTGAGTATAGCATTCACTCGCCATAGTCTTGGCTGGTAACTTTGGAGCAGTTTTGAGAGATGAGCATCCGTAGAACATACTCTTGTAACAATAATTCGCCAAATTCTCAGCTGGCAATTCAGGAGCTGAGGTCAATGCAGTACAATGATCAAACAAATTATAGAATCGGGCATTTTGTGTATCGACAGTCTTATAGTATTCCCAATCCAACAGCGTGCGGATATCACCCGTGCATGCTACCTTTACATCAGAATGGGTAAAAGTAATGGTAGAGTAATTATAAACGGAAGATGATGCCGTACCATTTGGATTCTTGCCACGCAAGCGAAGGCTGCCCTTTGCACCACCAAACTCTACTTCCTTATCTTTCTCAACGGCAGTCCAATTGTTACCATCAAGAGAATACTCAAGCTTATCGATGTTATAGTTGCCTTTGGTTGTCATCTTAAATGTTTGAGCAGCAACTGCTGTAAAGGTGACGTATGGGGCATAAAATGCCTTTCCGCCTTCAATATCTCCTTTTCCCCATTCAGCCACAGTAACATTACCTATAGTCACCTTATTCTTACCCACTATAAGATTGTAGGTATAGCTCTTGCCGGCTTCCAATGTTCCTGTCTTGACAACAAGCGGAGTCTCGGTGGATTCATCAGTAGTGAAATAGAGCTTTCCCTCTACTTTTCCAGGAATAACCAGGGCAGTATAGGTCGTGTTGATTCCACCCTCGCCATTCTGCAAAGGCTTGATGTTGATGGTAGAGGTTTCGCTGGCTTCAGTAGATGCCTTGCTTGCGATACGGATATGGTTGACCTTGGTGCTGGCATCAAACTGGTCGTTGAAATTCTGGATGGTGAATATCAGACGGGCAGTCTTGCGCACCAATGCCACATCAAGCTGGCGGCTATCAGGAATTTTAGTAAGGTTGGTTACCGCTGCCGTCATATAATCTGATTTCGCAATCTCCGTTGCATTACTCTGGTCTTCCTGGATATAGCCTTTGCTGTAGGTATTCTTGCCATCAGCAGGATACCAGCACTGGAAATTGAGGTTGCTAGCATCCCATACCAGATAACTTCCATTACCTGGCTGCCAGTCGGTGCCATTGAAGGTATAGTTGAGCGATGTGCCATTATTGCTGACGCCCATCACATCACCCTTATTAAAACTCTTCTGGTCTTTTTCATCTGCTGCAGCCGGATTGCTTCGGGTAAAGATGCTGCCCACCGAAACCGATACGTGAACGGCATTCGGGTCGCTGAGCCATGTATTACTGTTGTCGGAATCTGTAGCGCAGCCAGCCAGCAATAAACCGGCTGTTGCTACAAGACCCAATATCTTCTGATATTTCATAGTTGTTCTATTTTAAGTTCATATTCTTTAATCTGTCTCAAGAGAGCCACCTGTGCCATTTCCCCATGGAGTAGCGGTGATGCCGCCATTGTCACTGCCACCCTTCAACAATACCACATCATTACCCATGCTAAGTTTGAGGGTATATCTGTAGCCGCTCTTCAGCTCGACTGGTTCTGCAGAAGTCCATTCATAGAGCTTGTCGGCAGTCATCAAAGACACCTTGAAGGTGTTGGCTCCAACTTTCTGTGGGATGGCAATGCAAGAGAAGTGTGAGATGGCGTTCTTTTCTGGATCTGCTTTCTTATCTGCATTTTCAGCCGGGGTGAAGGAACCTTTGGTGGTGGTAATGTCGGTAGCAGCAGCTTCTTCGCTGGCTGTTACGACACTAGCAGCGTTTGTAACATTTACATTTGCCGCAATTTTGGTTCCTCCTAAGGTCACCTTTACGATAGGAGAATCATCAAGAACATTAGGCTTATTGAACTCGGTTCCCAAAGTCACGTTGATGTCAATCATACAGAAAGCATGATTCATCTCGATATTCAGCTTCTTATCCTCGAGCTTATCTTTAGGAACAAAGCCTTTAGAATAATAGTACAGCAAGTCGTTCTTGTCATCCGCAGTCGTCTGGTCTTTAGCCACGCTATAAGTTATAGGCTGGATACTTCCATTAGCATAGACACCATTGAATTTGTCACCTTGAGCCGGAGCAAAAGCCACGATATCTACAGGTTGCGTGTCTTTCTGCCAAAGCAGTGTCTCTGAGCAGTTCCAAACTCCATTATCATCCTTTGTGAACACCTTATTAACATAGGTATATTTTTTAGCCAAAGTGGCGTTCTCGTTCTTATTCACCACAGTCAGAGATAAAGGATTCTTCAGTGGAGTGCCTGCTCCCTCAGCACGAGTCTTGGCATTGTTCACTCCTGCAGTAACGCGGATGATGTTATCACTAGGATAATTGCTCTGTGACAGTTCGTCCTCGCTAGAGCAACTGGTAATCATGGCTGCAGCCATGGCTGATATTGCGAAAAACTTGATAGCTTTCATAATCGTTCTGTTTTTAATGTTATGTTATGATCTTATCTTATTGATATTTCTTCGATTTTAATCGAATGCTTCGCCATGGAAGGTGTTGCCATCTGCCCAATCAGAAATCTTCACTTCGTCGAGAATCACCTGGTCACGACCTACCTCCAGGTTGATGGTGGTAATCTTGCCGCTCTCAAACGTGAACGGAGTTTTGTTGTCGTAGATGAAAGTCTTATCGCCGATGGTGATGGCAATCTTCTGAATGCCATTCTGAGGAATGAGCACTGAAACATACTGGGTGTTGGCTGTCGTAGCAGGAACCTCGAAATCTGCCTTGGCTGTAGTCGTAGGGGTCACTGCCTTGGTGAGGTAGTTGATGGTAGCCTCATTTATGGCATCCGAAACCACCACGTTCTTTACGGTAGGAGTTCCGCCCCACTGGTTCTTGTAGGAAAGGTTCACCACCATCTTCGCCATCACGTGGGTGAATTCGAGCTTCACGGGGTCCTTGGCATCCTTGGTATAGGAGAGACCATTGGTGTTAACAGCCACCAGCAGGTCGCTTGCCGCCTGGTTTTCTGCATTGAAGGTATAGGTGTCGGCAGTAAGGTTGTCAACGTTCTTGGTAGGGTAGATGCCGATGAAGTAATGCTGATCCACATTGTTCTTCCACAGCATCTGCGGGGTAGCCACCCAGACCTTGTCAGTGAGCTTGTTGATGGCGTTGTTCACCACTCTTCCAGCGGCAGCAGGAACATTTTCTGCACTTCCTGTCCAGGCATACACGCTGATTTCATCTCCTTCTGAGAAAGTCTGTGTTCCCTTGGCGTCCGTAGTGATACGGGTCATCTTGCCGATGCTTGTAGAAACGGTGATTGACTTAGGCGCCTCGGTGCCTATTGTATTCTCGCTGTCTGAGCAGCTGCCCAGCATCATGGTCATTGCTGCGAGAGCAATCATGTAATACTTTGTTTTCATGTTTATTCTTTATTTATAAATTATACATTTCATTTTTGTATTTTAGTACGCATAATCAGTCAGCCTCATCCTTTTGTGCCACACGCCCTGAAGGGGCAGAAGCAAGTTTTGTGCAGCACGCCCTGAAAGGGCAGAAGCACCTAGCCCAGGGCAGCGCCCTGGGTAATGATGGACGCAAGCCTGTCGCCCTGTAAGGGCAAAAGCCTTCAAAGCCCCAGCAATAACAAAGCTTTTGCCCTTACAGGGCGCCTTGCTGATTGCTATGTATACCCAGGGCGCTGCCCTGGGCTAGTGGCTTCTGGGCCTTCAGCCCGTACCTGAACCACGTGCGAAACTTCGTAATCTGATGGGTTCTATTTTATTTTATTTCGGTGTTATCTTTATTCAGCACGGTAGTACCTGCAGTGCCTTTCTTCCAGTTGTCAGGGAGATAATCTGTATTACTTTCCAACGCAGTATATGCTGCCGCATCTTGTACTTTGAGTGTGCGGGATTTTACGGTTCCATCGGTTCCGGCATTATACAACCAATTATAGCAGCAATAAGTTGCTTTCGAAATTTGGTCGCTTGGTGCTAACATTGTGACGGTTGACAATTTTGTACAACCATAGAACATATTATCATAGCAGCTTGCTGCTAACGTTGTAGCCTTTAATTCTGGGGCAGAAGTGAGACTTGTACAACTTTCGAACATATAAGTATAGCAGTGGCTTACTAACGTTGTAGCCTTTAATTCTGGGGCAGCCGTGAGACTTGTACAACCATAGAACATACCAGAATAGCATCCGTCTGCTAACGTTGTAGCATTTAAATTTGGGGCAGCCGTGAGACTTGTACAACCTTGGAACATACTATTATAGCAGTCATCAGCTAATTTTGTAGCAGGCAATTCTGGGGCGGAGGTTAATACAGCGCAATCTTTGAACAAATAACAGAATTTGGCATATTGGGTATCTACTGTACTATAGTTTCTCCAGTTCATTAGCGTGCGGATGTCGCCTGTGCAAGTTACATTCACATTATTAGTAAATGTGATGGTTGAATATTTATTCCATGCAGACGCAGTTCCATATGTGTTTGTGCCACGTAAGCGAAGATTGCCATTTGTTCCACCGAAGGTAACTTCTGTGCCTGCCTCGACAGTTGCCCATTCGCCATCATTTACAGAATACTCAAGCCCTGAGATGGTGTAATTTTTGGTTGTCATCTTAAACTTTTGCTCCCCATTTGCCGTAAAGGTGACGTATGGGATGATTTGTTCCGCTTTACTACCTTCAGTAATTATCCCCGTATTATCCCAATCTGCCACGGTAATACCAGAAACGGAAATCTTGTTCTTACCAACGGTGAGCTTATAGGTATAGCTCTTGCCGGCTACGAAAGTAGTAGGGGTGGTGGTGTACTTTTCTGTTGCTTTGCTTTCTCCATCTGCTACTTCAAGAGAGAGGAAGGGAGCGGTGGTGCTTGGGGTAGAGCTTGGATCGATAAGGGCATAGAACTTATTATCGCTGTGCTTATACGCTTTCACTCCACAGATGCTGAGGCTGTTGACTGTAGCATTCTTCGTATACTGGTCGTTGAAGCCAGCAATCTCTACAACCACTCTCGCCATCATGCGATTCATGACGAGAGTAAGTTGATTGCTCTTGTTGGTATTGCTTTGCTCACCTCTAAACGACATGAAGTCGGCGGCAGCAAGCGATTTTAGGCTGTTGTATTCCGTAGGCTGGTTGATGGTACCATTGAACGAAGCAGGGTAGTAGGCGGTGAAATTCATCGTCTCCTTTTCCCATTTCAGGAATTTGTTGCCCTGTGGCTGCCATTCCTTGCCGTCATACTTATAAGTCACGGCATCCTGGCCATCAGCCTGGACGCTTATCTCATCATTCACATTGAATACCGCCTGCTCTTTAGCAGTACCCAGCGGATTGCTGCGGGTGAAGCCATCGGCAGATGCTTTACCTACTTGCGCAGTGATGCGCACAGCGTTAGGGTCGCTATGGAATGCAGAGAGGAGGTCTTCTGACTCGGAGCATGCCGACAGCGCCAGAATGGCTGCTGCGCATCCCATCAATCGTCTCATTATTTTCATTGTTCTCATATTATTATTGTTTTATTATTTACTTTCGCAAGTGCCATCCTACCGTCCCCAAAGGGGGCGAATGTGAATAACCGCTGGTGGAATGACCGAAGGGAATGGAACCTGCGGATAGCTGACCCCCTCTCTCTCCAATCGTCCCCGAAGGGGGCGAACAGGAGCAAGACTGGATGAGGTTCGCCCCCTTTGGGGACGCTTTCTCCCTACTATTGGTTGTCCGCAGGTTCCATGACCTTCGGTCATTCCACCAGCGGTTATTGAAAGTTGGCCCCCTTTGGGGACCGGAGGTTACTTGCGAAACTTGAGTTATCTATTTAATTCGGTTTCTTTCCTTTAATCGGTTTCTTTCTTTTCACCGTCACCATTTCCTTTGCCCCATGCAGCAACAGAGAAGGATACAGGCTGCACCTTGTCGTCTCCGGCTGTCAGCTTGAGTGTATAGGCGGTGGTAGGGGCCAGCGTCAATTCCTGATTGTATGCCCACTCATAGAGCTTGCCATCCACCTTGAAGCTGACAGTAAACTTTCCGCTCTCGATGGTTTGAGGAATCAGAATCGCCTCATAGGTAGCTTTTGCCTTTCCGTCTGTTTTGCTGTAAGGCTTTGTGCCAGTGCGGTATGGAGAGATAGGGGTTGGGTCACCGAAATGACCAGAAAATTGAAACTGAGGATCGTAATTTGAAGTATTAATATGGT
>ERZ1034901.2573-NODE-2573-length-11396-cov-106.134909_pt1 | contig 11396 bp, 6 predicted proteins | sample MGYA00520628_ERZ1034901 | MGnify/ENA primary metagenome ERZ1034901 (study PRJEB33766, sample SAMN09781783) | gut metagenome | biome: gut microbiome | host: Homo sapiens | place: Madagascar | study: EMG produced TPA metagenomics assembly of the PRJNA485056 data... | reverse complement strand
GCAGCCGTCGGAGCGGTGCTTAAGCCGTAAGGCGGGAATTGTGCGGTGTTGCCTTTATTAGCGGCTGCTCATCCGTTCAGTTTGGCGTACTCTTCGTCGGTAACTGGCTCGCACCATTCGTTGCTGCAATCTTCGCCGGGAACTTCCACAGCAATGTGGCTGAACCAGCTGTCGGCCTTGGCACCGTGCCAGTGCTTGACGTTGGCCGGGATGGTGATCACGGTGCCGGGGGTCAGGCTGACGGCAGGTTTGCCCTCTTCCTGGTACCAGCCTTCGCCTGCGGTGCAAACCAGCAGCTGGCCGCCGCCCTTGGCCGCGTGGTGGATATGCCAGTTGTTGCGGCAGCCGGGCTCAAAGGTAACGTTGGCCAAAAACAGGCCGGTTTTAGGGTCGGTCAGCGGGTTCAGGAACGACTGGCCAATGAAAAACTTGGCATAAGCGGTGTTTGCGGCACCGGTGCCAAAAACATTCTGCTGCTCAAATTCATGTTTATCCATGCACTTCATACTTGTTGCCTCCTGTTTTTCTGTGTCCCTGCCCTGTTGTGCTTGACGCTGCGGCGCTGGGATACTATGTGACCGCTATATTTTTTCAAAACCCCTTATCGAAAAAAACTGCCCGCACAACGGCTTATCATACCGTGTACGGGCAGTTGATTTATAATTTTCTACTTTTCTCTCAGGTCTGGGTCGATAAGCGCAACCCCACCTGGTACCCCAGCAGGGTGCGGGTTTCCACCGGCTGGTGGCGGATGAGGGAAAGCAGCTGCTGTGCGGTACGGCGGCCCAGCTGTTCGGCATCAAAAGAGACCGCCGTAATCTGTGGCGTGCACTCCTGCAGCGCTTCGTCGTCATACATGGAGGCAAGGCGGATATCCTGCGGCACGCGCAGGTTCAGCTGTCTCAGGGTGCTCAAAGCCAGCATGGCAACCTGGTCATCCATGCACAGGATGCAGTCCGCCCCACGCTGTACCGCGAGCTCCACAGCGCTGGTGCGTAGATCGTCGCTTTCCAGCTCCAAAAACAGCAGGCTCTCATCAATCTTGCAGCAGGCGCGGTCATGCGCCTGCTTATAGCCTTCCAGGCGGGACTGGTTGACGGTGTACAGCATGGATCCGCCCAGCAAAGCAATGCGGTGCAGGCCCTTCATCAGCAGCAGGCTGACCAGCTCGCGGCAGCCGCCCACCTGATCATGGTCCACCGAGATGACATCCTGGTCAGCCGGGCGGCCAATGGCAACAAAGGGGAGGCCGCTTTTTTGCAGCATGGGGATCAGCGGATCACGCTCCAGCGTGCGGGCAAGAATCACGCCATCGATCTTGCGGTTGACCAGCAGACGCTGCATCGGGCTTGTTTCCTGCTCGCTCACCATCGTCATCAGCACATCATAATCATTGCGGGTGGCAATATCGTACACGGCGCTGACGGTTTTGCGCAAAAACGGTGCGGCAAGGTTGCCGAACTGGCGCGAGAACACCAGCGAGATATTATAAGACTGCTGGGTTACCAACCCGCGTGCCAGCATATTGGGCACATAGTTTTTCTCTTTGGCGTACTGGACCACGCGGGCGCGGGTCGCTTCGCTGACACGGCCATTGCCCGAAAGGGCACGGGATACCGTGGTCTTGGACACACCAAGGTCTTCAGCCATCTGGCTGATGTCAATTTTTTTCTCTCCTTCTGTCTGTTTACGGCGCGGCATGGGTTTACTCCTGTTAACGTTTGCTTATATAAGATCTTCTTTCTGTCCTTGCCGGTTTTCCGCCCCACGGGCAGTTCCCAGGGTACTGTTCCAGAAACCAGTCCCCCGCCCCGGCTATTCCCTACTTGGTTAATGGGCTTAACATATTATACCACATTTCCCTGGACCATGGTAGCCCCCTGTGCAAAGAAAGCAAAGAATACGCTACCCCAGTACGGGGTCATTATATCATTCCTGGCTCTGTTTTTCAACCGATTTCTGGCTCTGTTTCCGTTTTCCAGTGTGTTTTATAACCTGGTAAAGTTTTCTCATTTTGTCCGTATCCTGCTCAGTCATCGCACCTGCGCCAAATTGGGCGGCTTGGGCCAATGCCAGCAGAGCCTCGGCATCCTGGGGTTCAAGGGTGGGGACACAACTTTGCAAAAATGCGGCAAACTCCGGCGCATCGGATGGTGTATCCGGCGGCAGGCCGCGGCGCACCAAAAGGCGGTAGATGCTGCCAAACACGGCCAGGACCCGCGCGTTGCAGCTGCCCCGGCCATACCCCATGGCATGGCGGCGGGCCAGCACCAGCAGCACCACAGCAGCCAACAGGCAACCCCCCAGCAACGCCGCCAAAACCAGCCTGCTGCGGGGCACGATGGTGGCTGCGGGTTCGTTTGCGCTGCTCTCCCCTGCTGCGGGGGCGGTGTCTTGACCTTGAGTTTCGGGCAGCGGGTCAGTGCGCAGGTCGGCCTGTTGGGCGCTGACCAGCACGCCGGGGGTCATCTCCATGGGGGTCCAGCCCTGGCCGGAAATGTACACCTCCGCCCAGGCGTGGGCGTTATCGTCCTGCAAAATGGCGTGCCAGCTGCCGTCCTCCTGTTGGGTAAACAGGCTTTGCGGCGCGGCATAGCCCACCACATAGCGCGCAGGCAGCCCGAACATGCGGAACATAACCACCGCCGCCGAGGCAAACTGCACACTGTACCCCTGTTTGGATTCCGTTAAAAAGTAACGGATGGGGTCGGCCCCCTCCGGCGGCTGGGGAGCGCTGGCGTTATACTGGTAGTTGGTGTTTAGATAGGCGCGGATGTAATCGCCAATGTCCGCAGCTTCGGTCAGCTTTTGGTCCTTTTGGGCTTCATCGCACAGGGCTTGCAGCTCGTCATAGCCGTCCGGCACGGCGGTGTAGCGGCTGGCGGCGTAAGCGGCATAGGATGCTTCCATCCGGTCCAGCACGCTGGGGTCGGCATCGGCGCGGGCTTCCAGCTGGGTTTGGGCGGTATCCCGCGGGTAATAAAGGAACACATCGTCCTGCGCGGTCTGGCCCGCGGCGGCGCCATCGCCCTGGATGGTGTAATAATCACCCCAGTAGGCGTTGTACGGTGCATAGGTGTACTGGGTATCGGCGTGGATGCGCTCCACCGTCAGCGTCTGGGGCTGGGCGGTGCCGTCATAGGCGGTGCGCAAAAACGGCAGGCTGGCAATGGTCAGCCGGGCGTTATCCTCGGTTTTCCAGTTCATAGCGGCGCTGTCAAAGGCATCGGCATCAGGGGCCTGCCAGGTGGTGCCGTCATAACTGCCGCCGATAAATCCCCGCAGGTATACGGTTTCTTCGGGTTTGTCGCTGGCGGTCAGGGCCAGATCCGTCACTCCGCTGACCTGGATACCCCCGCCCTGGCTCAAGGCGCCATCCGCCACACCACCGGCGGCGGCTTCTACCTGAATGTTCAGCCTGCCGCCGCTGACCCGCGGCAGCCAGGTAATGGCGGTGCTCAGCGCGGCGGATTCCACCCGCTGGGCCGCGGGCTGCAGCCAGCCAAGGGGAACCCCCAGCGCCGGGCGCAGCAGCCACCAACAAGGCAGCGCCAGCGTAAGGCAAAGCCCGCCCGCCGCCAGCGCGGCAGACTTTTGGATGTTATAATGGCGGCAAAGGTTCTGGCGGTAGTTTTCGGTATCGCACCTGCCCCACAAGGCCCGCCGCTGCACCGAGCAGGAAGCCGCCCACGCCCCCATCCAACCGACCAAAAGCAGCAGGCAGGCGGGCACAGCAGGCGCGGCCCCGGCCAGCGCCAGCAGCACAACAACGGGCAGCAGCATTAGATCCAGCAGCAGGGCATCCGCACGGCGCAGGGCCGCAGCGGCCAGCGCCCCGGTAACGGGCAAGGCGGCCAGCAGCAAAAACAGCCCCAGCTGCGCCGCACTGCCGCCCTGGGCCACCGGCAGCGCGCTGCCAAGGCGGGCGTTCAGGCTTTGGGCAATGTTCCCGGCGCACTGCTGCGCCCCGGCCAAAAAGTTCCGCTGGCAGATGAACAACACCACAAGATACACAATCACCCCCGCCAGCAGCCCCCAGCGGCGCAGGGCTTGCGGCGCACGCAGGAACAGCGCCCACCCGGCGCAGAAAGCAGCTGCCGCGGGCCACACCCACAACGGCACCGCAATGCTGAACCCGGTGGAAAGCACCAGCAGCAAACCAAAGGTGAGCGCCAGCAGCAGCGCGGCATCCGCCGCCAGCCACAACGCGGGGTGCGCTGCGGGGCGCTGGGTGCTCACCAGCACACGGTCCACAAACTTCAGCCCGCTGCCGGGGTCGGCAGCGCCGCGCCGGCTCAGGGCAGTACGTTCTTTTTTGCGCTTGGGCGGGTTTTTGCGGTGCTTCGCCGCCTGTTGGGGAAAATCCCCCCATTCCTCCGCTCCGTCCAGGTCCCCACCGGGGGTCAGGGCAGCGCGCAGGGCGGTCAGCGGTTCGCGCACTATCAGGCGGTCCAGCTTGGCGCTCAGCTTCCAGTGTACCTGCTTGAGGGAATCCCCGTCCCGGTACTCCCGCAGCTCATAGCTGCCGCCCAGGGCGGCGCGGGTATCGGCTTCGTCGCCGTCCTCATCGGGGGCGGTTTCCGCTTTGGCTTTGCCAGCCGCGGCAGCGGGCAGCACACAGATGCTCCGGCTTTGCGCGGCAGCCGGGCATGCCGCGGTGAACACCCCCAGGTGATCCCGCAGGGTGATGCCCCGCACCGCAATGCTCCACACGCCGCTTTTGCCTGCGTTTAAGGTAATGCGCTGTTCGGCGCTCTCTCTGCCGCCCAACATGGCGGCGCAGCGCAGGGTGATCTGCCCCCCGCCCCATTCATCGGCGGCGTTCAGCAGCACCACAAGCGCAGGGATGGGCAACCGGCTGCGGTTGCGCAGCCGAACCGTCAGGGTAAAATCTTCGCCCTGTATCACGGGTTTGTCCGGCACCAGCAGCTCTGCCGTTACCTGCCTGCGCAGATAGGCGGCGTCCAGCCGCAGCAGCACCAGAAGCACCAGCGCAAACGCTAACAGGAACACCGCCAGCGGTGCCTGGGTGATGAGCGCCGCAGCCAGCAGCACCAAAAGCACCAGCGCCCGGCCCAGCTTACCTGCCATGGCGGTCAGCCTTTTCGGGGCGGGGGCGCGGCACGGTGCGCAGCAGGTCCTGCATTACGCTGTCCACCGTTTCGCCGCCTGCGCGGGCCTGGTCGTTCAGCACCAGACGGTGGCGGGCAACCGCATCAAACACAGCGGTCACATCCTGCGGGGCAACAAAATCCCGCCCCGCCAGGTACGCCGCCGCGCGCGTCATGCTGGCCAGCGCCAGGGTGGCACGGGGGCTTAACCCCACGGCCAGGCGCGGGTCCTTGCGGCTGGCCTGAGCCAGCGCCACAATGTAGCGGTACATCAGCTCATGCACAAATACCGTGCTGACCTCCTGCTGCATGGCAAGCAGATCCGCCTGACCGGCAACGGGGCGCACACGGTCCAGCAGGCGGCCTTTGCTCTGCCCGGCCAAAATTGCCAGCTCCGCTTCCTCATCGGGGTAGCCCATTACGGCGCAGACCATGAAACGGTCCAGCTGAGACTGCGGCAGCATCTGCGTGCCGGCGGCGCCGATGGGGTTCTGGGTTGCAATTACGGTAAAGGGTGCGGGCACCGGGCGGGTGGCGCCGTCCACCGTCACCGTGCCTTCTTCCATCACTTCCAACAAAGCCGACTGCGTGCGGGAGGAGGTACGGTTGATCTCATCGCCCAAAAACAGGTTGCACATCACCGCACCGGCGTGGTACACAAACTTGCCCGTCTCTTTCTGGTAAACCGAAAACCCCACCAAATCGGACGGCAGAACATCCGGCGTAAACTGCACGCGGCTTTCTTTCAGGTCCAGCGCGCGGGCAAAGGCCAGCGCCAGCGTGGTTTTGCCCACGCCGGGAATATCCTCAATCAGCACATGGCCGCCCGCCAGCATGGCCATCCAGATGGTGTTTACCGTTTGCTGTTTGCCCTGCACGGCCTTGTTTACTTCGGCCGTAACGGCGGCGGCCTGCTGTGTGTACTGCATGGTTAATCCTCCCGGTGTTTTTTCCATATCACCATAATGCCAACGGCGGCGGCAATAACCACCAGCCCGGCCCACAGTGCGTTGTTTTCCAGCCAGATCATGGTATTGGAGATCGCGCTCCCCTCGGATTCCGCGCTGCCCTCCCCCGGCAATGGGGTCAGGGCCTGGGGGGCCACTTCGGCAATGGAGCTGCCGCCGGCATCCTCCACGGTCACCTGGCGCGGCGTTTCGTCCCAGGTAGCGGCGCTTTCCTGCAGATCCTCCTCTTTGGTGGTGTCCGCGGCGGCGGTGTCGTGCTCCGCAATTACCAGGTAGCGCTGGCTGTTGCGGGTGTAGGGGTGGCAGGTGGAAAGGGTCAGCAGGTCCCGCCCCGGCTGGATCAGCACGGCGTTGATATCGCTGGGGTCAATAATTTTCAGCTCGCTCACGCGGTAAATCAGCGTTTCCCACGGGGTGGTCAGCTGGATCTTGTCCCCCACCTGGATCTGCTGCACGTTGCGCAGCATTTCCGCGCCATAATAGCCGCGGTGGGCGGCAATCACGGTGTTGGTGTTTTCGCCGCCCAGCGGCATCGAGGTCTGGCCCAGCAGCGCCGCGCCTTTGGCCAGGTTTTCGCGGCTGGCGCCCAGGTAAACGGGCAGCTCCAGGTTCAGGCGCGGGATCCACAGCACAGCCAGCACATCATCGTCATAGCCATAGGCAGCAAGGTCCAGCGGGGCTTCCTCGTAGGCAAACGGGTCGGTCAGGCCGCTTTGGCCCCCGGCGTAAATTTCCGCGTTATAGTCCTGCATCGCGGCGTACAGTTCAGGGTAGGCGCGTTCCGGCTCCGGGGGTTCGGCTGTGGTTTTCTCCGCCGCGGGGGCGGTGGGCTGGGCTTCGGCGCGGGCCGCAAACTGCGCAGCGGTTTTGGCGTTGCGGGTGCTGGTCCACCACTGGGCAGCGGTGGGCTGTATCAACAGCGCCAGCCCCAGCAAAATGGCCAGCCAGGCCAGAATTTTAGCAATCAGCCGTCCCATTTAGTCATCCTCCTCGCGCTTTTTGCAGCGGTGCAGCAGCAAAAGCAGCAGCAGCGCTTCGCCGCCGATCACAATGCTGCCCGTTACCGCGATCCACGGCCAGGCATCCACCACGCGCTTGACCACCGTTCCGGTGCGCAGCGCCTGATACTGCACGGCCTGCGGGGTGTTGGCTTCTTCCTCTCCATTATAAGGGATGCGGGTGCCGCGCACAAGCATGCGGTGGGTGTTGATGGCATACGGCGTGCAGGTAACAAGGGTGCAGTAATCCTGCCCCGCGGTGATTTCCAGATCCTCGGTGTGCTCCGGTTCCACCACTTTGATTTGATCCACCTGGTACGCCAGCGTTTCATCCAGAATATGCAGGTAGAAACAGTCGCCCTCTTCCAGCTTGTCCAGGTCGGTAAACAGCACGGCTTCGGGCAGGCCGCGGTGGCCGGTCAGCACGCTGTGGGTGCTTTCGCCGCCAAGGGGGTAGCTGGAGCCTTCCAGATGGCCAACGCCCTTTTGCAGCACATCATCGCTGGTGCCTTCGTAAATGGGCAGGTTGACGTCAATTTTCGGGATGGTGATATACCCCAGGCTTTCGCCCACATCCACAAGGTCCACATAGCTGGTGCCGGTATCCTCCGCTTCGCCTGCGGCATCGCGCTCCACGGCGCTGTCCAGCTGCTGGTTATAGCGGCGGGCGGCCTCCTTGGCGGCGTCCAGTTTTTCGGTATCCATGCTTTTTACGGTATCATCGTAATTTTGGATCGCTTCGCTGGCGTGGCGCTGCGCCACCGCGTTGCTGATAACCGGGTACGATGCCACCCCAATGCCGGACAGGATCATCAAGGCCGCAAAGCCGACTTTTAGTTTTGTTGTGGTATCCATAGCGTCACCGCGAACCTTTCCGTGAGAGGGTTGAAGTTGGGAGTTAGGAGGGAGGAGTTAGGAGTTGAGGGAATTAGAAATTAGCAATGAGGAATTAGGAATTGAATGAATAATAAAAAAGAATAATGTCATTGGACCGCGGCGCGTTTGCACATCGCCGCGCGGTAGGGCGGCCAGCCCCCTGGCCGCCGGATGACGGGGTTTGCCGCAAATCCCATTATGGCATATACAACGCGGCCCCGGAACGGTCACTGCGCCCGCAGGCGCGTTTCGGAGGCCAACCGCCGAAGGCGGCTCTTAGGCCGGAGATAGACCGTTCCCTACAGAGCGTTTTATAATGGGCAGCAAACATAAAAACAATCTGTAGGGCGGGGTGCCCTCACCCCGCCGCGGAGAAACCCTGCCCCGCGCCGCAAACGTTGCAAATCATTTGTAGGGGCCGATGCTCGCCATCGGCCCGTTTGACGGGGTTTGCCCTATTTATTTTTAGGTCCTGCACGGGGAACCACCCCTCACCGGCTTTCGCCGGAGCTCCCCTCCAGGGGAGCCACCGCAAACATAAGGTGAGATATTGGCTCCCCTAGAGGGGAGCTGTCTGCAACGCAGACTGAGGGGTGGTTCCTCACCGCAAACCTAACGCCCGTGGGGTGGTTCCTCGCCGCAAACCTAACGCCCGTGGGGTGGTTCCTCGCCGCAAACCTGACGCCCGTGGGGTGGTTCCACACGCAGGGCCTAAAAATCAACCGAACAACGGCCATGTACACCCAAAAAAATTTATTTCCCAATAACCCACCATAGGGGGAGGGCCAAATCCGGCCCTCCCCCTGTGTATGATGGATTATCCCTCTATACCCTATTGGTGAATTGTAAAATTGTTTTGCCTTGCGGCGGGCGCATCAGGCGCGGTTCTTCTTTTTCAGGCTCAGCAGCACGCCAACACCGGCCACAACCAGCAGCACGCCAATGCCGCTGAACAGCAGGGTGCCGAAACCACCGGTGGTGGGCAGGTTGAAGCCCTTGCGGTTGATGATGACGATCGCTTCATAGCTGTACGGAGTACCATCGCTATTCTTAACCTCGGTCTTACTGTATTCATTCTTAATCAGTTTACCCGTGGCATCAAAGGTATCCTTTTTACTCCATGTGGTGGTGCAGTCCAGAGTCAGGTTTGCGTCCACCGGCTCAGTCAACAGGTTATAGCCTTCGCGAGTCTTGGTTTCAACCAGCTTATACTCGCCAGTCGGCAAACCATTTGCAACAGCCGCACCGTTTTCTCCTGTCTCTCCTGTCGTCAAATCCATGACAGCAAACCACTTCGTATTCGGGTCTTCTGTTGCGTTCAAGCCAAGTTTCTTTGCTTCGGCATCCGTCAAGAACGGCTTTTTCTCGCCCTTGAACACAACACCTGCTGTAACATTATTTTCTTTATATGTAGTGTCAGTTTCGGCATTATACTTTTTATAAAGGGTAAATTCAACATTATTCAGCAGTTCGTCATCATCACCCTTTTTCAGGATGCCAGTCTTGAACGTATAAACAACAGCTTCGTCATGGATATCATACGGCGGATCCTCTTCGGTGGTAATATCTGTCTTCTTGGAGTATTTCAGGTCGGCCTTGTTTACATTGCCCACTTCACCAACCGAAGCGTCTTTCTGGAGCTTTGCGCTATAGGTAATGGTAATGGTACCACCTGCATATTCAGCAATCTTTTTAGTATTAAATGCAATCGTAAAGCCAGACTTACCCTCAGCACTCGTTGGCGTCAGGGTATACTCTGTATCCTCTGTAAATTCCGTTTCTGCTGTTTCGCCAACTTTTACACCTTTAACAACAATATCATCATTAACAACCAGCTGGTTGCTATCCATTTCATCAGATACGGTGAAAGTCTTCAGTTTTGCAACGTTTTCAGGAACATAGACAGTCAGAGTATACGGAACATCATCACCAATGCCATAGTCTGCATTCTTTTTATCTTTAATTTCCTTTTTGAAGTCCGGCTTGTAGTTCTTTACTTTAACCTCTGTTTCATTAAAAGCAGTAAAGTTAAAGCTCGTTGCATTTTCAGGGTATTTCTCGTTTACAACATCAGCTTCGGTCGCTGCAACCATCTCGCCATTGTCACTGATCTTAAAAACATAGGCAATGCCGGAATCCAAAATGTAACCATCGTTTGCATTAACTTCAGTTTCCACAAAGGCATATACACCTTTGGTCAAACCAGAAACGCTGATTGTGCCATCTGCACCCGTGGTAAGCTCACCCGTATTATTGGCTGCGTCAAGCAACTCGCCTGCATTATCTACGCCATTTGCAGGCTTCCTCTCAATCCAAATCCAAGACCCGTCATCGTTCTTCTTATAGAGCTTAAACTTGTAACCCTGCATGGTCGTAACTTCTGTATTCGTACCGCTCTGCTTACCGACTTTCTGCAAAGTTGCTTTACCATAAGAGGTAGAGTTTTTCGGGTAAACATGAATATCATACAACCAATCAGATAGCTTGTTCGTTTTAGAATCATTTACTTTTGTCATAGGTACAGATACAAAGAACGGTACACATGCCTCTTTAACAGAGTCTGGTGCTTTTGTTTCAATGACAAGATAAAGTCCCAATTCCAAATTTTCGAATTTTGCCAATCCATTCTTATCGGTTGTTTTCGTATTAATAAGTTCCGGTTTAGGATCCAAACCATCAATCAATTTATATGCATTACCATCTTTTACTGCATAATCTGACCATTCTAAATTACCAATATTTTTCTTTGCAGGATCACCATCATAATATTCTTTAAGCCATTGATCGTCTTTAATCTTATAAACAGCAAACGTCGCATCTTTCAGTGGTGTTGGCTCTTTTTTATTTTCACCCTCGCCAATAGACGGTAACTGGCTAGCATCCTCTTCGCCCGTTGCGTGTTTCTTATTTTCTGTTTCCTCATTCCATTCATACTTATGAATCGTAATGGAGCCATAATCCTGCGACCAAACCGGATTTGCAGGGGTTGCCGTTGTTGTTCCATCGCCATCATCTGCCATTGCTGGCATGGCGCACAGGCTGAGGGCCAGGGCGGCGCTCAACAGGCCTGTGAGAAAACGCTTTGCTTTTTTCATTTCAGTACCTCTTCTCTTAAAAAAATCATCATCGGATGGGCGGCGGGGCCGCCCGGCTTAGGGGTTTTACATCAGCACGGCGTGCAGTGCGGGGCGCTGCAGCGGGGAAACGCTGCCGCGCCGCCCGCACTGTGCCGTGAAGAAAAAAGGGAGGGAAAACCGGGCCGCTTGCCCACTTGGCTTAAGGTGCATCTGAAACCAAAGGAAATAACGGATATTTCGCAGCCACAAGCAGGATGTAAGGCAAAGAGCCGCCGGAATCCTTTCTGGATCCCAAGGCTTTTTAAGGCAATGCCGCATAATTCTAAGTGCCGATACGGCGAGCGAGGTGCGGCAGCTGCTAAGCCA
>ERZ1034901.2570-NODE-2570-length-11404-cov-6.656005_pt1 | contig 11404 bp, 9 predicted proteins | sample MGYA00520628_ERZ1034901 | MGnify/ENA primary metagenome ERZ1034901 (study PRJEB33766, sample SAMN09781783) | gut metagenome | biome: gut microbiome | host: Homo sapiens | place: Madagascar | study: EMG produced TPA metagenomics assembly of the PRJNA485056 data... | reverse complement strand
TATTAAATAAACAATTATTATGAAGACACTAAGACATTTATCAGTATTGTTGCTGCTCTTGGTAGTGGGCAGCGTGTGTATGGCTTGCTATTCGAGCAAAGACCTAAATGCACACGGCAAGCGTGTTACCGTTACACGCGATGTGGGTTATTTCTCTAAGGTTGACGCCTCTGGTTCTGTAGACATAGAGTTTGTGCAAGGCAAGGAGCAAGCTATGCGCATTGAGGGACCAAAGCAGTTGGTCGACAATATTGTTGTAGAGAAGAAGGGCGAGACGCTGTATGTATCGCATAAGAGCAACAGCGTTATCTCATTTTTCGACGACGATGTCACCTTATATATATATTCACCCGACCTTACTGAGGTAAATCTAAGAGGTTCGTGTTCGTTCGACGTAAAGGGCGCGCTTGATACCGACAACCTTAAGGTGTCGGTTATGGGTTCTGGAGAGGCAGACTTTGACTCAATTATGTGCGATGCTATCAACTTTGAGGTGCGTGGTTCGGGAGATATCGGTGCAAAGCGCATTGATACTAAGAATGCTGTGGCTAATGTGTTTGGCTCAGGCGACCTCGACTTCGACTTCCTCAAGGCAGACAATGTACAGTTTGCGGTGAGTGGAAGTGGCGACCTCGATGCTATGCTGTCACAGGTAAAGACCATGCAACTAAATGTTGTGGGCTCGGGAGATATGGACATAAAGGCACAGAACTGTGGTGTTGCTAACTGTACTTCTGCTGGCAGTGGCTCGATAACACTCTCGGGTACAATGCGTGATGTTGTGAAGAATGTCACAGGCTCGGGCGATATAGATACAAGCAACTTGAGAGCAGTGTTGAAATAAAAAAATAAGTGTTTATTAAACCTTTTTATCTGTATATCGTCTATTTTTGTATAAAGCTAAGGATGTGTCAAAAAAGGAGTTGAAATTCCTGTTTGACACATCTTTTATGACTATACAGAAATAAAAACAATAAAACAGATAATGAAACAATTTCTAATCTCACTCCTGTTGCTTGCCTCTGCTACAACGGCATTGGCTCAACGCAACATCATGGGTACCATTACCGACCGCGACACACATGAGACAATGGAGCAAACTGCCGTACAATTGCTTAAGGCAGACAGCAGCTATGTAGCTGGAACAGTTACCAATGCCGATGGAGCCTTTAAGTTGCAGGCTCCACGCAATGGCAAGTATATTGTAAAGCTCTCAAGTGTGGGATACAAGACGCTGTTCCGCAATGTGACTATAAGCAACGACAATGACGCCAACCTTGGTAAGATTCAGTTTGCCGCATCGGCTATAGCTCTTAAAGGCACCACGGTTACTGCCCAGGCATCGAAAGTTGTGCTAAAGAAGGATACCTTTGTATATAATGCCACGGCATTCCGCACACCCGAAGGTTCTACAATTGAGGAACTTGTGAAGCGTCTGCCAGGTGCCCAGGTAGATGAAGATGGCAAGATTACGGTTAATGGCAAGGAAGTTAAGAAGATTAAGATAGATGGCAAGGAGTTTATGGTGGGCGATACCAAGACTGCCATGAAGAATTTGCCAACAAACATAGTTAACCAGATTAAGGCTTACGACGAGAAGAGCGACCTTGCAAAGGTTACCGGCATTGACGACGGTAATGAGCAAACGGTGCTTGACTTTGGCCTGAAGAAGGGTATGAACCGTGGTATGTTTGCCAATGCCAACCTTGCATATGGCACCAAGGACCGATATTCGGAGCGTTTTATGGGTGCTGCTTTCAGAAGCAACATGCGTGTTATGGGATTCGGTTCGTTTAATAATACCAACGATATGGGACCTCATGGTGGCAGAGGTGGCGCCTGGGGACGTGGCAAGGATGGACTTAATGCTCCTAAGATGCTTGGCACCAACTTCAACTATGATAATGGAACAACTCTTTCTTGGGACGGTTCGGTGCGCTGGAACCATAAGGATGGCGATGCTTTGAAACGTTCTTCATCCGAGAATTTCGTAAGTTCGTCTTCATCGTTTGCCAATTCCTTGAGCCATAACTTTACCCGAAGCAATTCGTGGAATGCACAGATGCGTTTGGAATGGAAACCAGATACCCTAACCAATATTATGTTCCGTCCTACAATGTCGATAACATCATCCGACGGAAGCAATACCAACAACTCAGCCCAATTTAATGACGATCCTTATCAGTATGTCAATAATCCGTTGGAGGCTGAGTCGATTGAGATGCTTGCACAGCAGGGCAAAATGGTCAACACATCGAAGACAAGTTCTATAAACTATTCGGATTCGAAGAATTTTGGTGCTATGCTCCAACTTAACCGTAAGCTTAGCTCTAAGGGACGCAACGTAACATTGCGTGGCGACTTTAGCTATACAGATGGCGACACCAAGCAGTTGTCTACCAATAACGTACATCTGTATCAGACTAAGGATAAGTTTGGCAACGACTCAACATATCAGACAAACCGCTACAACGTTACACCTACCAAGAACTATAGTTACTCGGTACAGACCACTTACAGCGAACCAATATGGCGTGCCACTTTCTTGCAGTTGAGTTATAAGTTCAATTATTCTTACTCGAAGAGCGACCGTGCTACATACGACTTCTCTAATCTTGGCGAAGATTTCTTTGCCGGACTAACACCGAAGTATCGCCGTTGGGACGATTGGCTTACACGTCTTCAGAATCCATATACCGACTATGAGGACAAGTCGCTGTCACGCTATTCGGAGTATCGCAACTATACCCACGACATCGATCTTATGATACGTATGCTGCGACAGAAGTATCAACTCAACTTCGGTGTTAAGGTTCAGCCACAGACGTCAAAGTTCATACAAAACTATCAAGGCGTGTATACCGACACGGTGCGCAATGTGGTTAATGTTACTCCTACTCTCGACTTCCGCTACAGATTCTCTGATGTCAGCCGACTGCGTATCAACTATCGTGGTACAACAGCACAACCATCGATGACCGACCTTCTCGACATTACCGACGACAGCGACCCACTCAACATTACAAAGGGTAACCCTGGATTGAAACCTTCGTTCACCAATCGTCTGCGTGCCGAATACAATAATTATATAGAGAAGCGACAGATGGCGATAATGGCGAGTGTCAACTACTCTAACACACGCAACAGCATTGGATATAAGGTTACATACGATGAGAATACAGGTGGTAGAACAACACGACCTGAGAATATCAACGGCAACTGGAATGCAGGTGGTATGTTTATATTCAATATGGCTGTAGATACAGCTGGATACTGGAATATTAATACCTTTACAAATGTGGACTATCAGAACCGTGTGGGATACCTTTCGCTTAATCGCAATGCCGACTCTGACCGCAATGTTACTAAGTCGACAACAATTATTGAGCGATTGGCTACCAGCTACCGCAACTCTTGGCTTGAGGTAGAACTCGACGGTTCACTCAACTATATGCACACTCGCAATAACTTGCAAGCCACATCTAATCTTGACACTTGGCAGTTTGCTTATGGTGGAACAATCAACATCACTACACCGTGGGGCACAAGTTTGTCAACCGACTTGCATCAGAACTCACGACGTGGCTATTCAGACAATTCGATGAATACAAATGAGCTGGTATGGAATGCTCAGCTTTCGCAAAGTTTCCTTAGGGGACGTAATCTAACATTGTCATTAGAATTTAACGATATATTGTCTAACCAGAGCAACTTCTCACGCACAGTGTCGGCAATGAGCCGCAGCGATGTAGAATACAACTCTATCAACAGCTACGCAATGCTGCATGTCATCTATCGCCTCAATCTCTTTGGAGGCAAGCAGGCACGACGCGATATGATGAAACATCGTCCTGGAGGATTTGGTAGACCAGGCTTTGGAGGTCGTCCACCAATGGGAATGCCTATGGGTGGCGGTCGCCGACCAATGATGTAAAAATAAAATTGGGTGTTTAGAAACTCGCAACTAAGAGTTTTCTAAACACCCAATTCTTTTATTCTACCTTAACTTTTTCATATCCCATAGACCTCAACATCTGCTCAAACTGCGCCTTCGCATTATTGCGTGCGGTTTGATAGTTGGCCTTTGTTAGGCAGCGCCGCTTCATCATCATGGCAGCCCGGTTATACATATCCTTTCGGTCTTGGTGGCTCCACTTTCCCGATTCTATAAACGAACGTGTGCGAGCCTCATCAATAAAGTTGTTGTCGAGTAGACGTATCGGTGGCAATATGGCACGCAAGGTGTCGTCTTCAATGGCAAGCCATCCCTCGTGTGCCTCTTTCATATTGATACCAAGGCGTAAGGTTCCGTAGTATATGCGCACCAACTTGTCGTCGGAAAAGAAACCATGGCGCACAGTGTCTACCATCTCTTCGTCGTTAATCTCAAGAAACGACCACTCACCAATTTGCTCAATAGAGCGTATCTGCGATGGTGTAATGTCTATCTTCTCGTTCTTGGTTATTACGGCAGGCGTTGATGTAGACGACACCTTATTTATATAGTGGCGTGCCACGAGCACAATGGCGACAACCGCCACCACCACAAGCACCACCTTAATTATTAAGGCGCGTATCGGGGCAAATATCCAAGAGCATCGTTTGTTCTTATCCATATTATCAAGTCTTTTAAGTATCTATATTGCTACAGTAGGTGTGGCTTGTTGCCGTACCATGCCAGTGGCTTTTTCTTATTTCTTTTTCTTCTCAACCGTTGTCTTGTCAATCAGAGCCCCAACACCATGTTTTGTAAGGTCGTGCCTGAAAGAGATGGTGATGTTTTCGGCCTTGAACCCCATCTGTTGCAACATTGGTACCAATACGTTAGCCGCTCCAATACGAGCCGACTCTAAGATATTGGTCTTTCCTATATCGGCTATTATGGCTTGGCGCCCTTGCTGTTCGAAGGCAGACAGCTCAGCATCGGTAAATCGGCTGCGTGTAAGTGCCACGTACTCTTGTATGTCGTTGTGATTGATACGTGACGACGACAGTACGATATGCGGATCGGGCAATATTATTTCTATATGCGACGAATCGCGCACCACATTCTCCGCAGAAAAGTTGGCAAAGTCGATGTATGCCTTTACTGTAGCATCTACCGGTATGGCAACCTTTCTTTCGCCAAGAGGCAGCTTTACGTCGTAGTCGTGGTTTAGCACCTTGCCCTTGAGCGACAGTTGGTCGTCGTGTGTAATTACCTTGTGCATACGATACTCTGTGGTGTAAAGGCGCGAGCACTTTTGCGCTTGCATTACAAGCACTGCAGTTGTGTCTACTTTGGGTTGTTCAACCTCCTCCTTTTGTTCCTGTCGTTTGCTGCACGAAACGGCAAGCAAGGCTATCATCAGAAGTGATACGAATGTTATTCTTTTTGTCATAATCGTCTTGTTTATATTAAACATGGATGCCCGCTGCCACAATACGTTTATTCGGCCTGATTGTCTAAAGGCTTGCGATAGTTGCATCCCTCACGCCAACGGCTGCATCCGTAAGCCGTTTTGCCCTTAATGATGGTTCCCTTGCCACATACTGGGCATGTTGTACCTACAAGAGGGTCGTTGTTTGATGTTGCAGTCGGTGTGTCGGTTGATGTTGTTGAAGTGGCTGCCTTCTTCTTTGGTGCAGCCTTCTTCTTGGCTTTCTTCTTAAGGTCTTCCTCGCTAAGGGTGGTAACGCGACGGTTGCTGTTGTCGCGCAGCACATCATTCACAATCTCCGTAATCTGCTGCTTCAGACCATTAATAAAGTCGGCTGCATCGTCCTTCTTGTGTTCTATGTCACGCAGACGCTTCTCCCAGATACCCGTTAGCTCGCAACTCTTAAGCAGTTCCTCATGAATAGTGTCAATCAGTTCTATGCCAGTAGCTGTAGCCACAAGGTTCTTGCGCTCGCGTCGTATGTAATGGCGTTTGAATAGAGTCTCTATGATTCCTGCTCTGGATGATGGACGTCCTATTCCGTTCTCCTTTAAAGCGGCTCTCAATGTTTCGTCTTCTACAAATTTGCCCGCTGTCTCCATAGCTCGCAGCAATGTAGCTTCGGTATAATACTTAGGAGGTGTGGTCCACTTCTCGGATAGGGTAGGTATATGCGGTCCGCTCTCACCCTTTACAAATGTAGGCAGTGTGCGTTCCTCGTCGCCTTTGCGTTCGTCATCATCAGCTGTTGCATTCTGTTGCGCATAAACATCACGCCATCCAGCAGACAATATCTCCTTTCCTGTAGCCTTAAACTCCACATCCTCCACAGTTCCAAGAACAGTAGTTGTAGAGAATTTGCAGTCAGGATAGAACACGGCTATAAATCGGCGTGCAATAAGGTCGTACACATTGCGTTCCATATCTGTAAGGCCGGTTGCTGGCACTCCTGTTGGTATGATGGCATGGTGGTCGGTAACCTTAGATGTATCGAACACACGTTTCGACTTAGGCAATTTTTTGCCCTTTAGTGGTTCCATCAGTGCTTCGTATTGCTTGCTTATGCCCGAAAGTATTGATGGACACTTTGGGTATATGTCATCGCTAAGAAACTGAGTGTCTACACGTGGATATGTTGTAAGTTTGCGTTCGTACAAACCTTGTATAAGCTTGAGTGTAGTTTCGGCACTGTACGAGAACTTGCGGTTGCATTCCACCTGCAACGATGTAAGATCAAACAGACGTGGTGGTGCCTCTGTACCATTCTTCTTCTGTACTGCTGTAACGGTGAATGGCTTGTCGGCAATGGTGGCAAATGCAGCTTCGCCTTCCTCCTTTGTACTGAACTTGCCCTTGGTTGCGGTAAATGTAGTGTCGCGATATACGGTTGCAAGCACCCAGTAAGGCTCTGGCTCAAACGAGTCAATCTCCTTCTGTCGGTTAACAATAAGCGCCAAAGTAGGTGTCTGCACACGTCCAATACTCAGAATCTGTCGGTTCTGTCCATATTTAAGAGTATATAGTCGGGTGGCATTCATACCCAAAAGCCAGTCGCCAATAGCACGGCTCAATCCGGCAATGTATAGCGATTGGTATTCGTTTTGGTCTTTCAGCGATGCAAAGCCTTCGCGTATGGCCTCGTCAGTCATAGACGATATCCACAGACGTTTAACCGGACACTTTGCACCAGCCTTTTGCATGACCCAGCGCTGTATCAGCTCACCTTCCTGTCCGGCGTCACCGCAGTTTACAATGCCGTCTGCCGATTGCATAAGCTTTTCTATCACGGCAAATTGTCGTTTAATGCCGTCGTCGTCAATTAGCTTTATTCCGAATCTTTGAGGTATCATCGGCAGTGATGACAGGCTCCAATGCTTCCACATCTCTGTGTAGTCGTTAGGCTCTTTAAGCGTACATAGGTGACCAAATGTCCAAGTCACTTGGTAGCCGTTGCCCTCCATATATCCTTGGTGCGAGTTTGTTGCGCCCAGAATACGGGCGATATCCTTAGCAACACTTGGTTTCTCGGCAATGCAGACAATCATGTTTTCTTTCTTGAGTTTTATTTGTTTATGATGCAAAGTTAGCTATAATTTTGCTATTATGTGGGTGCCTTGGCGAAATAATTATCACATATATGTGTCTTCAATGTCCTAAAAACTTGCCCGAACGAAATAAAAGTGTTAGCTTTGCATTATCTTTTTATTGACCACATGAAGAAAATATTGTTGTTAGGTTCAGGCGAGTTAGGCAAGGAGTTTGTCATCGCCGCAAAGCGTGCAGGACAATATGTCATTGCATGCGACAGATATGAGGGTGCTCCGGCAATGCAGGTTGCCGACGAGCATGAAGTGTTCAACATGCTTGATGGCGATGCTTTGACTGCTGTTGTTGAGCGTCATCATCCCGACATTATTGTGCCTGAGATTGAGGCTATACGCACCGAGCGTCTTTTCGACTTTGAAAAGGAAGGCATACAAGTGGTGCCAAGTGCCCGCGCCGTGAACTATACAATGAACCGTAAGGCTATTCGCGACCTTGCAGCTAAGGAGTTAGGACTGCGTACTGCCAAGTATTTCTATGCCACCACTCTTGAGCAATTGCGCGAGCACTCAAAGGAGATTGGTTTCCCATGTGTTATCAAGCCTCTTATGTCGTCGTCGGGTCATGGTCAGAGCATTGTACGCAAGGCCGAAGATTTAGAAAAGGCTTTTAATGATGCTATGGAAGGAAGCCGTGGCGATGTTAAGGAGATTATCATTGAGGAGTTTATCCACTTCGACTCTGAGTTTACACTGCTTACCGTTACACAGAAGGATGGCCCCACATTGTTCTGCCCGCCTATAGGTCATGTGCAGAAGGGTGGCGACTATCGTGAAAGTTGGCAGCCGTTCCAGTTGCCTGAAGACGAGCTTCGCAAAGCAGAGGATATGGCAGAAAAGGTTACACGCGCGCTTACCGGAGCTGGTCTTTGGGGTGTGGAGTTCTTCCTTACCAAGCAGGGTGAGGTTATCTTCTCTGAACTTTCGCCACGTCCGCACGATACTGGTATGGTAACGCTTGGTCATACCACCAACCTCTCCGAGTTTGAGTTACATTTCCGTGCCGTTATGGGACTGCCTATTGCTGGTATACATCTTGAGCATGCTGGTGCAAGTGCAGTTGTACTATCGCCTTCAGAAACAAACGACCCTCTGCCATACAATCTTGTTGATGCATTGAAGGAAGACTATACACGTGTACGTATCTTCGGCAAGCAAGAGGCTCATGTTGGTCGTCGTATGGGTGTGGTTCTGTGTTATGGCCAACCTCAAGACGATACAACCCTACTTCGTGATAAGGCTAAGCGATTGGCAGCTACCGTGCTTGGTACCGACCCTTATATGGAGAAGTAGGTTAAGCATAGGTTTGCCTAGGCAAAACTAACTAAAAGAAATAATGAAAGTTTCTGACGCTAAGATAATTGAAATACAAAAGATTGAAGACCGTCGTGGCAATCTGTCGGTTGTTGAAGAGTTCAAGGACGTGCCCTTCCATATTGCTCGTGCCTATTGGTTGTATGATGTGCCTGGAGGTGAGAGTAGGGGAGGACATGCACACCGTCGACTCAAACAATTGCTTATAGCTCTTAGCGGCAGTTTCACAGTTACATTAGACGATGGTAGGGAGCAACGCAAGTTTTTGCTCAATCATCCCTACCAAGGTTTAGAGATAGAAACAGGCATATGGCGCACACTCGACGATTTTTCGTCGGGTGCTGTATGCCTTGTGCTTGCTTCCGAGCCTTACGACGAGTCGGACTATATCTACGACTACGATGAATTCTTAAAATACAAGGGATGCTCACGGTAATAAGATACAATCAAGATAGAGCTGCCGAGTGGGATGCGTTTGTTGCTGGAGCCAAGAATTCAACCTTTCTCTTGATGCGTGGTTATATGGACTATCATAGCGACCGATTTACAGATTGTTCGCTGATGATTTATAAACATAAAGACGAGGTAACAATTAATGCTACGCTTGTTGCACTTCTTCCGGCAACTATTCATGGCGATGAGCTGCGCTCGCACGGCGGACTGACATACGGCGGACTAATTATGAATGCTGATATGACAGCCGAATTGTGTCTTGATGTATTCGCTGCTATCAATAGTTTCTTACGCAACGAGTGCGGTGTAAACAGAGTTGTGTATAAGCCAACACCATGGATTTACCACACAATGCCTGCAGAAGAAGACCTTTATGCTATTGTCAAAGTGTGCAAGGCGCAGATATTGGGTCGCGAAGTATCTTCAACCATTTGTCTCGACAACCCACTCAAGTTTACAAAACAACGTCATCGTGGTGTCAACAAGGCGCGTCGCAATGGCATACGAGTGGAAGAGAGCAATGACATTAAGGCTTTCTGGCATATTCTCGACAATAATCTTATGGCCAAGTATGGTGTGCATCCCGTTCATACCATAGCCGAGTTGGAGCTTCTTTGCTCTCGTTTCCCCGACAATATACGTTTATTTATGGCTTATCTTGGCGATGAGGCTCTTGGCGGAACATTGGTGTTTGAGTGTGGCAGAGTGGTTCATACTCAGTATATCTCTGCTTCGCCACGTGGCAAGGAGCTTGGAGCCTTAGACCTTGTGTTCAGTTGGCTCATCAACGAGCGTTATGCCGAAAAGCCTTACCTCGACTTTGGCAAGTCTACCGAAGATCAAGGTAGCTATCTTAACAGCAACCTTATACACCAGAAAGAGGGATTTGGAGGTCGTGGTGTTTGCTACGACATTTACGAATGGACTATAGAATAAGAACTACGAGATGATAAAATTTCTTGACTTAAAGGACGTCACAGCATTGCATAAGGAAGATATCAACCAAGCCGTGGCAAATGTTGTCAATGGTAGATGGTATCTACAAGGTGCTGCCAACGACGACTTCTGCCATAAGTTTGCCCAGTATATCGGCACACGCTATTGCATAGGCTGTGGCAATGGGCTTGATGCCCTTACCCTTATCTTGCGTGCATACAAGGAGATGGGAGTGATGAAGGAAGGCGACGAGGTTATTGTGCCTGCCAACACCTTTGTGGCTACCATACTTGCCATTACCGAAAACCGTCTTAAGCCAGTGCTTGTAGAACCTCGATGGGATACTTTCCAAATAGACGATAGCCTTATTGAGCAAGCTATTACCCCACGTACCCGAGCCATAATGTTGGTGCATCTCTATGGTCGCTGTGCTTATACCGAGCTTATTGGCGACATATGCCGCCGGCATAACCTAAAGCTTATTGAGGACAATGCCCAGGCTCATGGCTGTATGCATGGTGATAGACGTACTGGTTCACTTGGCGATGCTGCTGCCCACAGCTTTTATCCAGGTAAGAATCTTGGTGCCCTTGGCGATGGTGGAGGCATAACAACCAACGACAAGCATCTTGCCGATATGGTAAAGATGCTTGGCAATTATGGCTCCGAGCGCAAGTATGTCTTCTCGCATGTTGGTGTCAACTCACGCCTTGACGAGATACAGGCTGCCGTGCTTGCTGTAAAACTGCCCTATCTTGATCAGGAGAATGCGCGCCGTCGCGAGCATGCCCTATATTATATAAGGTGTATCAACAATCCTGCAGTATCGGTTCCTACCGAGGATTATTGGCAAGAGAATGTATTCCATATATTCCCACTAATGTCTCCGCATCGCGACGAGCTGATGCAGTATCTTTTGGACAACGGTGTTCAAACCGCCATCCATTATCCCATACCGCCGCACAAGCAGAAGGCTTATGCCCAGTGGAACAATATGTCATTGCCTATTACTGAGCGCATACATAGAGAAGAATTGAGCCTACCTATCAGTCCAACGCTCACCGATGGCGAGCGTCAGAAGGTGGTAGATTTAATCAACAGCTTTGTTCCGTCACGTGTTTAACGTGTCGTCTTGGCACATATCTGCCTGTATTACACATTATATATAATATATACACT
>ERZ1034901.2569-NODE-2569-length-11407-cov-84.319151_pt1 | contig 11407 bp, 7 predicted proteins | sample MGYA00520628_ERZ1034901 | MGnify/ENA primary metagenome ERZ1034901 (study PRJEB33766, sample SAMN09781783) | gut metagenome | biome: gut microbiome | host: Homo sapiens | place: Madagascar | study: EMG produced TPA metagenomics assembly of the PRJNA485056 data... | reverse complement strand
CATACCAGACGTTGAGGTTCTTATCAACAGGTGGCAATTCGAAGAGGATAGGTCCATCGAAGTTGTCTGCGGCAACGAATGCCACTTTTGGCAGAAGGTCGCTCTTGGCTATCTTCTCTTTCTGTTCGGCGATGCGGATGGCGTTGCTGCTCTGCTCCAGGAGTGGGGAGTTCAGGGTGCCTGCAGTCTGCCAGTAAGCTTCGCCTTCCTTGCCGTAAGCTTTGTCGGCGATAGAGGCATCGGGAATAATCTGAATTTCCTGGCTTGTCTGGTTCTTCTGGCTTCCTTCTTGCTTCTGGCTTCCCTGGTTCATTCCTAGGGTATTGCAAAGCTGATGGTTCAGGATGCTTCGGTTGTTCCTGAGCGCCGTAAGACCGAGTTTGAGACTTTCCATCTGGAGTTCGTATCGGGTGATGTCGTTCTTCAGCGCCATACCGTGCGTCTGCTTCTCCTTGATGTCGTCGATGAGCTGGCGGGTCAATTCTATGTTCTTTTCATACACCTTGATGCGGTTGTCTATCTTATAAAGGTCGAGATATTGCCCCAGGGCGATGAAGCGGATCTGCTGTCGGGTGAGTTTCACGCCTACCTCTGCCTGCTGCTTTCCGAGTTCGGCGAGCTTGATGCCTGCGTTGATGGCTCCACCGGCATAAACCACCTGCTGTGCCTGGAAGGCGAAGTTGTTGCCGAAATGTGGAGATTTCAAGCCGTGAACGTTGCTGAAGTCGCGGTCGGTAATCAGCGCATTGCCGATATAGCTGAATGAGAGGGAAGCATCAAGGTCGGGCAGTTTCTTGCTTTTAGCCGATTCGATGCCGAGATGGGCTGCTTTTACTCCTGATAATGAAGTGCGAAGACTTTTGCTGTTATCCTCCACCTTCTGGAAGAGCTGGCTGATGGTCATGTTTTCTTTCTTGCTGACAGGCAAGGAAGCAGCCGCCCCTACGGTGGTTTGTGATTGAGCCGAAGCCCAATGGGTTCCTCCTGCAAGCAGAAGGCTTACAAATAAGATGTTCTTAATCATTGATCATTACTTTTTGAATTTCGGGTGCAAAGGTACGGAGTTTTGAGCGAACAATCGCTTTAAATATTTCGCAGCGGATGGACGATTTGGGAATAATTGTTCTTTTAAATCACATATTTTGTGTAATTTTGCAATCGAAATAGGAATAAAGAGATATAATAACTCTATATATAATAAGGTGTAGATGGAATTATCTGAATTAAGTAGTCAGCAGGAAGCAAGCCTTTTTCGCTCTTGTTTGGAGGAATGGCAGGAGGGTCCGCAAGTTTTGACTTACGGAGCAATATTGATTTGCCGGAAAGGAAAGGCGATGCTGAATGTGAATTATAAGGATTGGGAACTTTATGAGGGGGCGGTGATTACGCTGTTTCCGAATGATGTAGTGGAATTGAAGGTTGACGGGGATTGCAAATCCCTTCAAACTGAAAATGGGGATTGCAAATCCCCTGAAACTGAAAACGGGGATTGCAAATCCCCTCAAACAGCGAACAGTTTCCAGGCCGAAATCCTGAAATATAATCCTTCCTTGCTTCGCGAAGCAAGCTTGCAGCTGGAGCAGACGGTGTATTCTTCCTTGCGGGAAGATCGTTGCCGGCAGGATACCCCTGTGGTGACAAACATCATCAATGGGATGTTTGGCTTATTGAAGGTATATTTCGACCAGTCGGAATGTACCTGCATCTCGCAGTTGGTATTGTGCCAGTTGAAGGCGTTCTTCATCGGTTTTCATGAGTATCTTCAGCGCAATCCGCAATACCGACCAGATGAAGTAAAATCGTATCGCGTAAGAGAACTGTTCAATAGGTTTATGATGCTTCTGGAGAAGGATTACAAGATTTCAAGAGATGTGAACTATTATGCCGAAAAGATGAATATCTCTTCGAAATATCTGACCAACATCGTGAACCAGGTGACGGGGCATACCCCCAAGACCATCATCGATCAATACGTGATTCTGCAGCTCAAGCTGCATCTTAAGCGAAGCACGCAAAGCATCAAGGAGATGGCTTGGGAGTTTCATTTCGTCGACGTCAGTTTCTTCTGCCGATATTTCAAGAAGCATACAGGTCTGACACCGCAGCAGATAAGGTCGTAATCACAACCTGCAGTTTTGCTCTGATTTCAGCTTCTTCAATCTTGCCGATGTGTTCTGGGGAGAGAGCCTTGAGTTCTTCGAGACATCCCATCTGCATCATGGTGGCGATAGGGAGGAGCTTATGTGCCGCCTTTCCTATGCGGTCGGTAGATAAGGATTCCTCTTCTACGGCTTCTTTCAGATTCGTGAGATGAGCGGCAAGTTCCTGCTTCACGGTATCAAGAATCTCCTTCGCCGCCTCTTCATCGCCTCCGGCAAAAGCGAGGAGAGCATCCAGTTGAGGGTTGGATTTCTGCTGGGATGATAACTCTGGCTGGAATGGTGTTTCAGATTGGGCATCCGGTAGAGGCTGGGACTCTATTCCCAGGATATCAGACAGTTTCTCCATACTGAATGGCTTGAACAGGCAATCGTCGAAGCCGGCTTTCAGAAGCTGTTCCAGGATGCTTGTATCGTGAGCAGTCATCGCCACCACCATCATATTGGTATGGTTGATGTGGGCAATCATATCCATGCCGTTCATCTCCGGCATTTCGATATCCATCAGCATCAGGGCTGGCTGCTCGTTATGCAGCGTGGTGAGGGCATCCATCACATGATTGCAGGCGAATACCTGCCAGGTGTCGCCTACGATGCGGCGCAGCATTTCCTGGAGAAGCTGGAGCTGCAGCTTGTCATCATCCAGAATCAGAATCTTGTGGTTGGCAAATTCCGGCTTCTTCTTTATATCAGTAACCTGATGGCTGCCGGAATTCTGTCCTTCCTTATCTTGAGCAGAATCGAGAGAAGAATCATGCTTGACTTCTGATGGAGCCATTTCATGAGACTCCTCCTTTGGTGCTGGCTCGATAGGGATGGTGACGATGAAGGTAGAACCTTTGCCCAGGATAGAGTGGAGGATGATTTCTCCGCCAAGCAGCGAAACCAGTTCCTGGGTGATGGACAATCCCAAACCGGTACCCTCTATGCCCTGGGCGCTCTTCAATCTCGTAAACGCCTGGAACACCTTCTGTTTCTCCTCATCAGTCATACCTTTTCCCGTATCCTTTACGCTCAGGGTAAGCGTAGGCTTGCCCAGGATTTCTGAAACCTGTGCCTGGATGGTAACGCTGCCCCGGTCGGTATATTTGATGGCGTTGCTTACCAGATTATCCAATATCTGACGAATACGGAAGGCATCGGCACGGAAGTACTCCATCCCCTTCATCTTGCATTCGAATGAAATCTCCAATCCTTTCTCTTTAGCCCGCAATTTCATTCCCTCTACCGATTCAGCTACCAGTTGTGCCGGTGAGAAAGAGGTAGGCTGAACCTTCATCAGTCCGTTCTCCAACTGATGATAATCGAGCAGCGAGGCAACGAGATGTGAAAGATGAGCAGCAGAGTTCTTGATGTTCTGGAGGCATTCGAGGCCCTGAGGATTGCTGACGTAATCTTTCATCAGATCGATGAAGCCCGAGATAGAGGCAGCTGGCGCCTTGATATCGTGGGTGATGGTGAGGAGCAGGCGCTCACGTTGGTTCATGATACGCTGGATTTCCTCGTTGGCAGCCTCCAGGTTTTCCCGATAGATGCGCTCTTTTCTGGCATCGCGCCAGATAAACCAGATCATGATGACGATGGCAAAGAAGGCTACGATGGCGAGCAGTTCCATCTGCCACAACAGATGCTTTCTTGCTTCCATCGCCTTCTTGATGGCTTCCTGCATGTTGTCTTTTTCACGCTGGTGTACATCGCTCAGATGTTTAGCGGAGCGCAGGGCGAGTTTGGCACTCACCATCTTCAGCTCTTCCATCTCCCTATTGATGTTCTGCTTGTGGCCTTGCGTTTCCACTTTCTCCTTCTTGTCTATCTGGTCGAGGATGGTCGCTACGTTTTCCGCCACGTTTACTGGGGTGGTAACAGAATCGATGACAGCCCGGTTGCTGTCCTGTTTTACGCTCAAGGTTTCGGCGTGCTCCTTCTTGAAGGCATCGGCGAGTCGGCGGAAGAACCCCCTTCGGGTCTTCAATACCTCTACCGTCGTCTTTTTCGCCTCGTGGGTTTGAGGTGCCTTGGAGTGAACCAGTATGGAATCCTTTCCCGTATTCAGATTCTTCACCTTATTCTGCAGATAGTTTCGGGTAGGTCTTCCTGCCATGGCATCAGACAGTTGCTTCAGGTTTCTCTGCTCCTCTTTGAGCAGGGAAGAGATGGTACTATCGGCGGCACCCCTTTTCTGGATATATTCGCGCGAGGCTTCATTGATGGCATTGATGCTCTTGGTGTTGCTATACACCAGACTGATTGCCAGAATCATGATAATGGCAATGGCGCTATATCCGAGGGCTACTTTGAGAGGAATATTGTTCTTGTGCATGAGAAATCGTTTAAAATGATGAGCAGACTGATATCTTGCTCAATAGATATTTGTTTGCAAAGTTAATGCAAAAAAATGATATTAGAAAACAAAAGGGCTAAAAACAAGTCAGGAGACCAATGAATTCTATCATTAGTCTCCTGCCTGATTGAAAGCGACGCGTAATTACTAGTGTTATTCTATCTTTTCCTCAGTTAATTACTATTTTTTAAAGGTGATATTACTCTGCTACAGTAGAATCTGTTGCTGTAGAGTCTGCTGGAGTCTCTGCTGGAGTTTCAGCTGGTGTCTCTGCAGGAGTCTCTTTCTCTACTGTTGTGTCTGCTGGAGCAGCTGGTTCTGCTGGAGCTACTGTGTCAACTGGAGCTACTGATGATACACTTGCCATCTTGTTGCTGGCGAATACATTGCTAACTGAAACCATAACCATGGCAGCGATAGCTGCGAATACTAACTTCTTCATAATCTTTTGTTTTTTTTATTGTGAATATTATATTTATTACTTTCTTTGTGAACAGCCTTGCTTGCGTTACCGCTCATTGGCGTGTTCACTTTCTCATATCACAATCTGCGTGCCAAAAAACGAAAGAATTATCTAATTGCTTGATTATCAATTGTAATTGCTCTTTGTGCCAGAATTCTACATTGTGGAAACTGTGGAATTAGTGTGGAATTATTCCCCAAAAAGTTGGGGAATGGTCATCAGCTTCCCCATTTTCTTATATCATCAAAAGCCGTACTTCTTTCTATCAGATACCGTATTTCTTCATCTTATTATAGAGCGTCTTTCTATCTACGGCGAGCAGTTGTGCAGCCTTGCTCTTGTTACCGCCTGCTGCTTTCAGTGCAGCTTCTATGCGCTGCAGTTCCGTTTCCTCATCGTGCAGGGCGGTAGGAGCTTGTGGCTGGATATGCGCCATACTCTGTTCCAGTTCGGTTACTCCGATGTATCTTCCGGTGGCGAGCAGGGTAGCTCGTTTCATCACATTGTTCAATTCTCGCAGGTTGCCCGGCCAGTTGTAGGCGGCAATTCGCTCCTTGGCTTTGCCGTCGAGTCCTTCCACATTTCTGTTCAGCTCCTTGTTGGCGTGCTTGATAAAGAGGTCGGCAAAGAGGAAGAGGTCGGCACCACGGTCTTTCAACTCCGGCATGTAGATGGTAAACTCATTGATGCGGTGGTAGAGGTCTTCACGGAAGTTGCCTTCTGCCACGCGTTGAGCCAGATTCTCATTGGTAGCGCATACCAGTCGGATATCGATATCTATTTCCTTGTTGCTTCCTACCGGACGGATTTTTCTTTCCTGGAGGGCACGGAGCAGCTGCACCTGTACTTCATAGTTCAGGTTTCCCATCTCATCGAGGAAGAGAGTTCCTCCGTTGGCAATCTCGAAAGCGCCCTTCTTGTCCTGGTCTGCTCCCGTAAACGATCCCTTCACATGACCGAAGAATTCTGATGCCGCCACTTCTTTAGGGATGGCACCGCAGTCGAGTGCGAAGAAAGGTTTGTTGGCTCTTGTGCTGAGTTCATGGATTCTTCTAGCCACATATTCCTTACCTGTACCGCTGGCACCCAGGATGAGTACCGACATAGGGGTAGGGGCCACCAGCGAAACGAAACTGTAGAGCTTGCGTGAAGCCTCGCTTTCACCTTCCAGGTATTTGGGTACATCCCCATTGGTAGATGAAGCCTGGTTTCCTGCCTGCTTGCCAGGTGCTGCGTCTGTAGGAGTAGAATTTGAGTCTGTGGAACGCAGACTATCTGCTGAGGCTGCATTCGAATCCTGTTTTTTCGGAGTCTTGATTGCTTCCTTGATCTTATCCAGAAGAATTTCCGGATGGAAAGGTTTTGCCACATAATCGGTAGCGCCCGATTTCATGGCGAGCACCACATTCTGAATTTCTGCATAGCTGGTCATCACGATGAAAGGCACCTGCACGCCATGCTTTCTCATCCATTGCAGCAGGAAGATGCCGTCGTGATCGGGAAGGCGGAGATCTGATAATACCAGATCGAATCCTCTTTCTGCTTCCTCGCAAACCTGTATGGCGGCCTTGACCGAAGTGGTTTTCTCCACTTCAAATCCCTTCTTTCTGAGCCATGTCTGAATCATGGTTCCAAATGCGATATCGTCTTCAACTATTAGAATCTTTTCCATATTATTGCGATCTTACTGTCTTGTTGTATTGTATCTTTGTCTTCTAAAAAGATAGAGTCGTTTCTGAGTGCAAAGTTAGCACTAATATTTGGAATCAGCAAGGAAAAAGTGCTTTATTGTTTGAATGATTCGAAAAAATTAGGAAGTAATCACATAAAAATGAAAACAATCTGAGTTTTTTAACACTTCATCAGTCTCAGTATTCAGGAAAAATATGTATTTTTGCATTTAAAAAACGAATCTATACAATATTAACGTAATAACAATAGCAGTTATGAAGAAACAAATACTTACATTGGCTATGCTGTCCGCTCTGGCGCTCTCAGCTCATGCCCAACAGCCAGCCAGTCAGTTGTTGCCTTATCAGAACCCTAACCTTTCTGCCGAGGCAAGAGCCAATGACTTACTTTCACGCCTGACCCTGGAGGAAAAGACGAAGCTGATGATGGATGCTTCGCCTGCCATCTCCCGACTGGGTATCCCTCAGTTTCAATGGTGGAACGAGGCGCTGCATGGCATGGCACGCAACGGATATGCCACGGTTTTCCCTATCACCATGCACATGGCTTCTTCCTGGGATGATGCCTTGCTCTATCAGGTGTTTACTGCCGTAAGCGATGAGGCGAGAGCCAAGGCGCAGGTGGCGAAGAAGTCGGGTAATGTAAAGAGATATCAGAGTCTGAGCTTCTGGACTCCGAATGTCAATATCTTCCGTGATCCTAGATGGGGACGCGGACAGGAGACTTATGGCGAAGATCCTTATCTCACTACACGTATGGGACTCGCCGTAGTGAATGGCTTGCAGGGACAGTCGTTCGACGGCAAGCCGCTGGCGGCTCCTGGTGTTCTGGCTTCTGATCAGTCTAAGGCTCCTCAGTATGTCAAGACACTGGCTTGTGCCAAGCATTTTGCCGTGCATAGCGGTCCGGAGTGGAATCGCCACGTCTTCAATCTGGAGAATCTGCCAGCCCGGGATTTGTGGGAGACTTATCTCCCTGCCTTCAAGTCGCTGGTACAGGATGGACATGTGGCTGAGGTGATGTGTGCCTATCAGCGTATAGATGGTGCTCCTTGCTGTTCCAACGCCAAGTTTGAGCGCCAGATCCTCAGAGACGAATGGGGATTCAAGGGACTGATTACCTCCGATTGCGGAGCTATCTTCGATTTCTTTATGCCGGGTTATCATGGTACGGCAAAGACTGCTACCGAGGCAACTGCCCAGGCTGTGAATGCCGGTACCGACCTGGAGTGCGGCAGCGCCTATCGTACTATTCCGAAAGCTGTGAAGGCGGGAATGATCAATGAAGATAAGGTAAACCAGAGCCTGAAGCGTCTGCTGGTGGCTCGTTTCCAACTCGGCGATTTCGATAAGGATGAAACCGTGTCATGGACTCAGATTCCTGAGAACGTCATCGCCTGCAAGGCTCATAAGGATCTGGCTGAGAAGATAGCTGAAGAAGGCATCGTACTTCTTCAGAACAGAAACCAGCTGCTGCCATTGAACCGCAATCAGAAGATTGTGGTGATGGGACCTAATGCCAATGACTCCATCATGCTGCGAGGCAACTATTCGGGTTATCCTACCAGTTCTACCACCATCCTCCAGGGCATCCGCAACTATATGAAGGGGGCTGAGGTGAAGTATGTTCCGGCCTGTACCTTGACAAGAAACGAGGTGCAGGAGAGCCGTTTCAACCTCTTCCGTGAGGGAATGAAGGCTACCTATTGGAACAATCAGGAACAGAAGGGCGATCCGGTGGCTACGGATGTGATGAAGACTGCCATCAATCTGAGCAATGGTGGTAATACCGTGTTTGCACCGGGTGTGAATCTTACTCATTTCTCTGCCCGCTATGAGGGAGTGTTGACTCCTGACAGGGATGAGGATCTTACCATCAATATGGGTATTGATGACGGTTGCCGCCTGATAGTGGATGGCGATACCATCGTGAATATGCGAGAGTGCTGGGGCCGCGTGGCACCTATCATCAAACCGCTCTCTCTGAAAGCAGGCAAGCCGGTTAAGATTCAGATAGATTATACCCAGAAGGAAGATGTGGCTGTGATGCAGTTTGATATCCTGAAGACTTCGAAGCCTACCAACGAGCAGATTCTGGCAGAGGTGGGCGATGCGGATGCCGTGGTATTCGTAGGCGGTATCTCTCCAAATCTGGAGGGCGAGCAGCTTGAGATAGAGGAACCGGGATTCAAGGGCGGCGACAGAACCGACCTGGAGTTGCCGAAGGCTCAGCGTCAGGTCATCGCCATGCTGCATCAGGCAGGCAAGCGTGTCGTCTTTGTCAACTGTTCGGGATGTGCCATCGCCATGGTTCCTGAGACAGAGAATGCCGAGGCGATTCTTCAGGCATGGTATCCTGGTGAGCGGGGTGGTGAGGCTGTAGCCAAGGTTCTCTTTGGCGAGGTGAATCCATCGGGCAAGCTTCCGGTTACCTTCTATAAGAGTGTGAACGATCTTCCTGATTTCCTCGATTATACGATGAAGGATCGTACCTATCGTTATTTCAAGGGTGAGCCTTTATTCCCATTCGGTTACGGTTTGAGTTATACCTCTTTCGAGTACAGCAAGCCTACCCTGATGCAGGTGAAGAGCAGGAAGCGTGGCAGCAAGGCTGCTGATTACAAGCTGATGTTCTCCTTGCAGAATACGGGCAAGCGAGAGGGTACCGAAGTAGCGCAGGTTTATATCAAGCGCATAGATGATGTGGATGGACCTATCAAGAGTCTCAAGGCATTCAAGCGTGTATCTTTGAAGGCTGGCGAGCGCCAGATGGTAAGCATCGATCTTCCTCGCAAGAGTTTCGAGGGTTGGGATGCCCAGACCAACACCATCCGCGTGGTTCCTGGCACTTACCAGGTATTTGTTGGCGGCTCCAGCGCTGATGCATCCAAGACTAAGATAGAAGTGAAGATCAAGTAAGTCTCTTTTCATAGAGCTTATCTTGGAATACTCAAAAAAGGCGATAGGTGCACTAACTCTTGAATCAATAAGATTTAGTACACCTATCGCCTTTTTTCTCGAATCAACCAAGAAAAAATCAATTTTTCTTTTGTATATAAAATGACTTTTTGCATTAATTTGTTAACGAATCTAACTCACACTAAATTGGACTTTGGTTGAATATCAAGAAGTTAGGCGTTTGCCTTTATAATATAGGTAACAATATGGAAACGAGCGGACTTCTGCTCGTTTCTGTATTTTGCAATATGCAAAGAACGCCTTAATTCGGGGACAAAGATACGATATTTTTCTAAATCTCGCATAGCTTACAAGGAGAAAACCTTGGAAATTAGAACTTTTTACGTTAAAATCCATATTTGACAAGCAGATTTTGAAGAAAATATTTGGAGTTTCCAATAAAAAAGAGTATTTTTGCAGCAACAAATCCCACCACGCCTCTCAACGATGCGTACCACGGTGGGACTTCGCTTTTTATAAAGGGTATATGGATTACGACAAACAACCGATAAACGTAGATGAACAGGTTGCCTTGCTCCAGAACAGAGGGCTGGTGATAGAAGATATTGCAACTGCCAAATTGCAGCTTCGCAATATCAGTTATTTTCGTATTGCCAGTTACCTACGATATATGGAGGAAGACAGACAGTTTCATTATTATAAACTGGGTAGTACATTTGAACAAGCCATCGACCTTTATCTCTTTGACAAAGAACTTCGTCAACTTATATTCAAGGCAATTCAAGATATAGAGATTTCTCTTCGGACCAAAATGATTCAGATATTTTCTATGGAGCATGGCGCATTTTGGTTTATGGATGCATCACTGTTCAAGAATGCAGACTTTTATGAAGGCTGCCTTGACAATATCAAGAAAGAGGTGTCTCGTTCAAATGAAGATTTCATCAAGGAGCATTCCGAGAAATATACTTTCCCTTCTCTCCCTCCTGTGTGGAAAACATTGGAGGTCGTTTCGTTTGGTACGCTTTCCAAATTATTTTGTCTGTTTAAGGACAATCGTCTTAAAAAGCAAGTGGCAAGAGAGTTTGGACTACCTCAATACACTTACTTGGAAAGTTGGATAAGGTGCATAACCGTGCTTCGCAATTGTTGTGCACACCATGCTCGTATATGGAATAGGCGTTTTGCATTGAAGCCACAATTGCCAAATCGGCTTCCACTTTCTTGGATTGCTCCAACCCAAAAGCCTATCAAACTTTACCATCAGTTATGCACCTTATTATATATGGAGCAAACTATAACTCCTTGTATGGATTTGAAAAGTTCGCTGCTCAGGTTGCTTGCAGATTATCCCAATATTGATTTACATGCCATAGGCTTTCCACAAGGATGGGAAAACGAACCTTTATGGAGATAGCAACAAGTGTTCGGATATAAGTCTATCCAAGCACTTGCTGCCACAATGTCCTCTTTTCATATTTTACCTCGCCTTGGCAAGATATTGCTCTAGTACAGGGCAATATAATGCCAAGGCGAGGCAAGAAACGATGCGTCCTCTCGTATTGGTGGAATTGGTGCATCAGGTTTTCTTCTGATGCGTCGTATAGAATCCTAATCTCTTTTTTACTCTTCACCCTTCACCTTTTCGCCTGAAACCCCGATAAACACAGGGGTTTCGGGAGGTGAAGAGTGCCCACTCACTCTTCACCACTCTTCACCTCTCTTCACCTGCCGGAAATCTTCAGATGGATGCTGGAGAAACGGAAAAAATAAATAAGGGTAAGCGGCTCCGCGTTTATACCATTGTAGACTTCTCATTTATTCGTATCTTTGC
>ERZ1034901.2566-NODE-2566-length-11414-cov-7.149925_pt1 | contig 11414 bp, 5 predicted proteins | sample MGYA00520628_ERZ1034901 | MGnify/ENA primary metagenome ERZ1034901 (study PRJEB33766, sample SAMN09781783) | gut metagenome | biome: gut microbiome | host: Homo sapiens | place: Madagascar | study: EMG produced TPA metagenomics assembly of the PRJNA485056 data... | reverse complement strand
TACAGGTTGGATACCTTTAACCCGCTATGCTCCAGCACATAGTCCTTAATCTGGGTGTAGGTTGCCCCATCCTGAAATTCGGACATATCCATATCTTCCAAAGAGAACTCAACCCGAATCTTTTTCGAGTCGACCTCACCCTTGGAAAGCAAGACAACCGTCTCCACATGCCCGGTCCTCGGAAAGAGGTCCGCGGCCTCGGCCTGCTGCACGTGATAGCCCTTCTCCCGCAGTCTTGCCACGTCCCGCGCCAGCGTGGCGGGGTCGCAGGAGACGTAGACCAGGCGGGTGGGGGACATTTGGGCGATGGCGTCGATGACTTCTTGGGAGATGCCCTTGCGGGGTGGGTCCACGCAGATGACGTCCGGCCGTAGCCCCCGGCGGGCCAGCTCTTGGGCGGCTTCCCCCGCGTCGGCGCAGAGAAACTCCGTGTTGGTCACGCCGTTGCGGGCGGCGTTGGCCTTGGCGTCCTCGATGGCGGCGGGAATGACCTCGGCACCGATGGCTTTCCCGGCCCGGCGGGCCAGGACCAGGGTGATGGTCCCGATGCCGCAGTAGAGGTCTAAGACCGTCTCCGTCCCGGTGAGCTGGGCGAAGTCTAAAGCACGGCCGTAGAGGACTTCGGCCTGGTCCCGGTTGACCTGGTAGAAGGAGGGGACGGAGAGGCGGAAGTTCAGGTCACAGAGGGTGTCCTCCAGGAAATCCTGCCCCCAGAGGGTGTGGTACTCCTTGCCCAGAATGACGTTGGTCTTGGCCTGGTTCACGGACAGGACCACGCCCACCAACCCCGGCTCCGCCGCCCGGAGCGCCTCGATGAGCTTGTCCTGCTGGGGGAGCTGCTTCCCGTTGGCAATGACGGCGCAGAGGGACTGGCCCTTCTGGTTGACGCGCACATAGAAATGCCGGATGAGGCCCTCGTGGGTCTTTTCGTCATAAGCGGGGACATGACAGTCTGTCATCCAGGCCCGAAAGGCGCTGCGCAGATGGGTGGCGGGCAGGGGCTGGAGGAGGCAGTCCGGGCAGTCGATCACGTCATGGCTCCGGGCGCGGAAGAAGCCCACGCGGGGGCCGTCCGCCACGGGGAACTGGATCTTGTTCCGATACCGGTCCGGCTGGGCTGCGCCGTGGATCACGGAGACCGCGCCGTCCCAGCCGCCGATGCGCTGGAGGGCGTCCTGGACTTTCTGGCGCTTAAAATTCAGCTCCTCTTCGTAGGTCATGTGCCGCAGCTGACAGCCGCCGCACTTGGGGTACTGGGGACAGTCCGGGACCTGCCGGCCGGGGGACGGCTCCGTCACCTCCGCCACCCGCCCCCAGGCGGCGGACTTGCCGACCTTTAAGAGCTGCACTTGGCAGAGCTCACCAGCCAAGGCACCCTTGACAAAAACGGCCTGCCCGTCCAACCGGGCCACGCCCTCCCCGGCGCTGCCGTAGCCCTCGATGCGGAGGGGATATACTTCGTTTTTCTTCGCTGCCATGGCTGCTGCTCCTTTTTGTGAGATCTTGAACATCTGTTGGTATCCCCTAGTATACCACAAGGGGCCTTGGAGGGACAAGCGGGAATCTCGAAACAGCTCGTTTGCGGGGAGTTTCGTGCCATCTTGCATTCCTGGGTCACTTCATTTTGCAGCGGGTAACAATTAGAACTTGCCGTTCTCATTCTGCCAAGTGGACTGGTCGGCGATGGTCTCCATCACATCCCAATGCTCCGCGATCTTGCCGTTTTCCACGCGCCACAGGTCGTAATAGCTGGTAGGTTCGCCGCCGAAGGTGCCCTCGCTGACTGCCAGCACGAAGTTGCCCTGCGCCAGCACCATGTGGACTTCGTCGTACACCATGGAGATACCCTGCTCCGCCATAGCGCCCAGTGCGGCGTTCAGGCCGGACACACCATCAGCGATGCCGGTGTTGTGCTGGATGTAGGTGTCGCCGTCGAAATAGTCAGGGGTCTTGTCCAGATTGTTGCCCTGCATCACGTCGTACAGGAAGTTTTTGACCAGTTTCCGGTTTTCCTCGGTCTTGTCCAGATCGGTCACTTCCATGGTGCCGTCAGTCTGGGTGTGGCCGGAGGGGTTCGGCTCCGCAGCAAGGGCAGTCAGATTGTCCCAGTGCTCGGCGATCTCGCCATCTTCATCAAAGCGGAAAATATCGAAGGCCACCTGCTCACCGGCACCGGCGAAGTTGTAGATGGTCTGGAGGAACACATAGTCCCCGTCCTCAAAAGCACGGATGTTGTTCACCGTGGTTTTTATATCGGCGGATGCGAGATATTCCACGGAACCGATAAAGGCATCCTCGCCGGTGCCATAGGCCAGATTGTGCTGGATGTAGTTCTCGTCCAGCAGCTCACGGGCAGTCTCCGTATCGCCGGAAGCGAAGGTGCCGATCAGGGCCAGGGCCTTTTCGGTGTTGGTCTGTTCCTCCTGGGTGTTGCTTTCCACCTGGCTGCTGGGCGTGCTGCTTTCGGAAGCAGAACCGGGGTCAGAGGTGGAAGTAGTGTTGCTGGAGCATCCGGCCAGGACGGAAGCAATCAGGGTCAGCGCAAGGACGCTGGAAATAAACTTTTTCATTGCGATACTCTCCTTCTGGGTATAGATTGTGTTTTACGGTGTGCCGCGGTTCAGGCCCGAACCACAGAGATGCGCTGCTGATTGTGGTTGCCCTTCACAGCCTCGTCCACCATAGCGATGGCGTAGTCGGCGTAGCTGATGATGCTCTCGCCACGGCTGTTCAAGGTGAGTTCCTCACCGCCCAGCAGGTAGCTCCCGGTCCGCTCACCCTCTGCCTGGAAATCCCCGGCAGGGCTGATGTAGGTCCACCGGACATCCTTGCGCTGCCGCAGCTGAGAGAGCGCCTTGCCCATGTTGGAAGCCAGGGGCTTGAACACATCCGGGAAATCCGGGCCATCCATGACCTGAGCGGTATGCTCGGCATTGACATACAGGCTTCCGGCGCCGCCCACCACCAGCAGGCGGGTGTCCGTACCGCTGAGGATGTCACACAGGTGCTTGAGGGAAGTGCTGTGCAGAGGCAGCGTGTCCTCGGTCCAGGCACCGAAGGCGTCGATGACCACATCAAAGCCCTTCAGGTCGGCGGCGGTCAGAGCAAACAGGTCTTTGGTGATGACCTGGCTGGTCTCCGTCTTGTTCTCGCCGCGAACCACAGCAGTCACATCCAGCTTGCGGTCCAGGGCCTCCTTCACGATCAGTTTACCGGCTTTGCCATTGGCACAGATAACAGCGATTTTCATGTTTTTGTCCTCCTTGTCGCTCATGTTTTCCTTGTTCGTGTGGAACAGCTTTTCAAAGATGCTCATGGGGAATACCTCCTGATTCTTCTTGGGATCGGGGCGTTCCCCGTTCTTGCAAATTCATCATAGCGCAGGAAAAGCAGGTTGAAAAGTACGCACAATATTGTGCTGTAGTTACCGATCAGAAACTATTGGAGAGTTACCAAAAGGAAACGATTGTGTAATCACAAGGGTTTTCAGCGATTTTGTAAATTCAAAATTTTTTTGCGACAGGCATACAGGACGCCATACTTGACCGCCGAACAGGTTGTATGGTATAATTTTAGCGTAACTTACCAACAGAAACCATTGTCGGAGGTGTTCCTAATGAGTGAACAAAAGAAGGCAAAACCTTTGCCCGCCTGCCCGGTGGAAACTACATTAACCCTGATCGGCGACAAGTGGAAAGTGCTGATCCTTCGAGATCTGCTCCCTGGAACAAAACGCTTTGGGGAGTTAAAAAAATCCATCGGCAGTGTGTCCCAAAAGGTCTTGACCGCCCAACTCCGGGCAATGGAGGAAAACAGGCTTGTTCACCGTGAGGTCTACGCAGAAGTGCCGCCGAGAGTGGAATATTCGCTGACGGAACTGGGCAAAAGCCTGAAGCCCATTCTGGATTCCATGTGGGCATGGGGCGAAGCATATAAGGCTAAACAGTAAAAAAACCCGAAGCAGTACCTTTACCGTGCTGCTTCGGGTTTTCCTTATGTTGAAGTCAAAAACTCAACCTTATCACAGGCTCCTCCTATTCGCTTTAGGACATCTACTTGCGGAAGCTGTCGAACTTTGCTATACTTAGAGCAAGCTATTTCTGTTCCGACAGGAACACTGGAAAAAAGGCGGCCTGCTCCCTGAGAACGGGGAGTACTTCTGTCGCTCCCCGACCCAAGGGAAGGGGGGAGGCCAATGGCTATCGTTTCCTTGATCTGTAGTATTGTTTCTACAGGCTGTGCGGTGTTCAGTGCTCTTTTTAGCATCTATGTTTACCATCAACAGCATCATAACGATGACAAAAAGAAGTGACCGCCTGGCTTAGGCCCCAGACGGTCACGGTCATCGTTACGATGATTTGAACCTATGAGGGAGCGGCCGTTGCCAGTCACCCCTGTTGCCTACAGTATAGCCCAGGAAGGCTGTCTTGTCAAGACGGCCTTCCTTTTTGCGTGAAATGGCAACCTCTCATCTGCATCAAACCGGATACCATCTTGCAATTTTGGAAGGATCGGCGTAAGATAAAGCCAAAAAAAACACCGGGCAGTGCCCGGAAGATCAGGGAGGTCTTTGCCCATGCAAGATGGTTTCATCAAAGTCGCCGCCGGAACCCCGGAGATCCGGGTGGCCGACTGCGCCTACAACGCCCAGGCCTGCCTTTCCCTGCTGCATCAGGCGGCGGCGGAAGGGGTCAAGGTTTTGTGCCTGCCGGAGCTGTGCCTGACCGGCTATACCTGCGGGGATCTCTTTTTGCAGGATACGCTGCTGCAAGGCGCGGAAGACGCCCTGCGCTCGCTCCTGGAGGGCAGCAAGGACCTGGACCTGCTGGCGGTGGTGGGGGTGCCGGTACGGTACAACCAAAAGCTCTTCAACTGCGCAGCGGTGTTCTGCCGGGGGGTACTGCTGGGCCTGGTCCCGAAGATCCATTTACCCAATTACACGGAGTTTTACGAGGGGCGCTGGTTCACCTCCGGCCGGGAACTGCGGGGGACGGACTTCTGCATCCCCTTTGCGGGGCAGGAGAGCGTGGAGTTTTCTGCGGGCCTGCTGTTCCGCTGCGTCAACGAGCCGTTGTTGACGATCGGGGTCGAGATCTGCGAGGATCTTTGGGTGGCAGATCCCCCCTCCACCCGCCTGGCCCAGGGGGGCGCGACGCTGCTCCTGAACCCCTCCGCCAGCGATGAGACGGTGTGCAAGGACGCCTACCGCCGGACGCTGCTGGAAGCCACCTCCGGGCGGCTGGTCTGCGGCTATGTCTACGCCGATGCGGGATGGGGGGAGTCCTCCACCGACCTCATCTACGCCGGGCACAGCCTCATTGCGGAAAACGGGACGATCTTAGCCGAGCGGCGCTTTGCAACCGGCCTGACCATCACCGAGATCGACCTGCAAAAGCTGGCCCACGAGCGGCAGCGCATGACGACCTACCCGGCGGACGCCCCCGACCTGTATCCAAATTACTTTGAATTGGAGCGCACGGAGACCCGGCTCACCCGCCCCATCGCCTCCAATCCCTTCGTCCCCGCCGACCACGGGGACCGGGCGGCCCGGTGCCGGGAGATTCTGACCCTGGCGGCGCTGGGGCTGAAAAAACGTCTGGCCCACACCAAGGCCAAAACCGCAGTGGTGGGTCTGTCCGGCGGTCTGGACTCGACCTTGGCGCTGCTCATCACGGCACGGGCCATGGAGCTGCTGGGCCGTCCCCAGTCCGATATTTTGGCCGTCACCATGCCCTGCTTCGGCACCACCCAGCGGACGAAGTCCAACGCTCAGGTCCTGGCGGAGGAGATCGGGGCCAGCTTCCGGGAGATCGACATCGGCCCCGCCGTGAAACTCCATTTTCAAGACATCGGCCAGGCCATGGAGGATCTCTCCGTCACCTTCGAGAACGGACAGGCGCGGGAGCGCACGCAGGTCCTGATGGACCTGGCCAACAAGACCGGCGGCCTGGTCATCGGCACCGGGGACCTGAGCGAGCTGGCCCTGGGCTGGGCGACGTATAACGGGGACCACATGTCCATGTACGCCGTGAACGCGGGCATCCCCAAGACGCTGGTGCGCCATCTGGTGGCCTACGTGGCCGACGAGCAGCGGGGGAGCGCCCCGCGCCTGTCCGCCGTGCTGGAGGATATTTTGGCGACCCCCGTCTCCCCGGAGCTGCTGCCGCCCAAGGAGGGAGAGATCGCCCAAAAAACGGAGGACTTAGTCGGGCCGTATGAGCTGCACGACTTTTTTCTCTACTACGCCGTCCGCTGGGGGTTCCGGCCCCGGAAAGTGTTCCGGCTGGCGGAGTATGCCCTGGGGGAGAAGTATGACCGGGCAACGCGCCTGCGCTGGTTGCAGAATTTTTACCGCCGCTTCTTCGCCCAGCAGTTCAAGCGCTCCTGTCTGCCGGACGGACCGAAGGTCGGTTCCGTGACCCTCTCGCCCAGAGGGGACTGGCGGATGCCCTCGGACGCGGCCGCAACGCTGTGGCTGGAAGAGGTGGAGCGCTTGACCATTTGACAGAAAAAGGAGAGGGCCGCATGGCCCTCTCCCTCAGTTTGTAGGAGCTAGGTTTTGTGGTTGTCTTACTTCACCACGCCGTCACAGAAGCGGTGCAGGATCGCAGAGACCTGGGCGCGGGTGGCGTTGCCCTGGGGCGCCAGGGTGGTGTTGGTCACGCCGTTGATGAGCTTGGCGGCGTTGGCCCAAGCCAGGGCATCCTTGGCGTAGGCGCTGACCTGGCCGTTGTCAGAATACCCGGACAGGTCGGCCTTCTTCGTCACGTCATAGCCCTTGTACTGCGCGTAGCGATACAGGATCGCCGCCATCTGCTCGCGGGTGATGGAGGCGTTGGGCGCAAAGGTCGTGGCGGAGGTGCCCTTCACGATCTGGTTGGCCGCGGCCCAATTCACGGCGTCCGTGTACCACTGACCGGCGGGCACGTCCACAAAGGCGCTGGTGCCGGTGACGGCAGGAGAACCCTCCAGACGGTACAGAATGGTCACGATCATGGCGCGGGTGGTGGTGGCGTTGGGGGCGAACACATCCGCCGCCGTGCCGGCCATCATGCCCTTTTCATACACGTATTTCACATCGTTGTAGAACCAGTCGGCGCTCTTCACATCCCCGAAAGGCAGGCCGGAGACGGGAGCCTCAGTCCACTTGGCGTAAACCGTGGTGTTGGCGTCCAGCTTCACAGAGGTGATCTTCTTGGTCAGGCCCTTGTCTGCATACCAGCCCTCGAAGGTCGCACCGGACTTGGTGGGAGCGTACTGGGCCAGGTCGATGGTAGTGCCCTTGTTCTTCGTGACCTTGCTGATGGCGCTGCCGCCGTTGGTCTCAAAGGTCAGGGTGTAGGTGGTGGAGGCAGAGCCGCCGCTGGAACCGGAACCACCGTGGCTAGGTGCCTGGTAATAGGCAACGCCGGAGAGGTCTACGGAGAAGGTTATGGGTTCGTAGGTTGTAGCATCGTCACCTTCTGCGACCCACTGGATGGTGACAGTTTTGGCCGTCTTATCCTTAAAGTAGAAAGCAACACCCTGTCGATTGTCGGGAAGAATTTCCAGAGGATTCTCGTTGGCGTCCTCCTGGATGGTAGTGTTGAACGCATATTTGAACCCAGTGACGCCTGTGGGAGCTTCCACATCGAAGCCGACCCAGTAGCCCTTGGTCTTCGGGGTGCCGTTATTGGTATGCTCTCTCAGCTGCTTGGCAGAAATGGCCACATTGTAAACGCCGCCTGCGCCCTGAGAAGTGATCTTAGCATTATAGCTTCCTGCCGAGTACAGGTCTTCGTCCTTGTAAGCGTTGGTTTCTGCGTTGTCATGGAGTTTAGCAGGACGGATCGCAGGCATTGTATCCTCGTCCATCGCCAGCGTTACACCAGACAGGTCCATGTGATACACGGTGTTGCTCAGAACAGCGCCGTCCTTGTCCAGCCACTGGACCTGTGCCCAGGTCTTGGGAGTCTTGCTGCCAGCGTCCACATAGAAGGCGATGCCGTCCTTCTCGGTCTCGCCCACAGTAGCTACGTTCTTTTCCAGTTCACCAGCCTGGCCCAGGGTCAGCTCAGCCTTGGAAGCAGCAAACGCATACTTCACCTGAGTTGCACCCTCGGGAGCGACCAGGGCAATGCCGATCCAGTGCCCCTGGGTCTTGGTGGTGTCGCCGTTGGTGTGCTTTTTCAGGTTTGCAGCGGAGACAGCGACCTCAGTATAATAGTCGCCGGTCTCAGCTTCCGTTGCCTGAGTTGCCTTGACAGTGTAGCTGTCCTCGTCGTACAGGTCAGTAATGGGAGTCTCAGACTGGTCAGCCAGACGAGCGGGGTAGACCGTCCCGGTCTCAGCGGGCGTGATGGAGAAGGTACCGTCTTTTTCGGTGGCAGACAGGCCGGGTTTCAGGAAAGCGGCGTTGGGCTGGACCTTAAAGGTACCACCGGAGATCTCGATGGTGGAGTTAGCTGCGCCAATGATGCGGTCAGAGAAGGTAGCATTGCCAGAAATCTCCAACTTACCATGCTCATAAGCATCTTCTCCGGTCTTACCGTCTCCTGCCGAAACGACAGCGCCGTTGATAGAACCACCAGAAACAGTAGCTTCGTTCCAGTTGTAAATAGAAGTATAGGAAGTATAAGACTGAGTGATTGTGCCACCCTTGACATCCAGGATACCATAGTCATCATTCTTGACCGTGATCTTACCACCAGAGAGAGTGCCGCCCGTAATAGTCAGAGTAGCAAACGCCTTGCTGGTATTGTTATCAGGATCTTTCCAACCGTTGTCAATCAGGCTAGAGAAGAAGCCTTGATTGCTTTCAGAGAAGAAAATCTTACCACCGTTGACCGTCATATCGCCAGTGTTCCAAACGACATACCAGGAGTTGTTGCCGGAGGTGGGGTCTGCTCCTTCGGACGCGGGAGCAGCGCTGGCCTCTGCGCTGCGGGTCAGGTTACCGTTTTCCAGAACGAAAGTACCATGATTCACGACAGCACCCTTCTGGTGGGAGGTGTTGTCGATGGTGCCTGTCTTTTCTGCGCTGGAATCTGTGACGGTCAGGGTTGCGCCCGTCTCGACGGTAACCGTGTGGTTGTCCGCTGTGTTGGTCAGCTTGTGGCCAGCCAGGTCCAGGGTGATCGTTTTACCGGTAGAAATAGTAATGCTGCCAGTTTCGTCTTTCGTCAACGAAACGGTAGCACCATTTTCTGCCGTATTGATCTCTTCTTGTAACGTCTTACTTGCCGGGGAAGTGCCAGGGTCAGTTGTCTCGTCCCCCGTCGCCAACGCGGCGGTGGGCAGCAGGGTCAGCAGCAGGCATAAGCTCAGTGCTGCTGACAACACTCTTTTCTTCATGTTTGGGTTCCTCCTTGCAAATTTTGGTTTCCCAACGGTTCGTCCGGGGAAAGGTTGTCTCTCCCCGAACGAGGTCGGGGAAAAACAAATATGCCGTGCAGGTTCCAATGACCCTACACGACAAGCTAGGAGGCAAATGCCCATGCGTACAAACGTCTGGGGTGTCCCACAAGGTACAGCAAAACACAGGTTTCCCTAGGATTTCCAATTGCAAACGCTTGCAATGGTCCTGAAAAAACTGTATAATGGTGCCTATGCGGTGCGGCCTCAGGCCGTTGTGTAGGTGCGTATCTCACCTGTGCAGGCTGGCGGAGCTCCTACCTTCCGTCAGCTGCCGCATATTTTATTTTCCGAGTCTATTATACCAAATGGTCAGAAAATAGCAAGGGGAATTTCTTCGGTTGGAAAATTTCGGGATAGAAAGCGGATTGACAAGTTCAGAAAAGTAATCTATAATAAAACTGGAAGAAAATGATGCTACTTTTCATCCATGCTTTATCACCAAAACGAAACCCCAGGAGGTGCTGACTCCTGGGGTTTCTATTCCCTATCGTGGTCTTGCGATCACATTGGAAGGCGTGGGCTTACTCCGCCTTGGGCTGGTCTGCTGCCTGTTGCTTTTTCTCCTTCCTGTTGTCCAACCACTTGCAGATGTAATACGAGACTACCCCTGCCAAAACAGAAAGCAAGAATGATGCTACTGCATACATACTTTGTCACCTCCCCTCACGCCGAGGGTTCGGCAGCAAAAACAGTATACCAGAATCGCCCGGATTCGACAAGGTTTGCGGGAACATTTGCAAAAAAGAGAGCACCTGAATAACAGATGCTCTCTTTTTTATATATTACGTTAAGGTTAGCCGCGCACGCTCCCGTCACTCGTCCAGCTTGAGGACGGCCATGAAGGCCTCGGTGGGGAGCTGGACGGTGCCCAGGGTGCGCATCTTTTTCTTGCCTTCCTTCTGCTTTTCCAGCAGCTTCTTCTTCCGGCTGATGTCGCCGCCGTAGCACTTGGCCAGCACGTCCTTCCGCATGGCCTTGACGGTCTCGCGGGCGATGATCTTGCCGCCGATGGCCGCCTGGACGGGGACCTCGAAGAGCTGGCGGGGGATGTTCTCCTTCAGCTTTTCGCAGATCTTCCGGGCGCGGCCGTAGGCCTTGTCCCGGTGGACGATGAAGGACAGGGCGTCCACCTGCTCGCTGTTGAGCAGCAGATCGACCTTGACCAGGTCGGAAGCACGGTAGTCCAGGAACTCGTAGTCCAGGGAGGCATAGCCTTTGGTCCGGGCCTTCAGGGCGTCAAAGAAGTCGTAGATAATTTCGTTCAGGGGCATGTGATAATGGATCTCGACCAGGTTGGTGTCGAGATACTGCATGTCCTTGAACTCGCCCCGGCGCTCCTGGCACATGGGCATGATGTTGCCGACGTAATCCGGGGGGGCGATGATGGAGACCTTGACGAACGGCTCCCGCTGCTCCGCGATGACGGAGGGGTCGGGGTAGTTGTGGGGGTTGTCCACGCGGACCTCCGTGCCGTCGGTCTTGGTCACTTCGTAAATGACGTTGGGCAGGGTGGTGATGAGGTCCAGGTCGAACTCTCGCTCCAAGCGTTCCTGAATGATCTCCATGTGGAGCATCCCCAGAAAGCCGCAGCGGAAGCCGAAGCCCAGGGCGGCGGAGGTCTCCGGCTCGAAGGACAGGGAGGCGTCATTGAGCTGGAGCTTTTCCAGCGCATCCCGCAGGTCGGGGTACTTGGAGCCGTCTTCGGTGTAAATGCCGCAGTAGACCATGCTCCGGGCGGGGCGATAGCCGGGCAGGGGCTCGTCAGCGGGGTTTTCCACGGTGGTGATGGTGTCGCCCACCTGGGTGTCCTTGACGTTCTTGATGGAGGCGGTGAGATAGCCGACCTCGCCGGCGGAGAGGCTCTTGCAAGGCTCCAGCTTGGTGGGCAGCAGATGGCCGATCTCCACCAGGCTGTACTGGGCGCCGGAGGCCATCATCTTCACGGCTTTGTCCAGGGTCAGCGTGCCTTCCATGACGCGGAAGTAAACGACGACACCGCGGTAGGCGTCATACTGGCT
>ERZ1034901.2560-NODE-2560-length-11431-cov-22.521624_pt1 | contig 11431 bp, 28 predicted proteins | sample MGYA00520628_ERZ1034901 | MGnify/ENA primary metagenome ERZ1034901 (study PRJEB33766, sample SAMN09781783) | gut metagenome | biome: gut microbiome | host: Homo sapiens | place: Madagascar | study: EMG produced TPA metagenomics assembly of the PRJNA485056 data... | reverse complement strand
CCGAGCGAATCAAGAACCTTTTGGTCTACGCGCTGAGGGGCGAGAAGTTCGAATCACCCAAGGTGCGGTGCAGCTACCGCAAGTCGAAGAGCGTCCAGGTCGATGATTCGTTCATCGCATGGGCGCAGGAGCACGCCGACGACCTGCTGACCTTCAAGGAGCCCACTCCAAACCGCACGGCAATCAAGGCTGCCCTGGCTGACGGTCGCGAAATCGAGCACGCCGAAATCGTCACCAACGAGAGCTTGCAGGTGAAGTGATGCGCGAGCTGAGGGCAGACGAAATCGAGGTGCGCGTCGCTCAGTGCGGCCAGAATGGCGTGTCGCTCCTGCTTTACAAGGACAGCCGTTGCGACATGCGAATCCTTGACGAGACCTTTGGCGTCATGGGTTGGCGCGACAGCTACCAGAGCATCAACGGCGAGCTGTTCTGCACAATCGAGGTCTGGGATACGGAAAAATCCCAGTGGATCGCCAAGCAGTCGAACGGCTCACCTTCGAACATGGAGGCCGAGAAGGGACGCGCTTCGGACGCGTTCAAGCGGGCTGGCTTCATGCTCGGCATCGGGCGCGAGCTTTACACGGCGCCTTTCATCTGGGTTCCCGCCGAAAAGTGCAACATCAAGCAGGGGAAGAACGGGCGCATGCAATGCTACGACAACTTCCGCTGCGAGAAGGTGCGCATCGAGAGCGGCCAGATAACGGGGCTGAGCATCTACAACGACACGAAGGGTTGCAGGGCGTTCGTCTGTGCGACCGAAAAGAAATAGAGAGAGAGGAAACGAAATGAACGAGAACACGGTTGGGATTAGCAAGAACGAGTACAAGAAGATTCTGGAGCTTGCATACAGGGCGGCGATGCTGAAGGAGGCCGTTCTGAACAGCGCGGCGCTCGACTTGTACGGGAAGAACCTTTACTTTGGCGTTGGCAATGAGGTCGCCACCGTCTTTAAGTACGCGTTCCCTTCCGAGTACGAGAGCAAGCTTCGCGAGCTTATCGACAAGAAGAAGGCCGAGGACGGCAAGGAGGGCGAGGACAGCAAGGAGGGCGCAGACGATGAGCGTTAATCAGGTTGCAGTCACTGGAAATCTCACGAGGCCGCCAGAGCTTCGAGCGACGCAGGGAGGGACGCCCGTTCTGAGCTTCGGCATCGCGGTCAACGACCGCCGCAAGAACGCAGCTGGGCAGTGGGAGGACGTTCCCAACTTCTTCGAGTGCGTGACCTTCGGCAACCGCGCCACGGCCCTGAGCGACATCCTCACCAAGGGAATGAAGGTCGCGATCGCTGGCAAGCTCCACTATTCGAGCTGGGAGAAGGAGGGCCAGAAGCATTCCAAGGTGGACATCATCGCCAACGAAATCGAGCTGATGCAGAACCGCAAGCCGCAGCAGGAGCCGCAGCAGGCGCAGGCGTTCGCTCCGCAGCCGCCCACGATGGACGTCTACGACGAGGACATCCCGTTTTAATCAAATCGGCGGGGCGCTTCAGGGCGTCCCGCCCACTCACTTGAAAGGAGGTGGCGTGGGATGATGGGCGGCATGATTGGCACGGCTGAGGAAATCATACATTGGCTGTTCTCGCAGCCGCAGGACGGCAAGGAACGTCTGTACGAAATCAAGGAGCGCCGCAGGAAGCGCACGCTCACGCAGAATGCCTACTATTGGTCGATGCTTAATCAGTTGGGACGAGCTATGCGAATGCCGACCTCGGAGCTTCACTTCCGCATGCTCAGGGAGCACGCCCCATTCGAGGTCGTGAGCGTGCGTTCCAACATCGACGTTTCCGGGTACTTCCGGTACTTTGAGGAAATCGGAACGGGATTCGCTGGCGGGCATGAGTTCACCCATTATCGCGTCTACAAGGGTTCGAGTCACATGGATTCGACGGAGTTCTCGCGCCTTATCGACGGGGCGCGGGAGGAATGCGAAGCGCAGGGAATATCGGTTCTTACCCGCGAGGAAATCGCACGGCTGAGGTACGTGGAGGGCGAGGAATGAGAGAGCACAGCGTTCTCGGCTGCGGCGAGTGGTACGACGAGCGCCACGGCGTCCTGATTGACTGGTTCGACGAACGCGAGCCGTGGCTCGTGCGACACGAGGTGTTTCACGGCCCGAACCGCAAGAAGTCAATCGAACTTGGATTGTACGTCTTCCTGCCGCCCGAAGCCCACAACATGAGCGACTTTGCGGTGCATTTCAACCGCCCTTTCGAAGAGTACCTTCAGGCGGTTTCGCAGCAGCGGGCGATGGAGCACTACGGCTGGACAATTGATGAATTTATAAGCATATTCGGGCGTAACTACGTCTAGGAGGAACAAGAAATGAAAATCAAGCTTGACGCAGGCGCATTCGTGCCAGTCAGGGAGCACACGACGGACGCTGGGGCAGACCTGCGCTCGCCAGTCGGTGCGTATATTCCCGCTAGGGGATCGCGCGTCATCGACACGGGCGTCCACATCCAGCTGCCGCACGGCTACGTCGGCATGCTCAAGAGCAAGTCTGGACTCTACGTCAAGTACGGCATCACGTCCGAGGGCGTCATCGACGAGGGCTACACGGGTTCGATACGGGTGAGGCTCAAAAACGACTGCTGCCTCCCGTATAACGTCACGCGAGGGGACAAGATTACGCAGCTGGTAATCATGCCCTGCGAGTACGTGCAATTCGACCTGGTGGACGATCTGGAAGATTCCGAGCGAGGGGATGATGGCTTTGGCAGCACGGGGAAGTAAGTACCACGCGAAGAAGACCGTCGTGGACGGCATCGAGTTCGATAGCGCCAAGGAGGCCAAGCGGTACACGAGGCTCCGCGACATGGAGCAGGCTGGGAAGATTCAGGGCTTGCGCCTTCAGGTTCCGTTCAAGCTTCTGCCGAGCTTCGAGTGCGATGGCGTGAAGTATCGCGGCATGAGCTACGTCGCAGACTTCGTCTACTACCGCGACGGAAAGCAGGTCGTTGAGGACTGCAAGGGCTTCAAAACACCCGAGTACAAGCTCAAGAAGAAGCTCATGGCGTACATCAATCACATCAACATCGAGGAGTCTTGATGCTATAATTTGGGAACGCGAGGGTTGCGGCCTTGCAATGACATAGTTTTCAAGCCTTCAAGGCATGAAAAATAGAAAGCCCCGTCACAGCCGCAACCTGTGACGGGGCTTTCGCATAGGTGGTGCAAAATGGCATTTTTACGCAAGGAGCACAAGGAAAGCTACACGTGCATCAGCAACGACGTTTTCAGGAGCGCCCTATCGCTCAAGGCTCGCGGGATGCTATGCACGATGCTTTCACTTCCAGACGATTGGGAGTTCAGCGAGAACGGGCTGCAGGCGATTCTGGCAGACGGCCAGACTTCGATAAGGTCTGCGATCAAGGAGCTTGAGGGGGCCGGGTTCCTATCTCGCACAAGGGAGCGCGACGAGAGCGGGAGAATGGGGCGGTGCGTCTGGATTGTCTGCGATTATCCACGCTTTGAAAACCCCAACTTGGCTAATTCCAACTTGGGGAATGAACCCCAATTAAGTACTAAAGAACAAAGTACTAATAGACCAACTACTAAAGAATCAAAGAAGGAGCCGCGCCACAAGTATGGCGAGTACCAGAACGTCCTTCTCAGTGACTCAGACCTGAAGAAGCTCAAAGAGGAGTTCCCAACGGACTGGGAAGAGAGAGTCGAAAGGCTCAGCTCCTACATGGCTTCTACTGGCAAGATCTACAAGAACCACTTAGCCACGATTCGGAACTGGGCGCGACGCGATAGGGGCGGAAACAAAGCCTGCGTTTCACGTGAAACATCAAGCGGCTTCGACAAGAAGATAGACGCCGACTACTACTACCAGAGCACAGGAGATGAAGAGGTCGATAAGGTTCTAGGACTAGGCAAGTACGCGCCGAAGAACAAATAAGGAGGGACAGACATGGACACAAACGGAATCATCGAGGGGCTTGCCAAGGCGGCAGCCCAGAACCACAAGCCGCAGGAGGGCGACTACATCAAGGACGGATTGCTCTACTGCGGTAAGTGCCACACGCCAAAGCAATGCGTGGTGGAGTTCGGCGGCAGGGTAATCAAGCCTTACTGCATGTGCAGGTGCGAGGTCGAGGAGGAGGAGCGCAGGAAGGAGGACGAGCGCACGCGCGAGAGGATGCAGCGCGTGGACATGATGCGTCGAACTGGGTTCCCAGACTCCGAGATGCGCGAGTGGACGTTCGCCAACGACGATGGCAAGGACGCCAAGACGATGGCGGCCATGAAGCGGTACGTCGAGAAGTTCCCCGAGATGCTGGAGAACGGCACGGGGCTGATGCTCTACGGGAACGTCGGCAGCGGGAAGAGCTTCGCAGCCGCGTGCATAGCGAACGCACTCATAGAGAACGGCACGCCGTGCCTCATGACCAACTTCCAGCGCATAGTGAACAAGCTGCAAGACGGGTTCGCCGGGAAGCAGGAGTACATCGACAGTCTGCAGAAGTTCGACCTGCTCATAATCGATGACTTCGCAACTGAGAGAAAGACCGAGTACATGACGGAGCAGGTCACGGCCGTGATAGACGCCCGCTATCGCTCTAAGCTGCCACTGATAGTGACGACGAACATCAACCCTCGCGAGCTTATGAGCGCGGACGGAATCGGAGAGCAGCGGATCTACAGCCGCATCATGGACATGTGCGTTCCCGTGCCGTTCAACGGAAGCGACCGCAGGCGCTCTGACTACGCCAAGAAGACGGCAGCAGCCAAGGAGCTTCTGGGGCTTTGACGGAAATGGAGCTTTCGCAGGCTCGCAACCTACAGGTGGAGTTGGACGCGCTTCGCAGGGTTGCGATCCGCGAGCCTAGCCCGGACGTTCTGAGGGCGATAGACAGTCAGGCGCGGGCGGTCGAAGCCGCAAGGCTTGAGGTCATGGCCTTCATAGCGACGGTGCCCGACCCGCGCATCAGGGCGATAGCGGTCATGCGGTTCCTCGAAGGCAAGAGCTGGGAGACGATTGCCAGACGGATGCACTATGAAAGAACCAGCCCAGCCAAGCAGCTTCGCAGGTTCCTCAGTAGTAGAATGTAGGAGCGCCCAATAGTTGGTGCTCCTTTCTCTAGCGGCCAGCAGGGGTTGACCTGCTGGCCGCACCCATATACGAGCGAAAAAAATCCCAGATTCTCGCGTGTAACTGCCCGTTATAGGTGTATACTAGTATCAGCAAGTGAGGGAGAGAGAAAGGAACGGCAATGGAGTACAACGACACGATGAAGGCTGAGCTTGATGCGATGGTCAGCAGGACGATGAGCGAGTTCGGCGAAGCTGGCGCAAAGGTCGTGTACTGCGAGCACAACGTGCTCGGTGTGACGTTCGCGGCAGTTCTTGGCGATAGCGGAACCGTCTACCACTTCAACGCATACGGATCAGTCTCAAGCTACGAGGCCACACCCGAGACGGTTACAAGCTGCTAATCGAGGAAAAGCCCCCGGAAACGGGGGCTTCCCGTGCCAGGAATTGCCGCTTAAAAAATCCCCGAGAAGGCTTCCCTTTTCTGAAATATCTGTGTATACTTATATACAGCAGGAGGGGAAAGGGCAAACGGCACATACCATCGAGAGACAGGCCGTCACTGCGAATCCCCGAGAGAAAGGAACGAAGATGCTCGAAGCACTCATGCCACACCCACTAAGCCCACAGGTGAACATCGGTGACGTAATCGTGTTCCTCACGTTCTGCGCCATGTTCATGGTCGCATTGTTGAAGGATGCGAGACGAAATGGCCGCTGAGATTGGAACCCCGGCCCACTACATGGGCGACGGCGTGACGGCCAGCGAGGCCCTGCGCTCGATGCTGGAGGCCCCAGCGAACGATGATGTCCCGCCCATGGTGCTGTTCTGGTGGGGCACGGCCTTCAAGTACATCTGGCGCATGTTCGCCAAGGGCCAGGGGGCCAGCGACTGCGCCAAGGCGCGGGACTGCCTGGCCAGGCTCGCCGAGGAGATGGGGTGGAGCGACGATGACGAAGATTAGCGACGGGACGGCGCACGAGGGGCTGGACCGGCTGCGCGCCGAGGCCCTTGACTACGAGTTGATGGACGAGGAATTCGCCAGCATCTCGTGCTCTCAGCTCTGCGCGTGGGTCTTCGACGCGCTCGCCGAGCGTGAGGAGCTTCGGGACGAGCTCGCGTACCTACGGAGGGAGCGTGGCGACGAATGATGGAGGACATTGTAAGGCGCTACGAGGCGCCCGTCATGGACGGCCCGGCAAGGCGGCGCCTGGCGAGGGCATATGAGGCGGGCGTGCCGATGATATACCTCCAGGAGAGGTTCAGATGCAGCGACAAGACGATTCGGCGGATTGCCGCCGAGGAGGGAGCTACGAGATGCGAGAGGTGACGGTGAGGGTTAGCGATTCCGAGCACCGCGAGGAGCGGCCCGCGCACAGGCCGACGAATCTGCCTAAGTTCGTTCCCGACCGCGCGGCAATCCTCTACGGGCTGCGCCAACACGGCATCGACGCGCCTGAAAGCGTCGGAATCAAGAGAGAGACCATCAGTAAGCTGCTCGACGGCAGCACGAGGAGGCCGACCGCGTCGCTGATGATGCAGCTCGCGCGGCTCTTCGACTGCGACGTCGAGGACTTGATGAGGGAGGCGTAGATGAACGAGACGGACGAGCCTTGCGCCAGGCTGTGCGGCAACTGCGTGAACTTCAAGGTGCTGGACGACCAGCCACGCGACCCGTGCAAGTGGTTTGGCGTGTGCTGGATGCAGATCGATGACGAGTTCGGGATCTGGGCGACTACCAAGAAGCTCCTCGGCTTCGCCTATGACCACGGCATGCACGGCAATGACGACTGCGAGCGGCCCGACGAGTGGTTCGAGGAGGAGTAGCGGATGAGTACTAGCGACGACAAGCGGCGCGAGGTCGCAAAAAAGATGAGGGAATACGACGTCGCGGCGTTCAAAGAGTCGGCAATTGTGCCGTTCCTAGAATGCCTTGGGCATGGCTATACGAACTGGCGAGGAATCCTCGATGAACTAGCCGACCTCATCGACCCGGAGGGAGAAGACGATGATTAGCGATTCCGAGCGCGTCGCCGCCGAGATGCGCGCGACGGCGGGGCGGCTCCATGAGATGGCCGACGACGCCGAGGCGGGGCGCAACGACGTCCGCATCGACCCATCCGGGTTCCACGCGCTGGCCTACTACATGGAAAGTTGGAGCCTGTCCATCGACCGGACGTGCGAGATGGTCGAATGCTCAATCGACCATGGTTCGTGCTCGTGGGGGATGCGTTGCTCGCGTTGTGGCACGGAGTTCGAGCACGAGAAGCCGGCTTACGGTTGGCGCTATTGCCCCGACTGCGGGGCGAGGGTGGTGGGCCGATGATTAGCGCGCTTCTCGCCGCCATGGTGGGCGTCCTCGTCGTTGTGGCGGGGCTGCTCGCGGCGGTGCTCGTCCTGCTGTGCCGGATTCTGGCGCTATGGGGCGCTGCGGTCGATTCTAAGGCGCGTTCCCGCTCCAAGTGCACGCCTACTGCGGGGCGCACGTTCTCGGGCGGCAGCGGTGCCGTCGAGCGCTCCGTCCACTCCACGACGAGGGTCGTGAGGCGATGAGGCGCGTCGACTGGGAGACGGTGGGGTTCTTCGCCGTCGTGGCGCTCGTGGACCTCCTCGCGTGGGTCCTGTGGGCGAGGTGATGGGCGCGCCCGTGAGTGCGCGGCTGGATGCATCTACTTCGAGAAGGGAGGCCGCAATGGCCGTTGAGATTGGAACCGTTCAGACTTTTGCCGACGTCAAGCCTGACAAGGCGCAGGCGCTGAAGGTCTTGGAGGAGGCCGCCGAGGTGTTCGGCGCGTGGCAGCTGTGGGACTACCTGGATCCAGACGAGAAGCGCGACGCGTTCAACGCCGCCTGCCTGATGGCCGAGTGCGCCGACGTCATCCAGGCGACGTGCAACCTGCTCGCCGCCTACGGGGTCACTGACTTCACCGGGTTCATGGAGGGTTGCAGGATGCGCAACGAGGAGAGGGGGTGCATGTGATGGTCGAGCTGAGCATCGGGATTCCGCAGATTGTGATACTGGTTTTGTACGTCTGCAACGTCATTCTGAGCGCAACCCACCACGGCGAGGAGCAGGGGCCCTACAACGTCTGGACAACAATTCTCGGAATCGCGGTCAACTTCGCGATTCTCAAGTGGGGAGGTTTCTTCTGATGGCAACGGAAGCTCAGCTCAAGGCTGGGCGCAAGTACGACAAGGCGAACACGCGGCAGATCCACCTGAAGCTGAACCGCCGCACCGACGGGGACGTCTTGGAGAAGCTCGACAGCGTACCAAGCAAGCAGGGATACATCAAGAGGCTGATCCGCGAGGACTTGGAGCGGACGGCAAAGTAGGGACTGGGGCATCGCCAATGACGGCGGTGCCCTTTTTCGTGCGAAAGATTCTCCGGTTTTCCGCTTGCATCCCGTTGAAATAGGTGTATACTTTGCTATAGCAAGAAGGGAAAGAGAGAAAGGGACCAGAATGAACCTCAACGCTTACAACGGCACGAACCACGGCAAGTACGGCAACCGCACCTTCCGCGCAGTGCTCAATTACGGCGACTGCGGCGAGCTGACAGATTACTACTGCGTTTCCGACAACCTCGAAGACGCAATCGAGGAGGTTAACCGGATCGTGGCGCAGTACAACGCGGACGAAGAGCGAAACTGCGGAACTCACGTCTCGCCGCGCTGGATCTCCAAGAAACACGAGAACGGCAATTCCTCCTGCTGCTACGAGTTCGCTAAGTAGCGCAGCCAACAACCGCAAGGCTACGAGTTCCAGCAGCAAGGCCCCAGCAATGGGGCCTTTTTTATTTTGAGAAACTTCAGAATCACGCCTGCAACAAGATTACATAGGTGTATACTGGTATCAGCAAGTGAGGGAGAAAGGAACCCCAAAATGGAAAAGGTAAACTACGAGCAGCTCATCAACCACGCAGTGAAGGAGCTCATCAAGAAGCATCTGGCATGGAGCGGCAGCGACGCGACAATGCCCAGCAGGGACCTGGACAACGTCCGTGGGCGCTTCATCGATGCCTGCCTAGATAGATGCTATACCGTAGACGAATGGAACTTGATGAGCGAGGACGAACAGGAGGAATGCTCCGCCTACTGGGACCGTAAATTCGACGATGCCGCAGCTGAGGCAGACCGCAAGTGGGGAGCGGTCAAGGTTATGCTCGGCCTTTAAATAGAAGAGAAGCGTGCAAAGGCCACCATTTCTGGGGGCCTTTTCATCGTTCCCGCAATTCCCGCTCCGCGCGACGTATAATCAAAGAAGTGTAAAAACCAATCGAGAAAGAGCGGCATTGCAGGGATTCTGGGAGAAACTGCTTTGGGTGTGCATCCCGTGCATGTTGGCAGCGACCGCAACGGTCGTGGCGAATCCAGGGCTCGATTCGCAGCTCGCGATTTACTCGTCGGCTGCAATCGTTGCGGTGCTCGGCATCATGCTGTCTAGCAGGCGAGCCGAGAAGGAGAAGGCCGACGAGGAAAGCGAGCTTGTCAGATCTGCCTTGCGGGCGCTGCTCCGAAGCGAGCTCATGCGAACGCATCATCACGCCGTGCGGGACGGCCACGCCTCGACCCTGGACAAGGAAGTCATGGAGCGCACATACCGCAGCTATCACAACCTCGGCGGGAACGGCATCGCGACGAACCTTCATGACGAGATGATGGCGCTGCCAACAATAGACGATTAGGAAGGTGGAAAGAATGAAAGAGTACATCATCAATGACAATCTGTACCACGTGCTGAAGTGGCTCGGGCTTATCGCGTGCCCGGCAATCGCGACCTTCATCGGCGCGGTGTTCCCGGCGTGGGGCATCCCGAACGCCGACGCAATCGTGCTCACGCTCAACGCGACCGGGGTTCTCATCGGTGCGCTCATTGGAGTGAGCGCGGCAACCTCGAAGCAGGTAACAGAAGGGACTGAGTAACATGGCAATGCATGGAATCGACATCAGCGGCTGGGAGGAAGGAATCGACCTCTCGAAGGTCCCATGTGACTTCGTAATCGTGAAGGCGACGCAGGGGGTGGGCTTCGTCTCGCGCTGCTGCGACGCGCAGATCCAGCAGGCCATTTCCCTGGGCAAGCCGTTCGGCTTCTACCATTACGTTGGCGGAAACGGCGCACAGGCGGAGGCCGACTTCTTCGTTGACAACTGCACGGGCTATTTCGGCAAGGGCATCCCGTGCATCGACTGGGAGAGCATGCAGAACTCCGCATGGGGCGACACCGGCTACCTCAGGGAGCTAGTCCAGCGAGTCATCGACCGCACGGGAGCCAAGCCGCTCATCTACGCTTCGGCAAGCTCCTTCCCGTGGGACGTCGCGAAGGCCCTCGACTGTGACCCATGGGTCGCGCAGTACGCCAACGACAAGACCACCGGCTATCAGGACTCTCCGTGGAACGAGGGGGCCTATCGGTGCGCAATCCGCCAGTACTCCGACCACGGCAGGCTCGACGGCTACTCCGGAGACCTCGACCTCGACAAGGCATACATGGACGCTGCCACGTGGGCAAAGCACGTCGGCGCGGCAAGCGCCCAGCCGACCGGCTGGATTCAGAAGGATGGCCGCTGGTGGTACCGCCATGCAGACGGAAGCTATACCACGAGCGACTGGGAGCTGATTGACGGCAAGTGGTACTTCTTCGACGCCGACGGCTGGATGCTGACCGGATGGCAGAAGGTCGACGGCAAGTGGTACTACCTCACCGATTCCGGCGCCATGGCAACCGGATGGGTGAACGACGGAGGCAAGTGGTACTGGCTCGACCCTGACACGGGAGCGATGCACGCGGCTGACGTCGAGAGCATCGGCGGCAAGTGGTATGCCTTCGGCGCTGACGGCGAGATGCAGTATGGCGTTGGTTCTGACGCAAGCGGCGCGCTGAAGGTATAGGCCAGCGGTCAGCAGGCAGCAAGACAACCGAGCAAGACCACGAAGCGGGTCTCGTCTAACCGGCGGGGCCCGCTGCCGATTGAGAGGGGGCGGTAGCATGGGAGCATACAGGGCCTGCAGCAGGTGCGGCAAGATGCACGTATACGACGAGCCTTGTCCGAGAAAGAAGCCCACCTACCGCTACGAGAGGACTGGTGCTGACAGGCTACGCTTCACCTCAAGGTGGAAGATGAAGAGCCTACAGGTGCGAGACGATGCGCACTGGATGTGCGAGGTGTGCCGAGACCATGGGAAGGTCACGACCGATGGGTTGGAGGTTCACCACATAGACAAGCTACGCGATGACCCAGACGGACTGCTAGAGGATGACAACCTAGTGTGCCTATGCAGGTTGCATCACAGGATGGCGGACGATGGGGAGCTGTCCAAGGACTACCTGCGAGGGCTTGCGGCCAAGAGAGTTGAGGGCCGCTAACCCCCCCACCCTACGGTGGATCCGGGCG
>ERZ1034901.2555-NODE-2555-length-11460-cov-6.518544_pt1 | contig 11460 bp, 13 predicted proteins | sample MGYA00520628_ERZ1034901 | MGnify/ENA primary metagenome ERZ1034901 (study PRJEB33766, sample SAMN09781783) | gut metagenome | biome: gut microbiome | host: Homo sapiens | place: Madagascar | study: EMG produced TPA metagenomics assembly of the PRJNA485056 data... | reverse complement strand
GTAGCTGGAACAGGTGTTGATGTAATCGCAACAAAGAATATCCAGGCAGTATAAAAGGGTAAGCTTCTGATTTGCCGCAGGCAAAGGAGACGCACCCTAAAAAAGAAGAGAACCTATATTTGTGACTCTATCACTGCGGGTTGAATATTCGCTTAAAGGCTCATATTCAATCCTCGCTCTAAGGCCACAAATATAGGTTCTCTTCTTTTTTAGGGTGCTGTCTTTGGCTGGTGGAGACAAATCAGAATTCATGTTGGAAGATTTGGGGATTCTTCAGAAGGTTGTTTTTTATTTTGTGGGATTCTCATTTTATCTCGTATATATAGGTAGAAGCAGTGATGGCTTCAATAAAGATTATCTTAGAAAGGATGAGTAAAATGAGAAAGACAGAAAGAAATTTTACAAACAAGGTTTTAGAAAGTAAGCGAGGAGATGTACAGGCAGTAAAGAGTAAAATCAAAAGCTCTGTAATGGCAATAGCTTTTTTGTTTGCCGCAACAATACCAATTGGTTTGTCTGTTCCAGCAGGAAATGTGCAGGCTGCTGCCGCCCAGCAAAAACAGGTTAAGAAAGTAAATCAGAAAGTAAAAACAAATACCTCAAAAGCAATCCAAACAATAGAATCTAGAAAAGTAACATCATCAACTATGATAAAGGCATATAAAAAATATTTAAGGAAAAATGTAAGTAATAAAAAATATTATGCCATCGTAAATATTGGGGACAATAATGCCCCTGTACTTTTAAGAGGAACACAAGGAGCAGGAAACGATAAAACGGGAAGACATTACACAGGATGCCAGATTTATTATTATAAAAATGGCAAAGTAGTAAAGATGGATACATTTAAAGATGGAGGCAGATGGCTTTTACTTTCAAAAAAAGATGGACAGAATTACCTTACAAACGGCGGTTCAGATTTCTCTATCCGAATTTGTGTTAAAAATGGAAACTTATACAGATATCAATATTATAACAATCATAACTGGAAAAAGAATCCTGAAAATAAATGGGCAACATCCATTGTAAAAATGAACGGTAAAGTTATTAAAAATATGGGATATTTGGAGGGGACATTATACAGAAGACATACTGGTTATTATACTTATTTAAAGAATCCAGAAATCAGCTTTACAAAGAATGTGAAATAACTTCTGCTTGTTCCTATTTTACAAATTTATTGGGGAATTTGGAAATGGGAGCAGGAAGAATAGGAAATCTGTTTTTACTTCAGTAGCCAAAGAACAGCCTCCAGAAAGAGAAATAAGCTATATTTGTGGCCTGGGAGCAAAGGTTGGATGTGAGTGGTTAAGCGAACATTCAACCTGCAGCGACGAAAGTCACAAATATAGCTTATTTCTCTTTCTGGAGGCGTCTCCTTTGTTGCATAAGTCAAAATTTTTCTTGTATTTCCTGCAAAATAGGGTTAGAATAAAATCGTATATGTTTAAATATATGATGATGTTAAATCTGGAGGTTAATAAATAATGAAGATTATTATGTTAGGCGCTCCTGGCGCAGGTAAAGGAACTCAGGCAAAGAAACTTTCAGAGAAATATGGTATTCCTCATATTTCTACAGGAGATATTTTCCGTGCTAATATTAAGAACAATACAGAACTCGGACAGAAAGCAAAAGGATACATGGATGCAGGACAGCTTGTACCAGACGAACTGGTTGTTGACCTTGTAGTAGACCGTATCAAAGAAAAGGACTGCTTTAAAGGATTTATCCTTGATGGTTTTCCACGTACCATTCCACAGGCAGAAGCTCTTGATTATGCATTGAATAATCAGAATGAAAAGATTGATTATGCAATCAATGTAGATGTTCCTGATGAGAATATCATCAACAGAATGGGTGGAAGAAGAGCATGTGTTGGTTGTGGTGCTACATATCACGTAGTAAATATGCCACCTAAGAAAGAGGGTATCTGTGACCATTGCGGAGAAAAGCTGGTTCTTCGTGAAGATGATAAGCCGGAAACCGTTAAAAAGAGACTGCAGGTTTATCATGATCAGACCAAGCCTTTAATTGAGTATTACGATAAGAAGGGTTCTCTTTTAACAGTAGACGGAACTTTAGATATCAATGTAGTATTTGAAAAGATCACAAAAGTTCTTGGATAGAGTGTGTTTGAAATGAAAAGGGCTGTCGCGGTATCACTCTTATAGTGCGATAGCCTTTTTTATTATAAAGTATTATAAATGAGAGGGTGTCTCATGAATAATACAGGAATAAAACCAAAAGTAATAGAAGAGATACGAACTTTCGCAAAAAAATATAATATAGATAAGGTTATATATTGGTATGCGGGCAAAAGAATCATTTTATGATATGTTTTGTGAGCTGAAAAAAGAGATTGATAAAAACTGGCTATAAAATATATTAGACTGACTTTTTGACCCTGGTATCTATAGTATTGTGTAGTAAAAATAAATATGCAAATGTCGTATTACCGGCATATGCTGGATATGGAGAAAACAATGGCAATTACAATAAAGAACGAACATGAAATTGCATTGATGCGTGAGTCCGGCCGTTTACTGGCACTGGTTCACGAGGAAATGCGTAAGGAATTAAAAGAGGGGATGACAACAAAGGATATTGATCAGATTTGTGAGACAATGATCAGAGACTTTGGCTGCATTCCTAATTTTTTGAATTATCAGGGATTTCCGGCTTCTGTATGTGTGTCGATTAACGATGAGGTTGTTCATGGAATTCCTTCTAAAAAAAGATATATTCAGAATGGAGATATCGTGAGTCTTGATGCAGGGCTTATTTATAAAGGATATCATTCTGATGCAGCAAGAACACATGGTGTTGGAGAAATCAGTCCGGAAGCACAGAGGATTATTGATGTTACAAGACAATCTTTCTTTGAAGGTATTAAGTTTGCAAAACCTGGCAATCATTTAGTTGATATTGCAAGAGGTGTGCAGACCTATGCAGAGAGCAATGGGTATTCTGTTGTCCGTGACCTGACAGGGCATGGTATTGGAACCCATCTTCATGAGGCACCGGAGATTCCGAACTTTGTTCAGAGAAGAAGAGGGGCAAAGATGCAGAAGGGCATGGCGCTTGCTATTGAGCCGATGATTAATGAAGGAACTTATGATGTTTACTGGCTTGATAATGACTGGACAGTAGCAACGGCAGATGGAAAGCTTTCTGCTCATTATGAGAATACGATTGCTATTACAGATGAGGGATGCGAGATTCTCACAATGCTTCCGGAAGAAAAAGAAGCTTTGCATAGTGAACAAAAAGAAAAGTGATTTTTTTATAAATTTTTACTTGGTAATGGAGAAGATTTATGCTAGAATATAAATTAGGTTATTTTGCCACATCCCTTTGTGGTCATGATAAAGGAAAAGTTTACATGATTGTAAAGCAGGAGGGTGAGATGATTGGGTTATCTGATGGGGGAAGAAGAACCATTGATAATCCGAAGTGGAAAAAGAAGAAACATATTCAGATGATACGCTCTGAGAGAATGGCAGAAGCTTTTCCATCTCTGATTTCTTCGGAGGATGCCAATCAGAGGATCTGTGATGAGATCGCTGGAATGGAAGGGCGTAAAGTAAGAAAGCAGGAGGATTAAATATGTCAAAATCAGATGTTATTGAAGTTGAAGGAAAGGTAGTAGAGAAGCTCCCTAATGCTATGTTTAAGGTAGAGCTTGAGAATGGTCATCAGGTACTGGGACACATCAGCGGAAAGTTACGTATGAACTTCATTAAGATTTTACCAGGCGATAAAGTGACAATTGAACTTTCCCCATACGATTTAACAAAAGGCAGAATTATCTGGAGAGATAAATAGATTAAAAGGTTTTTGTACGATTTGACTGAAGAATGGCTGGAATTCTGTCGTTTTTCGGAAGATTTGTGCTTGCTTTTAATATAGAAAGATGATATAATAATTGCCGAACGTTTTGGAAAGGAGAGAAAATCGTGAAGGTTAGAGCATCAGTTAAGCCTATCTGCGAAAAATGCAAAGTCATTAAACGCAAAGGCGCAATCAGAATCATTTGCGAAAATCCAAAACATAAACAGAGACAGGGATAAGACCTTGCTTCCGGGTTCAGCAGAATTTGGGAGTGAAGAGTATATTCTTGATTTTGTTGTGTCATTGGTATGATATCCTTTCAATCTGAGTATTTACGTCAGATGCAAGAGAGACTATTGAGTTTTGCGGATATCATCAACTATTGCCACCGTCATGGCGATTAAGTAGTCTTACGAAAAGCGGCTGTGGTAATTATTTACCAATATTTTTTCGTAAAAGGACAGTGCGGAAAGACAGCACTGTCAGGCAGCGCGAAAGAGTTTACAGTTTGTCTGTAACGATAAGACGGTCACGCTGTAGTCCGGGAATACAGTGTATTTCATGACGTTAAACAATAATATTATATTAAGGAAAACAAGACGAATCCGAACTTAAGACACGCTGATCATTTCACCGTACGCGGCAGCGATGGATTTTGTCGGATGAATATTTAGTGGAGGTGCACACATGGCTCGTATTTCAGGTGTTGATTTACCTAGAGAAAAACGTGTAGAAATCGGTCTTACTTACATTTATGGAATTGGAAGAACAAGTGCAGATCAGATTTTAAAAGCAGCAGACGTTAATCCTGACACACGTGTACGCGATTTAACTGATGACGAGGTTCGTCGTCTTAGCGATATCATCAATGCAGATTATACTGTAGAGGGTGATTTACGTCGTGAAATCGCTATGAACATCAAACGTTTACAGGAAATTGGTTGCTACAGAGGAATCCGTCATAGAAAAGGATTACCTGTTCGTGGACAGAAGACAAAGACAAACGCTAGAACACGTAAAGGTCCTAAGAAAACTGTTGCAAACAAGAAGAAATAAGTAATTTAGTGATAAGTAATATAGATTAATCCTATAGGAGGGTTTCGTCAATGGCAAAGAAAGTGACCAAAAAGGTGACGAAGAAACGTGTTAAAAAGAATGTACAGCACGGTCAGGCTCATATTCAGTCATCTTTTAATAATACAATTGTAACATTAACTGACTCTGAAGGTAACGCTCTTTCTTGGGCAAGTGCTGGAGAAATGGGCTTCAGAGGCTCCAAAAAATCTACTCCATATGCAGCACAGATGGCAGCTGAAACAGCAGCTAAAGCAGCAGTGGTACACGGATTAAAGACTGTTGAAGTTATGGTTAAAGGACCAGGTTCAGGAAGAGAAGCAGCAATTCGTGCACTTCAGGCATGTGGTCTGGAAGTAACAAGCATCAAAGACGTTACACCAGTACCTCATAACGGATGTCGTCCACCAAAACGTAGAAGAGTCTAATAGGAGGTAAGTAAGAATGGCAATTGATAGAACTCCAGTCCTGAAGAGATGCAGATCCTTAGATATGGATCCTGTATATTTAGGAGTGAATAAAAAATCAAACAGAAAGTTAGTTCGTTCCAGCAGAAAGATCAGCGAGTATGGTCTTCAGCTTCGTGAAAAACAGAAAGCAAAATTCATCTACGGTGTTTTAGAAAAACCTTTCAGAAACTACTATGCTACAGCAGAGAGAATGAAAGGACTTACAGGTCCTAACTTAATGGTTCTTCTTGAGTCCAGACTGGACAACGTAGTATTCCGTATGGGATTTGCAAGAACAAGAAAAGAAGCTAGACAGATTGTTGGACATAAGCATGTATTAGTTAACGGTAAATGCGTTAACATTCCATCTTACAGAATCAAAGCTGGTGATGTTGTAGAGATTAAAGAAAACAAAAAGACAATGCAGAGATACAAAGATATCGTAGAAGCAACTGGCGGTGTTCTTGTACCAGCATGGTTAGACGCTGACATCGAAGAGTTAAAAGGAACAGTTAAAGAACTTCCTTCCCGTGACATGATCGATGTTCCAGTTAACGAAACACTCATTGTCGAGTTATATTCTAAATAATAAATGATTCTTCAAATTGAATGCCTGCTATTACACAGGCATTCAATTGTAGTATATGGAAGCTGGTAAACTTGGAATTGATTTTCCAATTAATTACCCAAAAGGAGGGTCCCATTCGTGTTTGAATTCGAAAAACCGAGAATTGAAATAGCAGAGATTTCAGAAGACAATAAATATGGTCGTTTTGTGGTGGAACCACTGGAAAGAGGGTACGGCACAACTTTAGGTAACTCCTTAAGAAGAATCATGTTATCTTCCTTACCAGGTGCAGCAGTAAGCGCAGTGAAGATTAAAGGCGTTCTTCATGAGTTCAGCTCTATTCCTGGAGTAAAAGAAGATGTCACTGAAATAATTATGAATATTAAAGAACTGGCTATCAAGAATAACAGTTCTTCTAACGAACCAAAACGCGCTTTTATTGAGTTCAGCGGAGAGGGTGTAGTTACAGCAGCAGACATCCAGGTTGACAGTGATATTGAAATCATTAATCCGGATTTAGTTATTGCAACTTTAAGTGGCGGTGCAGACAGCCATTTTGAAGCAGAGCTGACTATCACAAAAGGCCGTGGATATGTAGGCGCTGATAAGAACAAATCGGAAGATCAGTCCATTGATGTAATTGCAGTAGATTCTATTTACACACCAGTAGAGCGTGTAAATCTTACTGTACAGAATACTCGTGTAGGTCAGATTACAGACTTTGATAAGCTGACTCTTGATGTATTTACAAATGGAACACTGGCACCGGACGAAGCAGTCAGCCTTGCTGCTAAAGTTCTGAGTGAACATCTTAACCTTTTCATCGACTTATCTGAGAATGCTCAGAAAGCAGAAGTTATGGTAGAGACAGCTCAGGATCCGGTTGATAAAGTATTAGAGATGAATATCGATGAATTAGAGTTATCTGTTCGTTCATATAACTGCTTAAAGAGAGCAGGTATCAATACTGTTGAGGAACTTACAAACAAGACACCTGAAGATATGATGAAGGTTCGTAACCTTGGACGTAAGTCTCTTGAAGAAGTATTAGCTAAATTAAAAGAATTAGGTCTTTCCTTAAACAATAGCGAAGAGTAATTCTTACCATAAACAAAGTAATATAGACCCGCTTAAGCTGAAGGTATTAGTAAGCATGGCGAAAAATAAACAGGAGGTCCATTAAAATGGCAAAATACAGAAAATTAGGAAGAACATCTAACCAGAGAAAAGCTTTATTACGTAACCAGGTTACACAGCTTTTATATCATGGAAAGATTCGTACTACAGAAGCTAAAGCTAAAGAAATCCGCAAAATCGCTGAAGGTTTAATCGCTCTTGGTGTTAAAGAAAAAGACAACTTCGAAGTTGTTAAGGTTCAGGCTAAAGTAGCTAAAAAAGACGCTGAAGGCAAGAGAGTTAAAGAAGTAGTAGATGGAAAGAAAGTAACTGTTTATGAAACAGTTGAAAAAGAAATCAAAAAAGATTTACCATCCAGACTTCATGCTAGACGTCAGATGTTAAAGGTATTATACCCTGTAACTGAAGTTCCTGCAGAAGGAAAAGGAAGAAAAGCAAATACAAAGAAAATTGATCTTGCTCAGAAAATCTTTGATGAGTACGCTCCTAAATACGCTGACCGTAACGGTGGTTACACAAGAATTGTTAAGATTGCTCAGCGTAAAGGTGATGCTGCATTAGAAGTTATTATTGAATTAGTTTAATTTTAACTTAATAAATGAAAAGCAATGGAATCGCATTTAGACATCTGTCTAAGTGCGATTTTTTATTTAATTTATCAGGCAAGGGAGACGCCCCGAAAGAGAGAAGAGAACCTATATCTGTGGACTTGGAGCTAGGATTGAATGCGAGCCGTTAAGCAACATTCAACCCACAGTGATAGAGTCACAGATATAGGTTCTCTTCTCTCTTTCGGGCCTGGCTTCGTCTGTTGAATACACCGAATTAAATCAAAGCAGTATCTTTTTGAGAGAAAATGGGTTATAATATTTGTTAGCTTTGTCAAACTTATGATAAAGGTGAGATGCAGTTTTACGAACAATGATTATAGTGGAGAAAAGTCAGATGAATTTAATTGACGTTAAAAATCTTTTATTTAAGTATAAAATGTATTCTGGAGAAAAAGAAGAAGTTATAGAACATACGGCGATTGACAATATTTCTCTTTCTATTAAAAAAGGAGATTTTGTGGGAATTCTCGGTCATAATGGTTCTGGAAAATCTACGCTTGCGAAGCAGCTTGCAGCATTATTAAAGCCATCGAGTGGTGTTATTTACGTTGGTGGAATGGATACTGCAAAAGAAGAACAGATTTTGGATATTCGGAAGACAGCAGGGCTGGTATTTCAAAATCCTGATAATCAGTTAATAGGAAATATCGTGGAGGAAGATGTTGCATTTGGCCCGGAAAATATGGGAATTCCAGCGGAAGAGATAGAAATGAGGATTACGAAAGCATTGGCTTCTACGGGAATGACTGCTTATAGAGAAGCATCACCGGGAGCGCTTTCTGGAGGGCAGAAGCAGAAGATTGCGATATCTGGAGTTCTTGCGATGGAACCGGAATGTATTATATTTGATGAACCGACAGCAATGATTGACCCGGAAAGCCGGAAGGAACTGTTGGAAGCTATCTATGATTTAAAACGTTTGAAGAATATTACTGTTATTTATATTACACATTTTTTGCAGGAAGTCAGTCAGGCAGATTATTTATATGTAATGAGCCATGGTAAGATTACGCTTAAAGGTACACCAGAGACATTATTTAAAATACCAGAAAAATTAGTGGAAAATAATCTGGAACTGCCATTTGAAGTTGCTTTGATAGATGACTTAAGAAAAAAAAGTGTGGATGTGCCGGAAGAGATTTACACAAAACAACAGTTACTTGAGTTTTTGAAATATCATTTTCAGAAGGACAAGTCTGATAATATAGTCTTGTCTGAGTATAAATCTGAACGGAAGACAATAAGTGAAAGTAGCAAGAGTAATGTAAAGAGTCAAGCTAAGGAAAACAGTCGATACGGAAACTCTATGGAAAAACAATCTGATTCCCATAGTATATCTGTATATGATAGAAATGAAAAATTAGCTGACAATTCTTTAGGTGATCTGAACTTGGCTGATGAAGCAGAAGTATCTAAGAAATCCCATGAATTAAAAGAAACATCAGATATAAAAGAAAACGCATCTAAGAATATAGATGAGCCTAAAGAACCAGAATCAACAAAAGGAATTACTCTTAAAAACATCAGTTATCAGTACAAAAAGCAAGACTCCGGAGAAGAAAAATATGCCATAAAAGATATTTCACTTGCCATAGAACCTGGAGAATTTGTGGCGATTATAGGTCGTACGGGTTCAGGAAAGTCTACTTTAATTCAGCATTTTAATGGGCTTTTTCAGCCAAAAAGCGGGGACTATTTCTTCAATGGAGAAAATATCTGGGAGAAGAAATATGATTTAAAAAAGCTTCGACAGAAGGTAGCACTCTGTTTCCAGTATCCAGAATACCAGCTTTTTGAAGAAAATGTATTAAAAGATATTGCATTTGGTCCGAAGAATCTTGGCTTTGATAAAAAGGAATGTGAGGAAAAAGCCCGGCATGCGATGCAACTTGCAGGACTTTCTAATGAACTTGAAAAAGTGTCTCCATTTTCTCTTTCTGGTGGACAAAAAAGGAGAGTAGCATTAGCTGGAATTCTTGCGATGGAGCCGGAATACCTCATTTTAGATGAGCCGGTTGCCGGTATGGATGCACCGGGTAAAAAGATATTATTTGACCTTTTACATCATTTGAATAAAGAGAGAGGAATCACTATCGTACTGGTTTCACATAACATGGACGATGTGGCAGATCATGCAGACAGAGTTCTGGTGATGGAGAATGGACAGCTTAAAATGGATGGCAAAACAGAAGAGGTCTTTGCACGAAAAGATGAGTTAACAGAAATGGGACTGGGTGTTCCACAGGCAGTAGAATTTTATCTGGATTTAAAAGAAATATTAGAAGGGACAGATATTGATTTAGACAATGCTTTTTCTCATGATATGCAATACAATCAAAAGAATCTGGAAGTATCTCAGAAGACGCTAGAGTTATCCCAACAAAACGTAGAAATAAATCAGAAGGAAACAAAAGAAAAAGGCACAGAAATGCATGAGAAAAAGATAGAAGCTTCGAATGAAAAAGCAAAAGAGTATATAAAAACAAAAAGAACAAAAAATGTAGGGATTCCATTAAATATAGATGAATTAGCAGCGTATATAGCAGGAGGCAGCTTATGATTCGGGAAATGACATTAGGACAATATTATAAAGCTGATTCCATTCTTCATAAACTTGATCCGAGGGTAAAACTTTTAGGAACATTGCTTTTTGTTATTACATTATTTTTTCCGAAAAGTTTATTAAGCCTTGGGATTGCGACAGCATTTCTTATTTTGATAGTAAAGCTTTCTAAAGTTCCAGTGTCTATGATGATTCGGGGAGTAAAGCCGCTGTTTATTATCATTTGTTTTTCGGCAATTATAAATATGATTAGTGCGAGTGGAGATATGCTTGTAAAAATTGGGCCGATAACAATCGCGAAACAGGGATTATGGATGGCATTCTATCTTGTTGTACGGTTGGTTTATCTGCTCATCGGTTCATCCGTAATGACATTTACGACAACGCCAAATCAACTTACCGATGGACTTGAAAAAGGGTTTCATTTTCTAAAAAAAGTGCATGTGCCAGTACATGAGATTGCCATGATGATGTCCATTGCTCTTCGGTTTATCCCGATTTTAACAGAAGAATTAGACAAAATCATGAAAGCACAGATGTCAAGAGGCGTTGACTTTGAAAGCGGAAATATTTTAGAGCGGGGGAAAAAGTTAATTCCTGTTTTAGTTCCCTTATTTATTGCGGCAATCAGGAGAGCATCCGACCTTGCGATGGCGATGGATGCAAGATGTTATAATGGTGGGGAAGGAAAGACCAGACTGCATCCGCTTATTTATGAAAAACGAGATTATATTGCGTATGGAATCATGTTGCTTTATGTGGTAATTATGATTTTTTGCAGTTTTATTTTAAAGAGATTTTTCTAAATAAATTATGAAATTGTAACGCACATCTTGCAGAAAGCATTTTTCAAACAAATTTTAAGATGTAAAGTTCTTATTAAAAATTAAAGATAGAGAGAGAATGAGATTTATGAAACGATTTAAATTAGTAGTTGCCTACGATGGAACCAATTATTGTGGCTGGCAGATTCAGCCAAACGGGATAACCGTAGAAGAAGTATTAAATAAAACATTGAGCCGTTTTTTAAAAGAAGAAATACACATAATCGGAGCAAGCCGAACCGATTCAGGAGTACATTCCTTTGGAAATGTAGCAGTATTTGATTCAGAAACAACGATTCCACCAGAAAAACTTTGTTTTGCATTAAATCCACAGCTGCCAGAAGATATCCGAATTGTATCATCAGAGCAAGTACCCGGTGATTTTCATCCAAGATATTGT
>ERZ1034901.2552-NODE-2552-length-11470-cov-5.114323_pt1 | contig 11470 bp, 8 predicted proteins | sample MGYA00520628_ERZ1034901 | MGnify/ENA primary metagenome ERZ1034901 (study PRJEB33766, sample SAMN09781783) | gut metagenome | biome: gut microbiome | host: Homo sapiens | place: Madagascar | study: EMG produced TPA metagenomics assembly of the PRJNA485056 data... | reverse complement strand
ATATCATTCCACTTGAAAATTCTTTGTCATTGGGTAATTTCAGTTTTTCAAACTGATACTTTCTTCCAAATATATACAAACAGCAACACAAAAGTTCATCGTACGAATTCCGGTAATACAGATTACACCACTGCATCAAATCTTGATAAAATTCATGATGGCTTTTTTGAATACGCACAGCAGTAGGATGTTCGCAAAAAGAGATTGCTCCATCAAATTTTAACTTATCCGGATAAAAATGGTACTGTGTTCTTTTAAAAGCTCGGAAAGGCTTCCCCTTATTTGAAAAATGCTCCAAAAAATAATATGGTAACGCCCGCCTTACAAACTGGTTTCTTGGACCTCGACATAGTAAATCTATCGTCTTGGCAACGGGATGATTTCGATGTCGTCGTAACAGCTTTTCTTCGTTTCGAGTAAAGCAACCTGTATTCTTTGCATCAGAAAATAAAGACCTTGCCTCATCTATTGTCACAATATACCCAGTTTCAATGGAATTCATCGCATCGGATGCTACTTGGAAATCTTCCGTATCTGAATACCGCATAAACTCATTCAGCCAATCTTTGCGCAACAAGGCAAAGTCTTCTTTTCCATCTGAAGTCTTTCTCTCCATGAGTCGCCGGTATATGCCTTCCATAAAAAATATATACAATATGCAGTTCTGTATCACTTCAAGTTGTTCAGAAATTTTCTCCCATTTTCTGGCAGAGCTCTCAGCAACTTGTGACAAGCAATACTTTCTATAGATTTCCATAAATTCAGTTACTTGGAACTTCCAACTTTCCAAAGGACCAGACCAAGGATCGCCAATCTCTATCCCATTATCTTTCCTTTGATGAGAAGAGTTTATATATTTCTTCCTCCAGACATCTATGTAATTTCCAATTGCAATTAAACCATCCACAATATCCTTGAGCTTGTTATGTTCATCTAAGAATTTTTCGGCACAAGGGAGTTGTGCATGAGAGCACAAAATTTTTCTAGATATATCATTGTTAGAATATGTAGTGTAGTTGCTTGTATATTCTAAATCGCAAATTCTGAAATAGTTAATGCACTTTCTATCGAATGTTGTTCCAAAAACAAATCCTTGAACTGGGAGGGCTAAAGGAAGTACGTCTTTTAAAACTTTTCTCATTCCTTCTGGTGGCAAAAATTCATTTATATACATTAATTGTTCAAAAAATCTTATTGAATTATTGCAGCTTAACCGATATTCAATCTTCATCTTTTCATTTTGACTCGCTTGTTCATAAGCTGTACGAAGTATATTTTTGGTCTGTTGCATTAATTGTCCGCTCAGATTTTTAAATACTCCGTTATTGCATATACTAAAAAAATCAAATAACAAATTTGCTACTTTATCCTGATCCTGTAAAGAGTAATTTGGTGTTTCAAAAAAAAAGACCGTTCCATCATAACCTCTTACAGTCAATTTCTCTCCCGGCTCCACATGATCAGTATATTTCTGTAGGGATTCCAAATTTGCCACCTCGTCTCTTACTTACTCCGATACAGTTACAAAATTTTGAGTCTCTAAATTATACTATATTTAGCTTTCCAAATCAAGGATTCTGGGCTACCCTATATGCATGCTCCGCAAAAAACGCGGAAGATCAATTGAAGGAGCAGACCAGTATGAGCAAGAAACGAAAAGGCAAGGCAAGGCATGGAGTCCTCAACCCTGTCCCACCAATCTTCTCCAAGACGGAAACAAACCCTGCAACAGCGCACGGCTACGCCGATCTTGGCCCCATCATGAACACTCTGATTCATGATAACTGCGCTTTGTCCCTAGCACTCGGTTACATGCTAGGACACAGCAACATTCCTGAAAGCCGTCATCCCAACGCATCTATCATTATTGAGGATGGTGATGATCAGTGAGTAACTTCTGTTTCAAAGGCGATGGCCTTTACCACGGAAAAACTTGGGTGGGCAACTCTAGCGTCATCGTGGATGCGCTCTACAGCAGGCCTCATCAGGAGAATCCAGAGGTCATCTGTTGCCATCTTCTGACAACAAACCGGCGTCGAGTTTATCTCCATCTGCCCTATTCCCAGTGGAACGCAAAGGGCATCGGTAAGCATTGTCCAACATTTCAATGTGAGAAGCCGACTTTGTTCAATCGCTACCTCACCGAACTTTTGGACCTTGTCATGCCGGGTGGTATCCCCCCTTCGGGGATACCCGCCCCGGTTCCTTTCGGCACACTTCTGTCAGAAACCGGGCTTCATACCCTCCCAGATGGCAAAACATGCGCCGTAGTTGGTGACCGCATCGTGGGGGCGGGAAGTTCAAATATCCTGCTGTACGGTTACCCAGAACACCTTTCCGTACTGACTGACAACATTTCACATCCTTTGTGCAGGCTATTTCGTATCCTCCAGAAGCAACCGCCAGTCGTCACGCTGGCTGTCTCACTCGCCTTCTACTCTGTCATCCGCTCGTTTATCCTAGAGAGTGGTGGTGATTTCCAAGGTGTTGGCTACATTCTTGGTCCATCCGCTGTCGGAAAAACCGTGTTGGCTAAGCGGGTATTTGGCTTCGTTGTAGACAAGGACTCATCTCACTCTCGTCCCGCCTACATTTTTGAAAGCGGAGCAAGTGAATCAAGCCTGCTGGATGCAATGGTCTCCGCCAGAGACTTCCCTGTTGTTTTGGATGACATCGCAATTTCTGCCAGCCGTACTTCTCAGCAAAAACGGATAGACTTAGCCGCAAATATCATCCGAGAAGGCGCAAATGCCTCTAAAATCAGCAAAATGGCTCCCAACCGAAAAAGAGTTGACCTGGAATGCGTTGCAACTGTAGTGATTACTGCCGAACTTCCCATCCAAGCCATGTCGGAGTTGAACCGATGCATTCTGATCCCAGTGCGTAAACCTCTGAATCTACCGGATGAGCTCACTCCTTCTCTTATGGGAGCCAGCATACTCTCGTTCCTCCAGTATTTTACTGCCATGCATACAGCCGAGTCCATGCGTTCTCTGCCCAATAATCTCGAGAGTATCATACCTTCCAAATTATCAGCCGGTTTGGACAAGCGTGTGCAAAAAAATTTCAATATTTTAATGCACGTGCTGGAGATTGTCCTATCAGCTGCTGGAGTCGATGGCTTGGAGCAAAGCTTATGTAGCTCTATTCGATTCCTTTTCAAAGAGGGCATAAACGAGTCCATTCGTGCCTACTGGGAATATCGGCAGCAGATCGAGGCAATGCTACCAAAGGGGAACCTCGCTTGGGTCATCTATCAAGGCTACACGAACGATTCGTTTCGCTTGATCAAGGTGAAGAAGCCAAAAAAATTGGATGACCTCCCAGCATGTGACGGTGTGTTATTCAAAGACTGTCTGTGTCTTTATCCAAATGCGCTGATGGTTTATGTGCAACGCCAAGACGGTTATCGGAATTACACCAGGAAACAACTTGGGAAGGAACTAGCAGTTTTAGGCGTTTTGCATCTTCATGAGGAAGATGGCTATACTGTAAAAGTTCGGGAACATCTCTCTCGAGTCTACATGCTTGACTTAAAGCTTCTGAAGAAAGTCGCCAAGAAATTTTGATTCTTGAACATACCGCAATAACTACCGGAGGTGATTTATTATGCTAATCGAAAAAGATGATCGCAGTAAGTTCATCGATATATGGCTGAAGAAAGAGGAAGAGTCCCCTGATCTGAACAAGCTTCACCAACGCTTTCCCGGCTACTTCATCACGGTATGGCACTCAGGAGATCGTGACTTAGGGCAGCTCACTGCCGAGCTCTTGCGAACAAATCTCGAGACCGGTCTGGCCGTAGACGCTTAGTCGTCTGCGGCCAGACCGCTTTTTGCTGCTTTTTATTTTTCCAGAAGCTTCTCTTGACATGTCGTCGGCTCCTGTTCTATACTAATTTTAATCCAAAGAAAATAGGTGATCAACATTGAAAATTGCTGGCTACACTCGAATCTCTGTGGATATCGAAAAGGATCAGGACAACACCTCGATTGAAAACCAGAAAAACGTAATTCTCGATTTTGTATCCCAGCACTTTCCGGACGCTCAGTTGGATTTTTTTGAAGATCGTGACCGTTCTGGCTATACCTTTGAACAGCGAGAAGATTATAGCCGGATGCGTCCAAAACTGCTCTCCGGAGAGTACTCGATCTTGGTCGTTAAAGACTTCTCCCGCTTCTCCCGCCGGAACAGTTTGGGCCTCTTGGAGCTGGAAACTTTACGGGATGCCCATATCCGGATCATCTCCGTGGGAGATGCCATAGACTACCCTACCAAAGACGACTGGATGCTCATTCAGTTTAAGTTTCTGATGAACGAGTTCCCTGTCACGGATACCAGCAAAAAAATCAAGCAGATTATCGCCAACCGGCAGCGGGATGGCCGATGGGTCTGCGCCGTTCCCTATGGCTACCGTCTCGTAAACACCAAGGAAATGACCTATGAGGTCGATCCGCCTGCAGCAGAAGTCGTCCGGGAGGTATTTCGCCTATACAACAACGGGTGGGGCTACCGTAAGATCTCCAACCACCTAACGGAAAAAGGTGTGCCAACCCCCAGGGCCAATGAGATTGCCCAGAAAGAAGCGGCTGGGCAGACCACGAAATTGGTCAGCAAAAATGCCTGGAGCATCATCACCATACAAAAGATTCTCAGCAATGACTTCTACATTGGAACGCTTCGTCAGCATAAATTCAAGCGTCGAAACATCAACGGAATCGATGAGCGCGTGGATGACCCAGAACAAATCGTCATCGAAAACGCCCACACACCTATCGTGGAAGCAAGCACCTTTTCCTATGCCCAGGAACTTCTGAAGCAGCGCAGTAAAAGCCATTACCGCGGCGAGAAAAAATATCCCACAAACTACAGTGGATTTCTTTTTTGCGGAGACTGCGGCAGTCCCATGTTTTCCCGTTCCAATCCTCGCTTGGCCCCTCAGTACGTGTGTGGAGCTTACCAGCGCAGAGGCTTAAACGCTTGTACTTCCCACCAGATTCGTGTGGATAAATTGGATGAGCTCTTAAAGCGCTATATTAAACGGATCTCAGACAACACAGCCGGAATCATGGATGAGCTGGCCGCAGCCATCCAAACGCAGCCCCAACGGGAAAAAGAGGTCGGAAGTGCCATTGATTCTCTCAGTCAACAGTTGGAGAGTGCGCAGGCCCAACTCAAAACGCTTTTAAAGCGAAAACTGATAGACACCATGGGAAAAACACCGGAGCAGGCAAAGATTATCAGCGAAGCCTACGAAGATGTAGAAGCTGAACTGACCGAGCGGATCGCTGGCCTGACCCATCAAATCGACGACAGCATTGGTCTGCGCAACACACTCATTCAAACCAACCGGAAAGCCAAAACTGTCATGGAGGTCTTTCAGAGTATCCTGGAAAAGTCCCATCTAAACAAACGGGATATCAGCCTGATCGTAGATCGCATCACTGTTTACCAGGATCACCTGGATATTCGCTTGAAAGCCGATATCGGCGCTCTGCTCCATGCAGATTCGGAGGATACCTGTGAAAATTTTTCGCAGGACAGTAAAGATATCTTATCTCTCCCCCTGATTCAGTCTGCGGCAAAGCGCCCAGACAAGGTCTTTACTGTCAATGTGGTCAACAACGGGGACCCCCTGGAGATCTTCACCAACGGCGAGGGCGGCGTCGTGTTTCAAAAATATTCCCTCATGGGCGGCCTGGCGGATTTCTCCGCCCAGCTGTGCGAGTCCCTGCACAAGAGCACGGGCAAGCTCGTCACCATCACCGACCGGGACACCTGCCTCTCCGTCGCCGGCGGCGGCCGGCGGGAGCTGACCGACAAGAGCATCTCCCCCGCCCTGGCCCAGATCATGGAGGGCCGGCAGATCTACCAACATCAGCCCGGCCAGCCCGCGCTGCCCGTGAGCGACTACACGGAGCGCTACGTCATCTCCACCGCCGCGCCCATTCTGTCCGAGGGGGACGTGCTGGGCTGCGTGGTCTTCCTCTGCGAGCAGGACCACCTGGCCGTGGGAGAAACAGAGTACCCCCTGGCCCAGACCATCGCCGGTTTTCTGGGGCGGCACATGGAAGCCTGACGGCTTCCCATTATTCTGATCCAATAGAAGCCTGACGGCTTCCAGCCATTCTAAAAAAGACACACGCCCTACCTCCGTTGACGCGGAGATCGGGCGTGTGTTTTTGGTTCTACTTGTCTCCGCCCCCACATAGAGTGGTGACACGGACAACGTTGGGAGTGGTGGAACTTGCGCACGGACATTGAGGAACGCGCCTGCGACCTGGCCCTCTACATCATCGAGCACCGCGGGACCGTCCGGGCTGCGGCGAAGCAGTTCGGCATCAGCAAATCCACGGTCCACAAGGACCTTTCTCAGCGGTTGCCGACCTTCAACCGGACGCTCTACCTGCAAGTGAAGGAGATCCTGGAGCAAAACAAGGCCGAGCGCCACATCCGGGGCGGCATCGCCACCCGGCGGAAATATAAAGGCGAATAAGAGCCGCGGTATCGCAGACGCAAAAAATCGAACCAGCCCCCAGAGCTTGCTTCTGGGTCGCTGGTTCGATTTGATGTCGTCAGGGATCTGTTACTTCTTCTGGCCGAACTTGGCGTCGTAATTCTCCTGGGCCTTGGAGATGATGTTGACTGCCGCCTCGCGGCCGTTGACGTCTCCGGCCACGGCCTCCTTGCCCTCCAGGGCCTTGTAGACGCTGAAGAAGTGGGCCATCTCGTCGAAGATGTGGCTGGGCAGGTCCAAAATATCGTGGTACATGTTGTACATGGGGTCCGAGAAGGGGATGGCGATGATCTTCTCGTCGTTCTTCCCGCAGTCGGTCATGGAGATGTACCCCACGGGGAAACAGCGCACCAGCGTCAGCGGGGCCAGGGACTCGGAGCAGAGCACCAGCACGTCCAGCGGGTCGCCGTCGTCGCCGTAGGTCCGGGGGATAAAGCCATAGTTGGCGGGGTAATGGGTGGAGGTGTACAAAATGCGGTCCAGGACGATCAGGCCCGTTTCTTTGTCCAGCTCGTACTTGTTCTTGCTGCCCTTGGGGATCTCGATGACCGCCATAAAGTCTTCCGGCTTGATCCGGTCCGCAGAAATGTCATGCCAAATGTTCATGAGAACCAATTCCTCCTATCATATCATCCAAAAATCCGTTCTCATTATACCACACCGACACAGCTTGTCTACCAGTTTTCGCCAGATACCCTACTTATTTTCCCTGATAGGCCCGATACAAAAACGTCACGATCTGCGCCCGCGTGCAGCTCCCGTCCGGCCCGAACAGCGTCTCGCTGATGCCGTTGGTCACGCCGTTCTCCGCGGCCCAATTCACCGCGTCGGCGTAATAGCTGTCTGCTGCCACGTCCGTGAACCCGGCCTGCGCCGCCGCCAGCTTGCCCAGCGCACGGTACAGGAACGTCACGCCCTGGGCGCGGGTGCAGGTCTCGTCCGGGTGGAACGTCGTCTCCGATGTCCCCTTGGTGATCCCGTTCTCCACAGCCCAGGCCACGGCCTTGGCGTAATAGGCATCCGCCGCCACGTCCGCAAAGCTGCTCCCGCTCTTCGGCTCCGGGGACCCAGCGGCCCGCCACAGGAACGTCACGATCTGCGCCCGGGTACAAGCCTGGTCCGGCCCGAACAGCGTCTCGCTGACCCCGTTCGTGACGCCCTTTTCCACGGCCCACTTCACAGCGTCGTAGTAATACGCGTCCGTCGCCACATCGGCAAAGGGGCTGACCTCCACTTCCTTCACGAACTCGGCCGCAACCTCGACCTTGCCGCTGGGCATGGTGAACGTATACTGCCCGTTCCCCTTGTCCGTCAGCTCCAGTTTCTTCCCGTCCTTGTCCGTCACGACCAGCTCACCCAGCTTGTACCCGCTGTCCGGTGTCACCGTGACCGTCACCCGACTGCCGCTCCGAGCCCGCTCAGGATCCACCGTCACAGACCCATTCTCCGGCTTGCTGGGAGTCGTCACATCATACCGAGGACGGCTGCTGCCACTAGAAGAGGTCGGCTTGCGAACCAATCTGGCGATAGCATCCGTAATGGCCTTAGCCATAGCGTCCACCTTAGCCTGCTCTGCCTTGCTCTTTGTGCGGTCAACGGCTTTAATGGCGGCTTCTACGTCAGAGTAATTTGAGTACAGGCTACCGTCGATTGCTTCTGCGGCGGCAATAGCTTTATCAACTTCTGTGTAATCGGCCAAGATGTGCCACACATCCCACTCAAAGGTCGGGTGAGTGATACCAGCTACCCACTCTACGCCCTGTGCAGCGTTTGCCCGCAGACCTGCAAAAACATCAGCGGAGGTGAAGTTGGAGACAGACATACCAGCAGAACCGCTCAACGGTGTTGCCTCATACTTGTCATTTGCGGGCCAATAGTTGTTTTCCGCATTGCCTGCCCAAATATAGGCAAGCCAGCAGGTGTTAACTTCTTCTGTTACGGGATCTCTATCAATATCCTCGGTAACAACCATGCAATTCTTGACAGTTGCAGTGTCGGCGTATCCAACGATTCCGCCAACAGCAGCTTGAATGGAATTTACGGTAATTTTGCCATCAAACCAGCAATCGCTTATATCCAATGTTCCGTAGATAGGAATTCCACCTGCAATTCCGCCTAAAGAATCAAAATACTGCATAGGAACCGCTCCGCCGGGAACATTGTAACCTTTCCCTAAATAATTTCCTACAATTTTGGCGGAAGAGTAGCAGCCAGAAATCTTGCAGGTTCCCAATGAGTTGCCTACAATACCGCCAATCCATTGTTCAAAATAAGAACCGCCTGTTATACTGCCTGTTGTCCAGCAATTTTCAATCGTAGAATCTTCAATATAGTCTGCCAAAATGCCTTCACCATAGGTGCTTACATCATTTGAATCAATCCAAATGTCGGCATCTTTAATTCCCAAATTTTTGATAGTGCCCTTGTAAAGATAGCCAAACAGACCAGTCTTATATACATCTCGTCCATGCGAGGTTGCAATATTCCCATCAAAACACTCATCATTATCAAGCAGAGAATCATGGGAATACAGATTATAAATTATATGTCCCTGACCATCGAATGTACCACAAAAAGAATACCAGCCTTCGGGGTCTACGTGCAATGCATTTTCTTGTCTTAAGCCATTACCAATGGAAATCCATTCATATCCACCCAAATCTAAATCATTATTCAGATATACAGTCTTGCCCGCAAAGGTTATACTATTACCCTCTTTATTTATTAACTGAGCCAAACCTGCAAGCTGTTCCGCAGTAGTGATGTGATACTCGGTAGCATCTTCATTACCAGTATACCAACTCGTATCCGCCGTACCGTCCCAGGCATCTACTGTTGTGGCACTGGCCTCATCCTCCCCTTCTGCGAACGCCGTCACTGGAAGAAGCGACAGGCACAGGGCCAGAACCAGGGCCAGACTTGCGATTTTTTTCTTCATTGAGATTACCTCCTTCGGTTGGTTGGATGGTTTTGGAACGCTTATTATCCCGTAGGGGGTCACCTCTACGGGATATAAGGAAGCGCTTCCTTATATCCCGTAGGGGGTCACCTCTACGGGATATAAGGAAGCGCTTCCTTATGGTTTTCCATATTCTTCTATATTTTTTCATTGTCATTATTTTATCACAGGTGAGCTAGGAAATCAATCCGTCTAAAGTATGATGTGGTGTAAAAATGACGAACCACCAGGGCAAGATTTTCCTGCCCTGGTGGTGTGTGTTACTTTACTGTTGTGTTTTCTGCGCCATGGATCAGCTTTCGCAGAGATTTCGCCACGGTCAGGAAGTCTTGCCCCTTTGCGCCGGAAGCGATCTCTCGTTCTGCTTCTTCTAACTTTTGATAGAGGTCAGAAATATGAGAAGCCTCCGCCATAGGATGCACCTTCCTTTGTTTATCCATAGTATAGTGGAATTGTGGCGAAGTGTCAATATGGGTTTTGCGTAGCAGGCGATTGCATTTCTTCACACAAAAGGATATAATTATGTGAGCAGAATCACAAAATTCTAAAGAAAAATGTGATGGATGGGTGTTATGGAACGACTGATCTTACAACGGCTCTTGAAATGGAAACACTCCCCCTACCGCAAACCGCTCATTTTGAAAGGCGTGCGGCAGGTGGGCAAGACGTGGATCTTAAAGGAATTTGGCCGGCGGTACTATGAAAACATCGCCTATTTTAACTTCGATGAGCAGGAGGAATATCAGCAATTTTTCGAGACGACGAAGAACGTAGACCGCATTTTGCAAAACCTGATGCTGGCCAGCGGGCAGACGATCCACCCGGAAAAGACGCTGATCATTTTTGACGAGGTGCAGGACTGCCCCAAGGTCATCAACGCCATGAAATATTTTTGCGAGAACGCGCCGCAGTACCACGTGGCCTGCGCCGGTTCCCTGCTGGGCATCGCATTGGCCAAGCCCTCTTCTTTCCCGGTGGGCAAGGTCAATTTTATGCAGATCGACCCCATGACGTTCACCGAGTTTTTGCTGGCCAACGGCGACAAGAACCTGGCGCAGTATCTGGAGCAGATCGACACACTGGCCCCTCTTCCGGACGCTTTTTTCAACCCGTTCTATGAAAAGCTCAAGATGTATTATGTGACCGGCGGGATGCCGGAACCCGTCCTCATGTGGACCGAGGCACGGGACATCGAGGCCATGCAAGAGGCGCTCTCCAACATCGTGGACGCTTACGAACGGGATTTTGCCAAGCATCCCGACACCCGCGAGTTCCCCAAAATTTCGATGATCTGGAAGTCCATCCCCTCGCAGCTGGCCCGCGAGAACAAGAAATTCCTCTATAAAGTCGTCAAAGAGGGCGCCAGGGCGCGGGAATATGAGGACGCCCTGCAATGGCTGGTGGATGCCCGGCTAGTCCACAAGGTCTATCGAAGCACAGCGCCGGGCCTGCCCGTGTCGGCGTATGACAACCTGTCCGCCTTCAAAATTTATCTGGTCGACGTCGGCCTGCTCCGCCGCCTGGCCCAGCTGTCCCCCACCGCCTTTGGGGAGGGCAATCGGCTGTTTACAGAGTTCAAGGGGGCGCTGACCAAAAACTATGTCCTGCAATCCCTCCTCCCCCAGTTTGAGGTCATGCCCCGCTACTGGAGCCAGAGCAACCCGCCTTACGAAGTCGATTTTCTCATCCAGCGGGAAAACGACATCTTCCCTGTCGAGGTCAAGTCAGAGACCAATATCACCAGCAAGAGCATGAAAAAATTCAAGGAGCTGTTTCCCGATCAAGTCAAGCTCCGCGTGCGCTTCTCGTTGGAAAACTTGAAGTTGAATGACGATGTGCTGAACATCCCCCTCTTCCTGGCCGACCAAGCAGACCGCCTGATCGGGCTGGCCTTGGCGCAGAGGAAGCACGAACATCCCCTCTCATAGCAGGAATGAAAAAGGCGCTGTCTCAAAATGATTTTTCAAAATCATATGAGGCAGCCCCTTTTTTCT
>ERZ1034901.2547-NODE-2547-length-11487-cov-5.534465_pt1 | contig 11487 bp, 4 predicted proteins | sample MGYA00520628_ERZ1034901 | MGnify/ENA primary metagenome ERZ1034901 (study PRJEB33766, sample SAMN09781783) | gut metagenome | biome: gut microbiome | host: Homo sapiens | place: Madagascar | study: EMG produced TPA metagenomics assembly of the PRJNA485056 data... | reverse complement strand
ATCATCGGAAGTGTGATCCTGTTGGAAAATGACGGGAAGAGCAAAATGGGAGAAGTGGAGCAGAAACTGGCGCAGTCCGCAGCAGGCTTTCTGGGCAGACAGATGGAGCAATAATCTTTTCCAAAAATGAAGCAAGTATATTGATTTTCAGTTAAATTATCCATATAATAGAATAGAAAAGTGTAACTAGTTGCAAAAATCTATTCCAGGGAGAAAATATATGGATATTCGCAGAGATTTCTATTTGGAAAAGTTAATAAAAAGAAAGAGCAATGGATTAATCAAGGTGATTACCGGTATTCGAAGATGTGGTAAGTCTTATCTGCTGAATAACATTTTCTATCATCATTTGTTAGATTCCGGTGTGGAAGCAGACCATATCATACGGTTTGCCTTTGATTCTGCGGATGATCTTTACCTGATCGGTGAAAGACTTATTCAGATCGAAAAGGAAAAGCGGGGTGTGGATCCGGAGAAATTTATGGCATATATTCGGTCGAAAACTACAGGAGAGGGAATATATTATCTGCTGTTGGATGAAATTCAGATGCTGGATTGTTTTGAGGCTGTTTTGAATGGATACCTTCGTAAAGAGAATATTGATGTGTTTGTGACGGGAAGTAACGCAAAACTGTTGTCAAAGGATATTGCTACGGAATTTGCAGGCAGGGGTGATGAAATTCATATGTACCCTCTCAGCTTTGCTGAATTTATGTCTGTTTATAACGGAGATAAATATACCGGGTTATCTGAATATATGCTTTACGGTGGAATTCCATTAGTGGTTCTGCGGGATGGTGCCGGGGATAAGGCAACAGCGCTGCAGAATTTATTTAACGAAATTTATATCCGTGATATTACGAAACGGAATCGTATAAAGAATATTGGGGAATTGGAAGATCTGCTAAATATTCTTTCCTCTGCGATCGGTTCGTTGACCAATCCGGAAAAACTAAAGAACACTTTTAAAACCGTGAAGAAATCTAAAATTACTTCTGCAACCATAAAGAAATATTTGGATTACTTTGAAGATTCTTTTTTGATAGAGTCAGCACAGCGTTATGATATTAAGGGAAAGTCATATATAGAGACTCCTAAGAAATATTATTTTTCTGATTTGGGGCTTCGGAATGCCAGAATTAATTTCCGGCAGTTGGAGCAGACACATTCCATGGAAAATGTAATCTATAACGAACTCCGGATGCGGGGATATAGTGTGGATGTAGGTGTTGTCCCTATCGCAGAAAAAGATTTGGAAGGAAAGGTAAACCGCAGGCAGCTGGAAGTGGATTTTGTCTGCAATCTTGGTTCTGCCAGATATTACATTCAATCGGCATATTCTCTTCAGGATGAAGCAAAGCGGACGCAGGAAATCCGACCGTTCCGGAAGATTGATGACTCTTTTAAGAAAATTGTCATTACAAAAGATATTGTGCAGCCATATTATGATGAATATGGTATTCTGACAATCAATATTTATGATTTCCTGTTGAATCCGGAATGCTTGCAAGGTTAAAGATAACAAGATCAGAAACAAATAAAAAACGGTCGTAACCGGGTTAAGATACCACCTGGTTACGACCGTTTGTCTTACCGATATATAATTTCTCATCAGCTTCTTTTAATAATGTATGAACATCTTTGTCAGACTCACAGACCAGTCCGAAGGTCATATTTATCTTCACGTGTTGCCCCTCGTAGAGTGTATCCAGTTCGTGGATTTTGTCCATGAGAAGCTCCAGCTGTTTCCGTGCTTCTGCAAGATCTACATTTTCAAACACCAGTAGAAATTCCTCACCACCCCAACGCGCGGCAAAGCCACGGCGCCACATATGCTGCTTTAGCAGGGCAGAAACATTTTTCAGTACGGCATCCCCACATTCGTGACCGTAGGTATCGTTAACCTTTTTGAAAAAGTCAATATCTCCGATGGCGAGCGCAAAAGAATGGCGGGAAGATTGGGCTTCCTCGAAGATCTGGCGCAGCTTTTTTTCCCCGCTGCGTCGGTTGTACAGCTCGGTCAGGGCATCCTGCTCGATCATGGTACGAAGAGAGCGCTGCATGGACAGGGCACAGCGACCGATATCACCTAATTCATCACTGCGTTTTGTTACGGAATGATCCAGTGTGGCGTTCAGATTCCCGGAGGCTACCTCTGACAGGAAGCTGTGAATATGGAGTAATACAGCCACGAATCTTCTGGTGTAAAAATAGATGCAGACAGCCACGAGAGCCACAAAACCGATGATCAGCCATGTCAGCGGATAGACATAACGTTGAATGGATTGAGATACGGCGGCACTGGATTTTCCTATAAAAAGCATGCCAACTATGCTGCCGTCCTGATTGCGGACAGGACTATAATAGGAAAAATAAGTCTTTCCATTGATCAGAGTGTTGATATAAAAATGATCTTCACCGGTATTCAGGACATCACGGATCACCACATCCGGAGCACCGGAGCCGACAATGCGGTCACCCTGGGCGTTATACAGAGTCGTCAGAATGCGGGTATCCTGATAGAACAGGGTGATGTCCAGTCCGGTATCCTCTTTGAATTGATCAAATAGAGAATATTCACGGGTGATATCTACATCGCCCTTATACAGAAGGTAGGCAACATCACCTTCCAGCCGGTAATCGCCGGGATAGGCAGCGTTCAGAAGTGTAGTGGCACTTTTTGTGGCATCATACAATTCACGTTCCACTTCCTGATACATAGTTTTTGTGAACCATTGGGAAGTGAAAAATAACATGACGATCCCCAGCGCCAGCAGGGGAATCAGGCCGATCGCCTGCAGAGTATATGATATTTTACCGCCGCTTCTTTTCGGCGTATTTTGCGTATTTTCCATAGAATCGCTGCCCCTTCCGGTAAGATCGGTACACATATCAGTCTTAAAATAATTATATGAAATAAATGTCGGAAAAGCAAGAAAGAAAAGCTTTCTAAGCAAATCATAACATCCGGCTTGACAACGCAAAAAAATGAGATATATAATAGCGGTATATCAAAAATGCATTGACGAAGAGAGTAACTTTTCCGCAGAAAGGCAAAGCGAGCCGGTGATGGTGAGAGACCGGTGCGAGTAGGGAAAAAGTGAAAATCACTTCTGAGCTGTCAGAACAAAAGCCCAGGTCAGTAGTTCTGAACGGAATCCCGCCGTTACCGGGAAGCATATCACTCCTATATAATAGGAAGTATGTTGTAAGAGGTGGTTAACGAATGCATGAGCTTCGTCCTGTTACGGGACGAAGCTTTTTTTGATACTATTCAGGAAAGCATCGAAACTGCGATTTTGTGAATGAGGCGCTGAATAGTATGATGCTGTAATAAGAAAAGAAAGGAAGCGCACTATGTACAAGCAGGTACCCACAAGCCTGAATTTCGTAGACCGTGAGAAAGCTGTCGAGAAATTCTGGGAAGACAACAACATTTTCAAAAAAAGTATGGAACACCGTAAGGAAGGCGAGACCTATACCTTCTACGACGGACCGCCTACCGCCAACGGTAAGCCCCACATCGGTCATGTAGAGACCCGTACCATCAAGGATATGATCCCCAGATACCGTACCATGAAGGGATATATGGTTCCCCGTAAGGCAGGCTGGGATACCCACGGACTTCCCGTAGAGCTGGAAGTTGAGAAGCTGCTGGGTCTGGATGGCAAGGAGCAGATCGAGGAATACGGCCTGGCACCTTTCATCGACAAATGTAAAGAGAGCGTCTGGAAATACAAGGGAATGTGGGAAGATTTCTCCCGTACTGTTGGTTTCTGGGCTGACATGGATAACCCTTATGTTACCTACGATGACAACTTCATCGAGTCCGAATGGTGGGCACTGAAGACTATTTGGGATAAGGGACTTCTGTACAAGGGCTTCAAGATCGTTCCTTACTGCCCTCGCTGCGGAACCCCGCTGTCCAGCCACGAAGTGGCACAGGGCTATAAGGCAGTCAAAGAGCGTTCCGCTATCGTACGTTTCAAGGTAAAGGGCGAGGATGCATATTTCCTGGCATGGACCACCACCCCCTGGACTCTTCCTTCCAACGTGGCACTGTGTGTGAACCCGGAGGAGACCTACCTGAAGGTGAAGGCCGCCGACGGTTATACCTATTATATTGCAAAGGCACTGGCAGACAAGGTTCTGGGACGTCTTGCAGAAGAGGGCAAGGATGCTTACGAAGTACTGGAGACTTATGTTGGTAAGGATCTGGAGTACAAGGAGTACGAGCCTCTGTACAAGTGTGCGGGAGATGCCGCTGAGAAGCAGAAGAAAAAGGCACATTTCGTAACCTGCGATGGTTATGTAACCATGACCGACGGTACCGGTATCGTTCATATCGCACCGGCTTTCGGTGAAGACGACAGCCGTATCGGACGTAATTACGAGCTGCCCTTCGTACAGTTCGTAGACGGCAAGGGTGATCTGACCGCAGAGACCCCTTATGCAGGAAAATTTGTAAAAGACGCAGATCCTCTGGTACTTAAGGATCTGGATGCAGAGGGCAAGCTGTTCGATGCACCGAAGTTCGAGCATGATTATCCTTTCTGCTGGAGATGTGACACTCCGCTGATCTATTATGCAAGAGAGTCCTGGTTCATCAAGATGACCGCTGTGAAGGATGATCTGGTACGTAATAATAAGACCATCAACTGGATCCCCGCTTCCATCGGTGAGGGACGTTTCGGTAACTGGCTGGAGAATATTCAGGACTGGGGTGTATCCCGTAACCGTTACTGGGGTACTCCGTTAAATATCTGGGAGTGCGAATGCGGACACCAGCATTCCATCGGCAGCCGTGAAGAGCTGTACAAGATGAGCGGCAATGAGAAGGCGAAGACCGTAGAATTCCATCGTCCTTACATCGACGAGATCACCATCACCTGCCCCGAGTGCGGCAAGCAGATGAAGCGTGTTCCCGAGGTGATCGACTGCTGGTTCGACTCCGGAGCAATGCCTTTTGCACAGCATCATTATCCGTTTGAAAACAAGGATCTGTTCGAGCAGCAGTTCCCCGCTGACTTTATCTCCGAGGCAGTGGACCAGACCCGTGGATGGTTCTACTCTCTGCTGGCAGAATCTACTCTGCTCTTCAATAAGGCTCCTTACAAGAACGTTATCGTTATGGGCCATGTACAGGATGAGAACGGTCAGAAGATGAGTAAGAGTAAGGGCAATGCGGTAGATCCTTTCAACGCACTGGAGACCTACGGTGCAGATGCCATCCGCTGGTATTTCTACACCAGTTCCGCACCCTGGCTGCCGAAGAGATTCTCCGGCAAGGCCGTACAGGAAGGACAGCGTAAATTCATGGGTACCCTGTGGAACACCTACGCATTCTTCGTACTGTATGCAAATATTGATAATTTTGATGCTTCCAAATATACACTGGAATACGACAAACTGCCCGTAATGGATAAGTGGCTGCTGTCCAAGCTGAACTCTACCGTTGCAGAAGTAGACAGCAATCTGGACCAGTACCGTATCCCCGAGGCTGCCAAGGCTCTGCAGGACTTCGTCGATGAGATGAGTAACTGGTATGTAAGACGCAGCCGTGAGCGTTTCTGGGCAAAGGGTATGGAGCAGGATAAGATCAATGCCTACATGACGCTGTACACCGCACTGGTGACCATCTGTAAGGCAGCCGCACCCATGATCCCCTTCATGACAGAGGATATTTACCAGAACCTGGTAAGAAGCAACGATGCAAATGCACCCGAGAGTATCCATCTGTGTGACTTCCCGGTAGTGAACAAGGATCACATCGACAAGAAGCTGGAAGAGGATATGGAGGATGTACTGGATGCTGTAGTTATGGGGCGTGCATGCCGTAACGAGGCTGCCATCAAGAATCGTCAGCCCATCAGCAGAATGTATATCAAGTCAGACTTCACCTTAAGTGAGTTCTACCAGGAGATCATCGAGGATGAGTTGAACGTCAAGGAAGTCGTATTTACCGATGACGTACGTGACTTTACCTCTTACACCTTCAAACCCCAGCTGCGTACCGTAGGACCCAAGTATGGCAAACAGTTGGGCGGCATCCAGAAGCACCTTGCAGCACTGGATGGCAATGCAGCAATGGATGAACTGAATGCAGACGGCGCATTAAAGTTCGATGTAGACGGTGTGGCTGTGGAACTGACCAAGGACGATCTGCTGATCGACATGGCACAGAAGGAAGGCTATGTATCTCAGGAGGACAATCGGATGACCGTTGTCCTGGATACCAACCTGACACCGGAACTGGTAGAGGAAGGCTTCGTATACGAGATCATCAGCAAGATCCAGACCATGCGTAAGGAGAGCGGCTTCGAAGTGACCGATCACATCCGCGTATCCATCAATGGCAACGATAAGCTGTCCGAGATCGCACAGAAGAACAAAGAAGCCATCAGCGGCAAGGTTCTGGCTGATGAACTGACAAGCGGTGCGGAATATGGCGTATCCAAGGAATGGAACATCAACGGCGAGAACGCAGTGATCGCTGTGGAGAGAGTATAAAAGTTCTGCAATAAAATGCCGGAATAAAGAGATTCTGTGGTTTTCCGAAAGGGAAGACCGCAGAATCTTTTCTGTTTCGGAAAAACATTTACGAAACTTACGAAAACCGGCGAAAACAGTTGGAATGCGCATGGAAGTTTGTTATAATATTACCTGTATTTGGTTAAGAATATGGATGAAATCATAACGCTATCCGGCGCGGAATATCTTGAGAAGAGTACAGTACCGGAGAGGTAATGGAGAGGAGAACATAGGTGAAAAAATCAGTAGCAGCCAGCGAGAAGCCGGTAAAGGCAAAAGAGTTCGATAAGGAGCTCTTCAAGAGAAGTGTGGAATATAATGTGCGCACCCTGTATCGTAAGAATCTGGAAGAGGCAGATGCACAGCAGATCTTCCAGGCAGTATCTTATGCGATCAAGGACCGTATCGTAGAGAACTGGATGGAGACCCAGAAGGCATATGAGAAGGAAGACCCCAAGATGGTCTACTACATGTCCATGGAGTTTTTGATGGGAAGAGCACTGGGCAATAACCTCATCAATTTAAAGGCATATAAGCCCGTAGCGGAAGCTCTGGAAGAACTGAGACTGGATCTGAACCTGATCGAGGACCAGGAGCCGGATGCAGCACTGGGTAACGGTGGACTGGGACGTCTGGCAGCATGTTTCCTGGATTCTCTGGCAACGCTGGGATATCCTGCATATGGCTGCGGTATCCGTTATCGTTATGGTATGTTCAAGCAGGAGATCCGCGACGGTTATCAGGTAGAGGTTCCCGATAACTGGCTGATGAATGGTAATCCTTTCGAACTGCGCAGACCTGAGTATGCGAAAATTGTGAAATTCGGTGGCTATGTCAGTGTGCATACCGATGAGAACGGCAGAAACGTATTTACCCAGGAGGGCTATCAGTCCGTTAAGGCGGTTCCGTTTGATTTCCCCATCGTGGGTTATGGCAATGGCATTGTAAACACCCTGCGTATCTGGGATGCGGAGCCCGTAGAGTGCTTCCAGCTGGATTCCTTTGATAAGGGCGATTACCAGAAGGCGGTAGAACAGGAGAACCTGGCACGTAACATCGTAGAGGTTCTGTACCCCAACGACAATCACTATGCAGGTAAGGAGCTGCGTCTGAAGCAGCAGTACTTCTTCATCTCCGCATCCGTACAGGAAGCTGTAGAGAAGTACATGAGAAAGCATGATGATATCCATAAGTTCTATGAGAAGGTTACCTTCCAGCTGAACGATACCCATCCTACCGTAGCTATCGCAGAGCTGATGCGTGTGCTGATGGATGATTATTATCTGACCTGGGAGGAAGCGTGGGAGATCACCACCAAGACCTGTGCTTACACTAACCATACCATCATGGCGGAAGCATTGGAGAAATGGCCCATCGAACTGTTCTCCAGACTGCTTCCCAGAATCTACCAGATCGTAGAGGAGATCAACCGCAGATTCATCATCGATATCCAGCAGAAGTATAGCAATGTACCCGGTGTGGATGTACAGGAGAAGATCCGTAAGATGGCGATCATCTACGATGGACAGGTGAAGATGGCACATATGGCAATCGTAGCCGGATATTCTGTCAATGGTGTTGCAAGACTGCATACAGAGATCCTGAAGACCCAGGAATTAAAGGACTTTTATGAGATGTTCCCGGAGCGCTTCAATAATAAGACCAACGGTATCACCCAGAGACGTTTCCTGCTGCATGCAAACCCGCTGTTAGCTGACTGGGTAACGGCTCACGTAGGTGACGACTGGATCACCGATCTGCCTCAGATCTCCCGCCTGAAGGTATATGCGGATGACAAAAAGGCACAGCAGGAGTTCATGAACATCAAGTATCAGAATAAAGTACGTCTGGCAAAATACATTTTAGAGCACAACGGTATCGAAGTAGATCCCAGATCCATCTTCGATGTACAGGTAAAGCGTCTGCATGAGTACAAGAGACAGCTACTCAATATTCTGCATGTAATGCACCTGTATAACGAACTGAAGGAGCATCCGGAACTGGATTTCTACCCCAGAACCTTTATCTTCGGCGCGAAGGCAGCAGCCGGTTACCGTAATGCGAAGCTGACCATCAAGCTGATCAACTCCGTAGCGGATGTGGTTAACAACGATCCCGCTATTAACGGCAAGATCAAGGTTGTATTTATCGAGAACTATAACGTATCTAACGCAGAGATCATTTTTGCGGCAGCAGATGTCTCCGAGCAGATCTCTACCGCAAGTAAGGAAGCATCCGGTACCGGTAACATGAAGTTCATGCTGAACGGTGCCCTGACCCTGGGAACCATGGACGGTGCCAACGTGGAGATCGTAGAAGAAGTGGGAGAAGAGAATGCCTTCATCTTCGGCCTGTCCGCACAGGAGGTTATCAACTATGAGAACCATGGCGGATATGACCCCATGGAGATCTTCAACAATGATCAGGATGTCCGCAAGGTACTGATGCAGCTGATCAACGGAACCTTCGCACCGGGAGATCCCGAGCTGTTCCGCCCGCTGTACAATTCCCTGCTGAACACTCAGTGCACGGCCAAGGCAGACACCTACTTCATCCTCAAGGACTTCAAGTCCTATGCAGAAGCACAGAAGAGAGTGGAAGCTGCTTACCGCGACGAGGACAACTGGGCGAAGAGCGCCATCCTGAATGTGGCATGCTCCGGCAAGTTCACATCTGACAGAACTATACAGCAGTATGTGGATGAGATCTGGCATCTGGATAAGGTAGTACTGAAATAATTAAGAACTTAAAAAAGAAGTCATACCGCCTGGAGAGACTGTTGCGCTCTATAGGCGGTATTTTTTTACGTACGCTCAAGTGCAAAAACATCCTATAAGATCATTGCATCTGAGAAAACAATCCAGTATAATGAAGGGAGTGCACACAAGATGCACTCTATCTATGCATAAGAAGTGGAATAACAGGAGGACGAGCATGATTCAGTTAACACAGGGCGGCGCTTACCTGGTAAACGGTACAGATATTGTAGCGGATACCTCCGAAGCAGCCAGACAGATACAGGCGAAGACCGGCATTACGATCTCCAGAGAAGAAGCAGCGAAAAACACCATGGCATATGGTATCCTGCGGGAGCATAATACTTCCGGCAATATGGACAAGCTTAAGATCCGCTTCGATAAGCTTACCAGCCATGATATTACCTTTGTAGGTATCATTCAGACCGCAAGAGCATCCGGACTGCAGAAGTTCCCCATGCCCTATGTACTGACCAACTGTCATAACTCTCTGTGTGCCGTAGGCGGCACCATCAATGAGGATGACCACATGTTTGGCCTGACCTGTGCGAAAAAGTACGGTGGTGTCTATGTACCCCCTCATCAGGCAGTTATTCATCAGTTCGCCAGAGAGATGTTGGCCGGCGGCGGCAAAATGATCTTAGGCTCTGATTCCCACACCCGCTACGGTGCTCTGGGTACCATGGCGATGGGCGAGGGCGGTCCCGAGCTGGTGAAACAGCTGCTGAATCAGACTTATGATATCAATATGCCCGGCGTGGTAGCCGTATACTTAAAGGGTGCTCCCGTGAAGGGTGTCGGTCCTCAGGACGTGGCACTGGCGATCATCGGCGCTGTATTCAAGAATGGTTATGTGAAAAATAAAGTCATGGAATTCGTAGGTCCCGGCGTGGCTTCCCTGAGTGCTGATTTCCGTATCGGTATTGATGTCATGACTACAGAGACCACCTGCCTGTCCTCTATCTGGAAGACCGACGACCAGATTCGTGAGTTTTATGAGATTCATGGACGTACGGAAGAATATAAGGAACTGAACCCCGGTCAGGTAACCTACTATGACGGTCTCATAGAGGTGGATCTGGACAAGATCCGTCCCATGATCGCCATGCCGTTCCATCCCAGCAATACTTACACCATTGAGGAGCTGAATGCGAATCTGATGGATATTCTGGATGAGACCGAGAAACGTGCGAAAGTAAGCCTGGACGGTGCCGTAGACTTTACTCTGAAGAATAAAGTAAAAAATGGCAGATTTATCGTAGATCAGGGTATTATCGCAGGCTGTGCCGGCGGCGGATTTGAGAATATCTGTGCAGCAGCCGATATACTGAAGGGCAGATACATTGGTGCGGATGAATTTACTTTAAGCGTATATCCCGCATCTATGCCCGTATACATGGAGCTGATCCGTAACGGTTGTGCTGCGACCATCTTAGAGACCGGTGCAGTCATGAAGACAGCCTTCTGCGGCCCCTGCTTCGGTGCCGGAGATACCCCTGCCAATAACGCATTCAGTATCCGTCATTCTACCAGAAACTTCCCGAACCGTGAAGGCTCCAAGCTGCAGAACGGCCAGATCGCTTCCGTAGCTCTGATGGATGCAAGATCTATCGCAGCTACCGCAGCTAACAAGGGCGTGCTGACTCCCGCAACAGAGTTCGACGGCGACTTCGGAAAATATAAATATCATTTTGACAGCAATATTTACAAGAACCGTGTATTCGATTCCCACGGTGTGGCAGACGAGAGCGTAGAGATCCAGTTCGGCCCCAATATCAAGGACTGGCCCGCTATGGGTGCCCTGCCTGAAAATCTGGTATTACAGGTAGTATCCGAGATCCACGATCCTGTAACCACCACCGATGAGTTGATCCCTTCCGGTGAGACCTCTTCCTACCGTTCCAATCCTCTGGGACTGGCAGAGTTCACCTTGAGCCGTAAGGATCCGCAGTATGTAGGACGTGCCAAAGAGATCCAGAAGGCAGAGAAAGAGCGTATGAACGGCGGACATCCCTGCCAGGCGGTTCCCGTACTGAAGGATGTCATGGGCGAAGTGAAGAAACAGTATCCTGAGGCTGACCGTAAGAACACCGGATTCGGTTCCACAATCTTCGCAGTGAAGCCCGGAGACGGTTCTGCCCGTGAGCAGGCTGCTTCCTGTCAGAAGGTACTGGGCGGCTGGGCGAATATCGCCAACGAA
>ERZ1034901.2542-NODE-2542-length-11491-cov-35.445610_pt1 | contig 11491 bp, 12 predicted proteins | sample MGYA00520628_ERZ1034901 | MGnify/ENA primary metagenome ERZ1034901 (study PRJEB33766, sample SAMN09781783) | gut metagenome | biome: gut microbiome | host: Homo sapiens | place: Madagascar | study: EMG produced TPA metagenomics assembly of the PRJNA485056 data... | reverse complement strand
ATCATTAGTATTAAACACTTTACCATTTATTAAGATATTGTTTTTATTTTTTGTTAGACTACTCATAAGTTCATTAATAAATTTATTTTTATATAAGTTATTTTTCCCAAATAGAATAATATTTTTGTCAAAATTTAGATTATAGTTTTTATCATCTAACTTGATTATTAATTCCATATTTGTTATTCCTTTCAATTATTATTACTAAAAATACACAGGGTTCTGTAACTGACATCTATTCGTAAGTTTCAAAATTCTAGTCATATATTACTAAAAATATACAGGGTCCTGTAACGAATTTGCACATATAGAATTAAGTCACTTGTCATATATTACTAAAAATATACAGGGTCCTGTAACTCTATATACTTCAGCATACCATTTTCCAAAGTCATATATTACTAAAAATATACAGGGTCCTGTAACATATTTTCGGACATGAAAGTTTGAAAACTAGTCATATATTACTAAAAATATACAGGGTCCTGTAACTCTTTTACAAAAGCACCCCACAATAATATGTCATATATTACTAAAAATATACAGGGTCCTGTAACAGAAGAAGTAGAACAAAAAATAGATGGATAGTCATATATTACTAAAAATATACAGGGTCCTGTAACACAATACTTTTTTTCATTTCCTCCAAAGGGTCATATATTACTAAAAATATACAGGGTCCTGTAACGGAAGTAACTTTCTTTTTCTATAGTAAATGTCATATATTACTAAAAATATACAGGGTCCTGTAACGTACACTTTTGTCTTAATAGTTTTCTTTCTGTCATATATTACTAAAAATATACAGGGTCCTGTAACATTGTTTTCTAAATATGTATATATGTGTGTGTCATATATTACTAAAAATATACAGGGTCATGTAACCAACATACATTTTATTTGTTATTTCTAATGTCATATATTACTAAAAATATACAGGGTCCTGTAACTCAACATCATTAATTGTACCGCGAGATGGTGTCATATATTACTAAAAATATACAGGGTCCTGTAACCAATCGCTTGTTATAAATCTAGTATCTGTAGTCATATATTACTAAAAATATACAGGGTCCTGTAACCTCAAATTAATTTTATCATTATAATCTATTTTATTCAATATATATCAAGAAAAAATCCATTATATGATATTCATATGCTATAATCATATAAAAGAAGGTGTTAATTTGAAGATAAAAAGTGCTATTTATGGTTTTGTTATAGGTGATGCTATGGGAGTTCCTGTTGAATTTGAAGATAGAGAAAAATTAATGGAATCTCCAGTTACTAATATGCTTGGTTATGGTAGTTATGATGTACCTAAGGGTGTTTGGTCTGATGATACTTCCATGACTCTAGCAACTATGGATTCTATAATAGTTAATAAAAATAAGTTAAATTATAATGATATTGCTGACAAATTTTGTGAATGGATTAATAATGCCAAATATACTGCTACTAATGAAGTATTTGATATAGGTACAACTACAAAGTATTCTCTTATGAGATATTGGAATAATATTGATGCAACGAAATGTGGTGGTGCTGGAATATCTGAAAATGGTAATGGGTCATTAATGAGAATGTTACCAATTGCACTTTATTGTTTTTATAATAAAATGGAAGATAATGATATTATAAATATAGTTAGAAATACTTCATCAATAACACACGCTCATGAAATAAGTATTATAGGATGTTATATGTATGTAAAATATATAATTTTTATTCTTTCAAATAATAATAAAACTGAAAGTTATAAATTACTTCAAAAGATTGATTACTCTATTTTTAATAAAGATAATATAAATTTATATGAAAGAATAATAAAAGATGATATTTCCAAATATTCTTTAGATACAATAAAATCAACGGGTTTTGTTGTGGATACTCTTGAAAGTGTTTTGTGGGTAATCTTAAATACTGAAAATTTTAATGAAGCAATAATAGGTTCAGTCAATTTAGGTGGTGATACGGATACTATTGCCGCTATAACAGGCTCAATTGCGGGTATTCTATATGGATATGATTCAATGAATAAAAAATGGATAAAAGATATAAAAAATAAAGAACTATTGAATAAATATATATATGAATTTACAAATACGTTAAATTTATAATTATTAATAAAGCTATATGCTATAATAATTATCAGTTGAATATTATTTACTTTACTGACTAGTAGAATATATAATTAAAACAATATAAATGGTATAGATGAGGTGTTTATATGATAGAAGAAAATAATTTAACATATGAAGAATATTTAGAAATGATTAATTCTGTAGGGTGGAAATGTCCATCAAAGAGATTGTTAGAAAAAAGTTTAAAAAATAGTATGACAGTTAAATATATTCAAGATGGTAATATTGTAGGTATGGCAAGATTAGTAACAGATAATGGTTATATGGCACTTGTATCCGACGTTATTGTAAAACCAGAATATCAAGGCAAACATATTGGTAAAAAGATGATTAATAATCTATTAGATAGAGTAAAAGATACACTTGAAGATGGTGAAGAAATGATGATACAACTTTTGTCAGCAAATGGTAAAGTTGGATTTTATGAAAAATTTGGCTTTAAAGTAAAAAAAGAAGTTGCTGAAGAAGGAATGTATATGTGGTTTAAAAAATAAATATTGAATAATTTATGTTAAAGTTTAAATGATGAGCAGTATTAATTTGATGGATTAATATTGCTTTTTTATGTATTAAAATTCTATTTTGTTAAAAAGATGATATATAATATTGAAAACAGATGATGTGTAAATTGTTCAAAATAGAATACAAATATGTTATAATTCTTATAGTTGATTACAATATTAAATATGATAAATTTTTAAGTTTATTATAAATGGAGGAGTTATGAATATGGAATTAAAAGCAAAAGAATTTGCGATAAAGGCGCATAAAGGTCAGGTAAGAAAAAGTGATAAAGAAAAACCAATGATAATACATCCAATAAATGTTGGACAAATATTAAAACAATATGGATTTGATGAAAACGTTGTATCCGCAGGGTATTTACATGACGTTGTAGAAGATACATCATATGAATTTGAGGATATAAAAAATTATTTCGATGAAGATGTTGCTTCATTAGTATATGGTGCGAGTGAACCAGATAAAAGTTTATCTTGGGAAGAAAGAAAAAAACATACAATAGAAGAAACTAAAAAATTAGATTTAAGACATAAAGCAGTAATATGCGCGGATAAAATTAGTAATCTTGAAGATTTAAAAATATTATTTGAAATTAAAGGAGAATATGATTTTTCAGCGTTTAAAAGAGGATATGACTCTCAAAAATGGTACTATACTGAAGTCTATAATAGTTTAATATTTAATGAAGACGAAAATAATCCTATGTTCATAAGATTAAAAGAGTTAATAGATGAAATTTTTAATAATAAAGATAACGATGAATATGTAAAAAATATTATATTTAAGGATAATATAGAAGAATATAATAAATTAAGAAAAATACATTATAGAAAAGAAGAAGTATACAAACTAAAAAAAGTTTTATCTGATAATTCTCCATATGTTATTGAATTTACTGGAACACCAAGAACAGGTAAAACAAGTTTAATTAATAATTTAAAGGATTTTTTCAAAAAGAAAGGCTTTGTAGTAGAGGTATTAGAAGAATTTACTACATCTGAAAAATACAAAAAGGAAATATATCCAACTTTAAAAGACAAATATAAAAATGTAGTTAATACAGAAATTCCAAAATATGTATTAAAACAATTAGAAGAATCAATTGAGAGAAAACCAGATATTATTATAATTGATAGATCTTTATTTGATAGACTAATTTGGGTTGATAGATTATATTTAAAAAATGGAATGAGTGAAGAAGAATATATTGAATATAAAAAGTTATATATACCTTTAATTAAAAATAAAATTGATATTATTATTTCAACATATGCGGATAGTCTAACATCACTAAAGCGTGATTATAATGCAAATTTATCACTTGAAAAAAGATCATTTCTTAATGAGACAAATTTAAATGAATATAATGGGTCATTATTAAATATGAAAAAATTATCTGAAGAAGAAAATATAAACTTTAACTTATTTGATACAACAAATAAAAATCAAAGAGAGATATCCTTTGAAGTTGTAGATTGTTTATTAAAAGATATGAGACAAAATTTATTAAATAAGTCTTACAAAGAGTTTGATTTTAAATAAAATAAGTAAAAATGCGATACACAAGTATGCGTTGAACTAAATAATTAATTATACAACAATATTCTAACTATTAAAAATTATAAAATTATAGTTAATAACAAACTCAAAATACTAAAATATGCATTTAATATAATAGAAATATATATTAAGGATGGTGATGCATATGGAAGAAAAATTTGAATTAGAAGTTTTAACTAGGCTCGCTGTTATTGAAAGTAAAATAGATGATTACAAACTTATAAAAGAAAAGTCAAATGAAGCATATAATTTAGCAAATAGAAACTTAGAAACTATTAACAAAATTGAAGACAGAAATAAATGGTTATGGAGGACATCAGTAGGAGCTTTAATAACAGGTTTGATAGGAATACTTATATTATTTATCAAATTAGGACTCGGAATTAATTAATATATATAAAAAGGTCTAGAAAAATCTAGACTTTTTTGTTATAATATTATCGGATTGCCCAATAGCCAAGTGGTAAGGCGGTAGACTCTGAATCTATTATGCGTTAGTTCGAATCTAACTTGGGCAGCCATGGCCTGTTGGTGAAGTGGCTTAACACACTGCCCTCTCACGGCAGCATTCATGGGTTCGAATCCCATACAGGTCACCAAATTTTGTATATAGATTTAACATAACAAGAAGTGCTTTTAAAATATAAAAGCACTTTATTAATAGAAAAGAGGGTAAATTTATGAAAGGTAAAATCAAATATATTGTATTTAGCATTTTAGTAATTTTACTTATTTGTCTTATATATCTTATAGAAAGTGGAAAAATAATTCCATTTGATGATGCAGTATACAGTTTAATTGCGGGAAATATAACAGAAGAAAAAACAAGGTTTTTCCAGTTTATATCTAATATAGCATGTACACAATGTATAGTTCTTTTATGTTTAGCATCCTTAATATTTATAAAAAATATAAAAATGGGTATATTAATTTCTGTAAACTCTATAAATAGTGTGATTATAAACTCGGTATTTAAAAGAATAATAAGAAGAGAAAGACCAATAGTACTTCACTTAATAGAACAAACAGGATTTAGTTTCCCAAGTGGACACGCAATGGCCGCAATGAGTTTTTACGGATTTTTAATTTATTTAATCGCAAAATCAAAATTTAATACATATACAAAAGTAATATACATATTTTTATTATCTACCATAATCCTTTTAGTAGGTATAAGCAGAATTTATCTTGGAGTACATTATGCGAGTGATATAATTGGTGGATATTTAACATCAATTATCTATATGTTTATTTATATTTTTGCTGTGGATAAAATAAAGAAGAAAACCAAAACTGTCTAAAACTGTAAAAAACTTCCTAAATATGGGAAGTTTTTCCTATTATGTGTTATACTAATAACAAAAGGATGTGTTTATATGCTTAGAAAAAATAACAAAAAAGATACTTTAGATATAGAAAAAGTAAATGAAGGTGTTGTTTTACTTAATAAGATGCTTAAAATAATGTTTGTAGCACTTATTGTAGCAGCGGTTATGCTTGTAACATATATATTTAAAGAATGGAAAATATTTAAATTTATTGGAGTACTTTTAAATACATTATCTCCATTATTTATAGGTATAATAATCGCTTGGTTATTTAATCCAATTGTAACATTCTTAACAAAGCATAAAATGAATAGAGTAGCCGCAACAATTATAGTTTATACAGCATTCATTGCGTTACTTACAGTGTTATGCGTATTTAGCGTTCCAACTTTAACAAAACAAATAAATGATTTTATAAGTATGGTTCCAAGTTTAACAACAAAATTAAGTTCATTTATAGACAAAATATTTGAAATATTTGAACCAGTACTTGATAACAATGCTGCAGATATAAAAGCAAGTTTATTTAGTACAATTGTTGATCTAGGAAAACAAATAACTGTTGGATTACCATCAAAAGTAATTACAATTGCAACTTCATTTGTATCAGGTCTTGGAACATTTGTAATTGGATTATTTATTGGACTTTATATGCTTTTTGATTTTGATAATGTTAGTAAAGTATTCTTAAGCATATTACCAGTAAAAGCAAGAGAAGATACTGGTAACTTAATGAATATTGCTAATAAAACTTTATTTAACTATATTCAAGGAATATTAATAACAATGACTTTAATTTTTATAGAAAATTCAATTGGTTTTTCAATCGCAGGATTAAAAGCATCAATTCTTTTTGCATTCTTCTGTGGTGTTACAAATGCTATTCCATATGTTGGACCATGGATTGGTGGTATTCCAGCTGCTATAGTAGGTTTCACACAAGGAGTGCCAACAGGTATATTTGTAATAATAAGTATTTTAGTATCACAAATGCTTGATAATGTAATATTTACACCACTTATACAAAGTAAAGGGTTAAAGTTACATCCAGTAACAGTTATTATTGCTCTTCTTGTATTTGGAAAATTCTTTGGAATTATTGGTATGATAATTGCAGCTCCATGTGTTGCGATTATTAAAACAATATTTATGTATTTTAACGATAAATACGAATTAATTAAATTAAATGAAGAAATAGAAGAAGAAGTGGAGAAAAAAACAAGTGAGTAGAAAAGAAAAAGTAATAGAAGTATTAAAAGTTTTAGGTTATGGCCTTTTAGTATATTACTTTATTCCATTTTTTGCGTATGGATTTAATGAGTCAGGTGCGAATATTTATGCAAAAATATGTGTACTTTTAGTGAATAATATATATGCATTAATCGCAGGAATGATTATTACTAAAAAATGTGGATTTAAATGGTACTATTCATTTTTAGTAGCGTTTATATATGTTCCATCAGCATTATTTTATTACAATAATGATACAGTAATATATTCGGTACTTTATATAATAATGTATATAGTAGGAACTTTAATACAATTAAATATAAGAAAAAAATAAACCTTCAATTTATATTGGAGTTTTATTTTGAAAAAAAATATCATATGATTTACTAGGGTGAAGACTATGATAGTAATTGATCCATCAAAAGGTGGAAGAGAAAGTGGAGTAACAGGTAACGGAATAGTTGAAAAAGACTATAACCTTCTTATAAGTGAGTATATATTTAATAGATTAAAAAGTTTAGGTGCTGATGTAAAAATAATTAGAACAACAGATGAATATATAAGTGAAGATGATAGAGCAAATAAAATATTAAATGCATATGGTAATAATTCTAAAGTAGTTGCGCTATCAAATATGCTTGGAAATACCGGAAGTGGAGCAGAAATAATATATGCACTTAGAAATAATAGTAATCTTGCTTCATCACTTGCAGAAAATTTAGATGATGCAGGTTTAACAGTAAGTAAATATTATCAAAGAAGAAGTGAAAATGATACAAGTAAAGACTATTATAATATTCAAAAAGATACAGGTTTAATTGAAACAATTATTGTAAACTATGGAAATATAAATAATATAAATGAAGCTACAAATATTAAAAATGAATGGGAAGATTATGCTGAAGCAGTAGTTAAATCACTTGCAAATTATACAAATGTTCCATATTATAAAGAAGGAGAATCACAAGAGATATACACAGTAAAAAAAGGAGATAGTTTATGGAAAATAGCAAATAAATATAATACTACTGTGGAAAAATTAAAAAGTGCAAATAACTTAAAAACAAATACATTAAGCGTTGGACAAAAACTTGTAATTCCAAGTATAAGTGTAAGTCCAGAAGTAAGTGATACATATATTGTTCAAAAAGGAGATAGTCTTTGGAGTATAGCAAACAAATTTAATATGACAGTATCAGAATTGAAAAATTTAAATAATTTAACAAATAATTTATTAAGTATAGGTCAAGTTTTAAAAATAAAAGATTCATCTAATAATGGAAAAACAACTTATACTGTGCAAAAAGGGGATAGCCTTTGGGTAATCGCAAACAAATATGGTATAACTACAGAAGAATTAAAAAGTTATAATAATTTAACAAGTAATTTATTAAGTATAGGTCAGGTACTAAAGATTCCACAAGGAAAAACAAGTACTGAAAACATATACACAGTAAAAAAAGGAGATAGTTTATGGACTATTGCAAATAGGTATAATACTACTGTAGAAAAAATAAAAGTTTTAAATAATTTAACAAGCAATTTATTAAGTATAGGTCAGCATTTAAAAATTCCAAATTAAAATCTTTAATTTTAATATAAAGTATGGTACAATGTACTTGGTGATAGAATGAAGATTATAAAAATAAGTGCTTTATGGTGTCCAGCATGTCTTATTACAAATAAAGCAATTGATAAAATTAAAGAAGAACAAAATATTGAAGTAGAAAATTTAGATTATGATTTTGATGAAGATGAAGTAAAAAAATATAATGTGGGAACAACACTTCCAGTACTTATTTTTATGAATCAAGATAAAGAATTATTCAGACTAATAGGCGAAAAAAATTATGAAGAAATAATGAAAGCAGTAGGTGATGTAAAATGAAAAAAATATTAAAGTTTTTAATCGTATTTGCAGTCTTCTTATTATTGCCAGTAAGTGCGAAAGCAGATGAAAAGGTAATAAATATTCATTTGTTCTATGGAAATGGATGTCCTCATTGTGCCGCAGAAGAAGAATTTTTAAGTGATTATTTAAAAGATAGAACAGATGTTAAATTATATAAATATGAAATTTGGTATGATTCGCATAATCAAGAACTATTATCAAAAGTTCAAAAAGAAATGGGAACAACAAATAAAAATGGTGTACCATTTACTGTAATTGGTAAAAAAACAATAGTAGGATATGCAGATGGAGTAACAGATGAACAAATAAAAGATGCGATTAACTATTATTTAAATAATGATTATAGAGATTATGCTGGTGAAATAACAGGAAAAGTTAAAAAAGCTGAAGTAAAAGAAGATATAACAAAAGATGAAAGTAAAACAGAAGATAAAAAAGAAAATAAAATAGAAAAAGCAGATGATACTAAAGATTCTGATCAAACAGATGAAAATGTTACAGTTCCAGTACTTGGGAAAATAAATGCTAAAAAAGTATCACTTCCAATACTTGCTGTAGTACTAGGTTTCGTTGATGGATTTAATCCATGTGCAATGTGGATATTAATTTTCTTAATTACAATGTTATTTAATATGAAAGATAGAAAAAAGATGTGGATACTTGGTTTAACATTTATTTTAACATCAGGAATTGTATATTTAATGTTTATGCTTGCTTGGCTTAATTTAGCAACATTTATAAGTAAAATTGCATTTATAAGATTATTAATCGCAGTAATTGCGCTTGTTGTTGGATTAATTAATGTATATAAATATATTGATTCATTAAAGAAAAAAGATGAAGGCTGCGATGTAGTAGATAAAAAAGATAGAAAGAAAATAATGGAAAAAATAATTTCTATAACTCATGAAAAGAAATTTATAATTGCGCTTCTTGGAATTATGGTTTTAGCAGCATCAGTTAATATTATTGAACTTATGTGTTCAATAGGTATTCCACTTTTATTTACACAAATACTTGCGATGAATAATTTAAGTACATTTAGTTATATGATATACATGTTTATATACATATTCTTCTTCTTAATAGATGATATAGTTATATTCGTTATATCAATGGTAACACTTAAAGTAACTGGTTTATCAACTAAATATACAAAATATTCACATTTAGTAGGTGGAATAATTATGCTTATAATTGGTTTATTATTAATTATAAAACCAGAATTATTAATGTTTAATTTTTAAAAGACTATTAGTCTTTTTTTTATTATCCCGAATATATTTTATTGAAAGGGTATATGTATGGATAATAAAATAAAAATTGGTATTCCAAGAGGACTTTATTATTACAAATATAATATATTGTGGAAAGAATTTTTTAAAGAACTAGGTTGTGACATAATAGTAAGTCCAGAAACAAATTTTGAAATACTTGAAAATGGTAAAAAATATTCAGCAAGTGAAATGTGTTTATCATTAAAAATATATATTGGACATGTCTTTTATTTAAAAGATAAAGTAGATTATGTTTTAGTGCCAAGAATTGTATGTGAAAAAATAAATTCAGAATCATGTACAAATTTTATTGCGCTATACGATATTATAAATAATACATTTGATGTAAATATTTTAAATTATAATGTTGATGAAAGAAAAAGAAAAACTGAAGAATCAGCATTTATTAAAATGGGTGAAAAATTAGGATTCGGGAAAAATTATATAGAATCAGCATACCATAAAGCAAAAAAAGAAGAATATAAACAAAATAAAATAAATTATTTAGTTCAGAATAAAAAATTAGAAAGAAATAAAACTAAAATATTACTTGTATCACATTACTATAATACTTTTGATAATTTAATAGGAAAAGAAATGACAAAAATACTTAATGATTTAGATTGTGAAGTAATATATGCCTGTATAGGTAATCCAGATAATGATAAGGATTTATACAAAAAAATAACAAAAACGTTAAGATGGCTTAATAATCAAGAACTTTTAAATGCAGTTATGGAGTATAAAAATCAAGTAAATGGAATAATACTTCTTTCAACGTTTCCTTGTGGACCAGATTCCTTAGTAAATGAAATGGTTACAAGAAACATAAATATTCCATCTCTTACAATTTTAGCAGATGGACCAATTAATAATGAAGGTACAAATACAAGAATAGAAAGTTTTGTAGATATAATTAAGGGGGAAAAATATGAATAATAAAGTAATTAGTTTTCCTCATCTTTCAAATTATGATGTTCCAATTAAATATCTAATAGAAAAATTAACAAATGCAGAAGTAATTCCATCTCCATCTATTACTAAAAAAACAATAGAATTAGGTTCAAAATATAGTCCAGATTATGTTTGTATGCCTTTTAAATATACTTTAGGTAATTATATAGAATCGCTAGATAATGGCGCAAATATTTTAATTCAAGCAGGTGGTGGATGTCGATTTGGTTATTATTTTGAACTACAAAAGAAAATACTTGAAGATTTAGGTTATAAATTTGAATTTTATTCTTTATCTGATAATGATGTAAATGGCATTGGTAGTATGTATAATATGCTTAGAAAAATAAATCCAAACCTAAAAAAAATAAAATATTTATATTATCTAGTGCTAACATTTTTAATGATAAACTATATGGATAAAATTGATATGTATATAAGAAAAAATATTGGTTTTGAAATAAAAAAAGGTAGTTTTGAAAGAATAAAAAAAGGAATGTTAAATTCATTTTATAAATCAAATAACATCTTTGCTTTAATAAAAAATTATTACAAATATAAAAG
>ERZ1034901.2540-NODE-2540-length-11493-cov-10.408813_pt1 | contig 11493 bp, 10 predicted proteins | sample MGYA00520628_ERZ1034901 | MGnify/ENA primary metagenome ERZ1034901 (study PRJEB33766, sample SAMN09781783) | gut metagenome | biome: gut microbiome | host: Homo sapiens | place: Madagascar | study: EMG produced TPA metagenomics assembly of the PRJNA485056 data... | reverse complement strand
GGAGAGTAGGTGGCTGCCTTCTTTTACTTGAGGTCTTCAGAGTCAAACGACTTTGGAGACCTTTTTTTGTTTAACTAAAAAATAAGAATTATGGATAAAGAAGCAAGATATCGTGATCTTCTTGCCCAGATAATGACATTTGCTTGTGCTGATGACAATGCTATAAGCGTATTGGCTAATTGTGCTGCTGTGATGAAGGTGGCTTTTCCTAAAGAATACTTTTGGGTTGGTTTTTACATTGTTGATGGCAATGAACTTATTCTTGGTCCGTTTCAGGGCACTCCTGCATGCACACGGATTAAGTATGGACGTGGCGTTTGCGGCTCGGCATGGAAGGAGGGGCGCAGTCTTGTGGTAAACGACGTGGAAGAGTTTCCTGGTCATATAGCGTGTTCGTCGTTGTCAAGATCTGAGATTGTAGTTCCTTTATTTTCTGAAGGAGTTGTTGTAGGAGTGATAGATATTGACAGTACAGAATTCTCCACTTTTAACGATACAGACAGAAAGTACCTTGAGCAGGCTGCAGAAATTATAGCCCCGTTTATGGCAAGGCTTGCAAAATAAAAAATCGGTCATTAGAATTTCTCATTGCTTATAAATGCAAAGAAATGCTAATGACCGATTTTGAGTTTAGTATTACTTTATGTATTTCTTTCCGCCAATAATATAAATTCCTTTAGGAAGTGCGGCTTTGTCTGTTCCAACGTATGAGCCGTTTATCGTATAGATTCTTTGTGAGTTGGCTTGTATGTTGTTTTGCTCAATGTCCTTGATGTCTGTAGAGTTTTCTGAGAAGCCTACTCTCATCTGGCTTGCATGAACATCCGGCGAGCAGTAGAAGTATGCTCTCATACCCTTCATAGTTGTTCCTGGCTTGGGATGCTTGAATTCAGCGTTAGCGTTAAGGAACAGGTATTGGCTACTCTCCTCCTCGCTGAACGTTCTGTTGCTGTATGTTCCAATCATGTAGAATGATTCGTCTCCGCTCTGCTCAAGTTCTGGTCCTGTAAGTCTGACATTAGCGAATTGATTCATTTCTATGTTTTTACCTTTAGGTCTGATAAGGTATGGGCGACCAGCAACAATCTCTTTTGCATCTTTAAACATCATCACGTCACCCTCCATACGGTCGTATTCGCGGACTTCCGCTTCAACGTCGCATAGTTTTCCGTCAGCTACGCTTAGATTGAAGGGAATGCAGAACGTATTCCACTTATCTGCTACTAATGTTCGTTCAAGTTGGGCATTTATTATTTCTCCCTTATGCGCATATATAATCTGACTGTTATCCGCAGATTCTTTCAGAGTGATGTTGAATATTGGGTTGATGTCAATCTGTATTCTGCTGATGTATGCACTTGGAGAAGGATTAATTGCGAATGCGGTTGAAGAGTCAATCTCTCCCGTTACTATATATCCTGTACCCTCCTTTGTGTCTAGTGTACCATATTTATTGGATTTTGTTTTTATTTCTATTCTGTTAACTTCTATTGCTAATCTCATGGGGTCTGATTTAGCTTGATAGTATAATACTTTAACCGTATATCCGTTAGGGGCTTCTATCTTTGGGGATTTAACAACACATTGGCTCTTTACCTCAAGTATGCCATTCTTAGCTCTTGTTTTGCGCCCTTGTTCGATGTACCATTTATAAGAATTTGATAGTGAATCTATAAAATTAGCGTCTTTATTTTTTATGTATGATAATGTACCGAGTTCCCTAAATGAATCGAATTTTGAAGCGAATACTATACTTTCTCCTCTATATTGCAGACGATAGAATGTAGAGCTTGCAGCATAGGTTTCGTTGCCGGCAAAGTTTGCGGATATTACAGTCTCGCCAATTTTGTTTAAGTGTATATTGCCTTCGTTGTCTACTGTTGCCACGTTATCATTGCTGCTACTGTAAGTGATTTCGCCGTTTTCTACAGGAGACAATATTGCCTTTGCACCGGTAAATTTGTTTTCCTCGTTCACTTTCACCACGATTGTCTGACGGTCAATACCTTCTTCGAAAGAAAGTTTGGTCGCAATCTTTTGTTTTTCATTTACCTTGATTGTGTATGAGGCGCTGCAAGGGTAGTGGTTGTCGTCACCTGAGTAGGTGGCAGTAATTGTTGTCTCGCCGTATTTGTTAGTGTTATTTATGGTGACTTTGCCGTCGTTGTCCACTGTAGCTATGTCCGTGTTGCTACTTGTGTATGAGATTTCGGCATCAGCAATAATTGTGTTGTCAGCATATACATTGGCTTTAGGAGATGCGAAGTCTGTTGTTCCATAGGTTACGTCGTATGTATTCTTAGCATCTTCTCCGAATAACATCCTTGTTTTTGTCTTTGTTATTATTTCTGAAGATAACTTATATATGTATACAACGTCTGGTCCTCCCAAACTCGGTGACTCGATAAATCCAAACCATCTTGAGTCTTGTACGTAATTCAAGTATTTAGGATGATTCTTTTCAAATAAGATTCTCGCGTCACCATATTTTTTGGTAAATGATATCGTTGCTTGTGTGTTTTCTGAAATCTCATCACTAAGATTGATGTCTTTGCTATCGTTTTTTTCTGAGACGTTATTGATGAATTTCCCTTCATTGCTGCGGAAGTTGAATTTATCGTTTGTTTTCACTAACGTAAAACAAGCAGCGTCAGAGTTTGTGTATGCAAGAGTCTTGTCTGCATTTAGAGTTATCTCCGTAGATAAAAGACGCTGACTATTGCTGTTTGTGTTTACTTTTCCGATCATTGCCGTAGAATACTTGGACACAATAATGATATGATCGCCATCCGAAAGATCGTCAACGTTATTAACGATAGTGTATTCTTTTGATTCCGTTGTCTGCGCCTGTACGCATAATGGCAACAGCGATAATAATAACAGGATAACAGAGAATTGTCTGATATTGTTTAACTGTTTCATTTTAGATTTTTTATTGTTGTTTATGTATGTTAGGTTTAAGAGCCAAGCAAAAGTACAAATAATAATCGATACATCTATGTTATAGATGGTATATTTTGTGTATATTTGTATTTTATAATTCCACAATGGAATATATACAGCATTCATGAATGCTATACATTAATATAATATAGAATAGAAATGATAGATTATGATTTGAAAAAGGTGAGAGCCGTGGTCTTTGACGTTGACGGCGTGCTTTCGGCTGAAACCATAACGCTCTCTTCCGAGGGAGAGCCTCTTCGTACGGTGAATATCAAGGACGGCTATGCCATACAGCTGGCGGTACGTCAGGGATTGCATATAGCGATTATAACCGGCGGTAATACCAACGCTGTAAGATTGCGTTACAGCGGTCTTGGCGTGCGCGATATTTATATGAAGGCAAGTGATAAGATGGTGGCTTATGACGACTTGGTGGAGCGATACGGACTGAAGGACGAGGAAGTAATCTATGTAGGTGATGACATCCCTGACTATCAGCTTATGCGTAGAGTGGGTTGTGCCTGTTGTCCGAAGGATGCATGCACAGACATAAAGAGCATAAGCCGTTATGTGAGCGACCGCTGTGGAGGCTATGGCGTAGGACGCGACATCATAGAACAGGTGTTGAGAGCTAAAGGTCTGTGGATGGACGAAGCTGTGGCATTCGGATGGTAATGCCTGAATATGAGAAAATAGGAACATATAAGAATTAAAAGAAATATACGATGAAAATAGTATTGGCAAGTCATTCGCCACGTCGTCAGGAACTTCTGAAAGGGTTGGGCGTAGACTTTAGTGTGAACGTAATAAACGGTATTGACGAGAGTTATCCTGCTTCGATGCCAAAGGAGGAAGTGGCAGAGCATCTTGCTGTGAAGAAGCATGAGGCATATACGGTTGGAGAAGATGAACTTCTCATTACTGCAGACACCATTGTAGTGGTGGACGATGAAATTCTCGGCAAGCCAAAGGATGCTGCAGATGCGAGGCGCATGCTGCGTACGATTAGTGGCAGAACACACAAGGTCGTTACTGGTGTATGTCTTGCTACGGCAACGGAATGTCGCAGCTTCTCTGTAGCTACTGAGGTGACGTTCAGACAGCTTCGCGACAGCGAGATTGACTATTATGTTGAGCGCTACAAACCTTTCGATAAGGCAGGTGCTTATGGCATTCAGGAATGGATTGGATATGTGGGTGTGGAAGGCATCCGCGGTAGCTATTACAACGTAATGGGATTCCCCGTACAACGTGTGTATGAAGAGATGACTCGTCATTTTGGCCTTAAAATAGCAGAATAAGCTTTGTGATAGGTAAAAACATGTGACATTTTAATATATTTTAGATGCAAGATTTATGCTCTACGCTAATAATTCAGTAATTTTGTGCTTCGAAACGAGGCGGAAGATTGCCTCTTAGTATCGAAATATAAACATATAATAAACAGAATAAGAAATGTCAGAATCTATTGATATTCGACAGCTGAATGCTCGCATAGAGCAGCAGAGCAGTTTCGTAACCAATCTTGTGACAGGCATGAACCAGGTGATTGTCGGTCAGAAACATCTTGTAGAGTCATTGCTGATATCTTTGCTTAGTGACGGTCACATCCTTTTGGAAGGTGTGCCGGGATTGGCAAAGACCCTTGCCATAAAGACCCTTGCTCAACTTATTGACGCCGATTACAGCCGCATACAGTTTACTCCAGACCTCTTGCCGGCTGACGTTATAGGTACGCTTGTATACTCACAGAAGGACGAGAACTTCCACGTGAAGAAGGGACCGGTATTTGCTAACTTCGTACTTGCAGATGAGATCAACCGTGCCCCTGCTAAGGTGCAGAGTGCTTTGCTCGAGGCTATGCAGGAGCATCAGGTGACTATCGGTGACGAGACATTCAGTCTGCCCAACCCGTTCCTCGTTATGGCTACGCAGAACCCGATAGAGCAGGAGGGAACTTACCAGTTGCCTGAGGCTCAGGTAGACCGTTTCATGCTTAAGGTGGTTATCAGCTATCCTTCTTTGGAGGAGGAGAAGCTTATCATCCGCGAGAATCTGCGTGGTGAGAAGAAGAACATTCTGCCTGTGACAACAGCGGAGGAGATTCTTAAGGCTCGTGCCGTTGTAGAGGAAGTGTATATCGACGAGAAGATAGAGCAGTATATTGCTGACATCGTCTTCGCTTCACGTTATCCTGAGAAGTACGGTCTTGGAGAACTTAAGGACCTTATTACTTTCGGAGGTTCGCCTCGTGCCAGCATCAGCCTTGCTAAGGCAGCTCGCGCTTATGCCTTCATTAAGCGTCGCGGATATGTGGTGCCTGAGGACGTTCGCGCTGTGGCCCATGATGTTATGCGTCACCGTATAGGATTGTCATACGAGGCAGAGGCAAGCAATGTCACCAGCGAGGAGATTGTTTCGAAGATTATCAACAAGGTAGAGGTGCCCTAACAACTCCACGAATAGCTGTTGTATAAGCTATTACATTCAGAAATCGTTATAGAATTCAGAAATCGTTATAGAATTGGAAACGTCTGAGATATTAAAAAAGGTCCGCAAAATAGAGATAAAGACAAGGGGCCTGAGCCAGAACATCTTCGCCGGTCAGTATCATTCCGCTTTCAAGGGAAGAGGAATGGCGTTCGCTGAAGTGCGTGAGTACCAGTTCGGCGACGATGTGCGTGACATTGACTGGAATGTCACGGCGCGATTCCGCAAACCTTATGTGAAGGTTTTTGAGGAGGAACGCGAGCTTACTGTGATGCTCCTTGTGGATGTATCGGGATCGTTGGATTTCGGTACGCGTAGCCGTATGAAGTCAGAAATGGCTACAGAGATTGCTGCTACTATCGCTTATAGCGCCATACAGAATAATGACAAGATTGGAGTGGTGTTCTTCTCGGACCGTATTGAGAAGTATATCCCGCCAAAGAAGGGACGCAAGCACATTCTTTATATCATCCGCGAAATGTTAGACTTCAAGCCCGAGAGTCGTAAGACAGACATCGGAGGAGCAATGGAGTTCTTTACCAGAGTGATGAAGCGCCGCACGACGGCGTTCGTGCTGAGCGACTTCTATGACAGACATGACTTCTTCAAGCAGATGCAGATAGCCAATAACAAGCACGACGTTATGGCCATACAAGTGTATGACAAGTGGGCGAAAGCTCTTCCGGATGTCGGATTGGTTAAGGTGGTTGACGCAGAGTCGGGTCATGAGATGTATGTCGATACGAGCAGTAAGAAAGTGAGAGCAGCGCATGCCCGTTATTGGACGGAGCGACAGCAGATGCTGAAAGACACGTTGTCGCGAGCCAATGTCGATTGGGTGTCTGTGGCAACTGACGATGATTATGTTAAGGCGATGATGCATCTCTTCGCCTCAAGAAACTGACAAAACGCATGATGTAATGAGACGCTTACTATTATTATCATACATATTGGTATTCTCCTTTGTTGCTGCCGCTGCACAACAGGCAAGCGTGGTGTCGAAGATTGACTCTGTGTCAATCCTTATAGGACAGCAGGCTCACCTGACGGTAGAGGTTACAGCACGCAAGGGAGCCAATGTTACCTTCCCGCGTTTTAAGCGTGCCCAGCAGATGGTGCCTGGAGTGGAAGTAGTGGAGACAAGTCCTGAGAATCGATCTGAGTCAGACGACCAGCTTACTGTCAGCAAGACATTCACTCTTACAAGCTTCGACGGGAAACTGTATGCCATTCCGGGTATGAAGGTAAAGGTGGACGGCAAGGTGTATGCTTCCAATCAGCTGGCGCTTAAGGTGCTGGAATGTGAGGTGGACACGCTTCATCCCGAAAAGTTCTTTCCTCCTAAGGATGTACAGGACAACCCTTTCATGTGGTCAGAATGGAGTCCGCTCTACTGGCTTGGAGTGTTGGTGATGCTTGTGTCAGCCTTCCTCGCTTATCTTATTCTGCGTCTTAAGCAGAACAAGCCCATCGTGGTGAGAGTACGTGTGGTGAAGAAGATACCTGCACATCAGAAAGCCCTTAATGAGATGACACGCCTCAAGAGTGAGAGCTTCAATACGGCAGAGGAGCAGAAGCTGTATTATACACACTTGACCGATACGTTGAGAAAGTATATCAGAGAACGCTTCGGATTCAATGCCATGGAGATGACCAGCTCGGAGATAATCGAACAGTTGAAGACGGCTGGTGACAATACGATGATAGACGAATTGCGTGAGCTTTTTGCTACCGCAGACCTCGTGAAGTTTGCCAAGTATTCATCGCTCTTGGGTGAGAAGGATATGAACCTCGTGAATGCCATACAATACATCGACCAGACCAAGCATGACGAACAACTGCAGGAGGAGCGCATCGTGCCGAAGCTGAGCGACGATGACATCAAGACACGAAAGAACCGCATAACCATCAAGACATTAATATGGTGTTGTGCGATTTTGGCAACGGTTCTCGTGATATATATTGCTTATCATGTATATCTGCTTACACTTTAGCAGGATGATGCATAAGAATATGGATATGTAAGAAAAAGGAAATAATGGAATTTGCTAATAAAGAATACTTCGCACTTCTCTTGCTGCTTGTGCCCTACGTTGTCTGGTTTCTGCTTTTTCGTAAGAAGAGCGAACCAACTATGCGTGTTTCGAGCACAGAGGCTTACCGCTTTGCACCGAAGAGCTGGCGTCAAAGGATTGTGCATTTGCCGATAGTGTTGCGATGCCTTTGCTTTGTGGCATTGGTATGCGTGTTGGCACGTCCGCAAACCCATAACGCTTGGGACAACAAGTCGGTGGAGGGCATAGACATAATGATGGCTATGGACGTATCGACTTCAATGTTGGCTGAGGACCTAAAGCCCAACCGTCTGGAGGCAGCGAAGAATGTAGCTGCTGAGTTTATTGCCGGACGTCCCAATGACAACATAGGTCTGACCATATTTGCCGGAGAGTCGTTCACGCAATGTCCTATGACTACCGACCATGCCTCGCTCTTGAGCTTGTTGGGATCAGTGCGTACGGATATTGCTGCGCGTGGCATCATTTCCGACGGTACTGCCATAGGTATGGGACTTGCCAATGCAGTTTCGCGACTGAAGAGTTCGAAGGCTAAGAGTAAGGTGATTATCCTTCTTACTGATGGTAGCAATAACATGGGCGACATCTCGCCGATGACAAGTGCGGAGATAGCCAAGAGCATGGGTATAAGAGTGTATACGATTGCTGTCGGTACCAACAAGGTGGCACCTTATCCAGTACCAGTTGCGGGTGGCGTACAGTATGTCAATATGCCCGTGGAAATCGATACCAAGACTTTGGCTGATATTGCTGCGACTACAGACGGTAGCGCTTACCGCGCCACCAACAACCGTGAGCTTTCGCAGATTTATAAAGACATCGACCAGTTAGAGAAAACAAAGATGGACGTAAAGCGTTTTTCAAAGCGTTATGAGGCATATATGCCGTTCGCATTAGCGGCTTTCGTTCTTCTTCTCTCTGAAATCTTACTCAGAGTGACTGTGTTACGTAGAATACCTTAAAGGAATAGTTTAAACATGTTTAAGTTTGAAGACCCTTCTTATCTTTGGCTGTTGTGCCTCGTGCCATGTCTCGTGGTATTGAGGTATTATGGTTTGTGGCGCCGACATCGCAAGCTGCGTAAGATAGGAGACAAGGAATTGTTGAAGAGCCTCATGCCAGACGCCTCATCGGTTAGACTGGCATGTAAGTTCTGGATTTTAATGGCAGTGGTGGCGCTTATCATAGTTGTCCTTGCTCGTCCGCAGATGGGAGCAAAGGTGGCTGATGACAAGCGACAGGGCATCGAGACCATTATAGCCGTAGATATCAGTAACTCAATGTTGGCGCAAGACGTTGTGCCTTCGCGATTGGATAAGAGCAAGATGCTTGTTGAGAATCTGGTTGACCATTTCACGGATGACAAGATAGGCATTGTGGTATTTGCCGGTGATGCCTTTGTACAGCTTCCGATAACAAATGATTATGTGTCAGCCAAGATGTTCTTACAAAATCTTGACCCTTCACTTATCGCCACTCAAGGTACCGACATCGCTCGTGCCATCAATCTTTCGGCAAGCAGTTTCACGCAACAGCAGAAAGTTGGAAGAGCCATAATCCTCATAACCGATGGCGAAGATCATGAAGGTGGTGCGGAAGAGGCAGCAAAAGCCGCTGCCAAGAAAGGCATAAATGTCTTTATCCTTGGTGTCGGTGATCCTAAGGGTGCTCCCATACCTGTGGGTGGAGGAGAATATCTGAAGGACAACAACGGTCAGGTGGTAATGTCTGCCCTCAACGAGGAAATGTGTCGTTCAGTGGCAAAAGCAGGAAGCGGAACATACATACATGTTGACAATTCAAACGACGCTCAGGAAAAACTCAACTCAGAATTATCAAAGCTTCAGAAGGGAGAAACAGGTGGCGCTACATACAGCAATTACGCCGAGCAATTCCAGATTTTCGCCCTCTTGGCTTTATTGTTCTTGGTTTTGGATGCATGCATCCTTGAGGTGAAGAATCCACGATGGAGAAATGTGCGTCTCTTTAGAAAGAGGAGAATATAAAATAAGAATACAACCGAAGATGAACAGATTATTATTCCTGGTGTTGTTTGCCATGACATCGCTAATGTCCTTGGCGCAGGCAGACCGCCAATATATACGCTATGGAAACAGACATTTCCACCAGCAGAACTTTGTGAAGGCTGAGGCGGAGTACAGAAAGTCGCTCTCTGTAAATCCTGAGAATCCTCAAGCCCTCTACAACCTTGGCTGTGCGCTTATTATGCAGAAGAAAGACTCGGCTGCCGTTCAGCAGTTTGAGAAGGCTGCAAGAGTGGAGAAGGCAAGGATGAGAAAGGCAAAGATATATCATAATATCGGATATGTATGTCAGAGCAACAAGCTGTATGGCGATGCCATAAAGGCGTATAAGGAAAGTCTGCGAAACAATCCTTCGGATGACGAAACGCGATATAACCTTGCTTTGTGTAAGAGATTGGAGAAGAAAAATCAAAACAAGAATAAGAATCAGAATAAGAAGAATCAACAAAACAAAGACAAGGAAAAGAAGAAAGAGGACAACAAGAAGGATCAGAACCAGAATAAGAATGACCAGCAGAAGCAGAATAGCCAGGAGCGTATGAGTAAGGACAATGCCGAACAACTGCTTAATGCTGCCATGCAGAACGAGCAACAGACGCAGCGTCGCATAAAGGAAGCCATGAGGCGTCAGAAGAGCAAGAAGCTGGACAAGAACTGGTAAACGAAAGAAATCAATAACATATTAGGCATTTGTGCTGTAAACGTGAATAAAGAATAGAATGAAAAAGGCATATATATTGCTTCTCTTTGTAATGGTGTGCGTATTGACCGTCAATGCGCAGGTTATCTCTGTGTCGGCACCTTCCAAGGTGTCTGCGGGAGAAAACTTCAGACTGTCGTTTACCATCAATACGGACGACGTGGATGACTTCAGAGCTGGATCCATTCCTTCCGGTCTTGAGGTTATAGCAGGTCCGTACACATCGCAGCAGTCGAGCTATCAGATTGTGAACGGCCATACCAGCCGTTCGTCTTCCATAACATTCACATACACATTATATGCCGATAAGCCAGGAACATATACTGTCTCAGGAGCTAAGGCACGTGTCGGAGGAAAGACAATAGCTTCGCATCATGTAACCATCAAAGTCGGAGCGGGCTCTCGTCATGGCAATGGTGCTCCGCAGATGCACGAAGATGCCGAGCCAAGGATGAGTTCTTCAGGCAAGATTAGTGCTAATGATCTCTTTGTGAAGGTTAGCGCCAGCAAACGTCGTGTTTGTGAGCAGGAACCAGTGCTTCTTACGTATAAGGTTTATACTCTTGTAGACCTTACTTCTTTGGACGGCAAGATGCCTGACTTGAAGGGATTCCATACGCAGGAAGTGCCGCTTCCTCAGCAGAAGAGTTTCCATCTTGAGAAAGTCAACGGCAAGAATTATCGTTGCGTAACATGGAGCCAGTATGTAATGTTCCCGCAGATGACCGGCAAACTCTCCATACCAAGCATCACCTTTAAGGGAATCGTGGTGCAGCGAAACAATTCTGTGGACCCGTTTGAAGCATTCTTTAATGGTGGTTCGGGTTATGTAGAGGTGAAGCGCAATATTGTGGCTCCTGGAATAGACATCCAGGTGGATCCGCTTCCAAAACGCCCAGTCGACTTCTCAGGTGGAGTGGGACACTTCACAATCTCTGCCCAGCTCAATCATAAGACTGTCAAGGAAGGTGAGCCTCTTACTCTCCGTGTGGTAGTAGGCGGAATCGGCAATCTTAAGCTTATCAAGCAGCCGGTGGTTGATTTCCCGAAAGACTTCGACCGTTATGACCCGAAGGTGTCTGACAAGACCAAGCTTACAGCCAACGGTATAGAGGGTAATATGATTTACGACTATCTTGTCGTGCCCCGCAACCGAGGCGACTATACCATTCCAGCCGTATCGCTTACTTACTACGATACATCTACTAATAGCTACAAGACAATAAAGACCCAGCCC
>ERZ1034901.2537-NODE-2537-length-11501-cov-11.251354_pt1 | contig 11501 bp, 9 predicted proteins | sample MGYA00520628_ERZ1034901 | MGnify/ENA primary metagenome ERZ1034901 (study PRJEB33766, sample SAMN09781783) | gut metagenome | biome: gut microbiome | host: Homo sapiens | place: Madagascar | study: EMG produced TPA metagenomics assembly of the PRJNA485056 data... | reverse complement strand
CCGCTGGGCAAGGTCGTGGACGAGTTTGCCCCCGTGGAGATGACCGGCGACCCCGTGGAGATCGGTTTCAATAACCGCTACCTGCTGGACGCCCTGCGCTACTCCAAGTGCGAGAAGATGGTACTGGAGATCAACGGACCCTTGAGCCCCGTCAAGATTTTGCCGGAAAACGGCAAGGACTTCATCTACCTGGTCCTGCCGGTCCGCTTTAAGAATGAAGGCTAACGTATGGAAAAAATTCGTATCAACACGGAGTTTATCAAGCTGGATGCCCTGCTGAAATTTGCAGGCCTGTGCGAGACCGGCGGCGAAGCCAAGGAGCTGATCCAGGGCGGCGCGGTCAAGGTCAATGGCGAGGTCTGCACGATGCGCGGCAAAAAGTGTCGCGCCGGTGACACGGTGGAGCTGGAAGGCCAGACCGTGCAGGTCGCGGAGGGCGCGTAATGCGCCTGAACCACCTGACCATGACCGACCACCGCAATATCAAATACGCCGAGCTGACACCCGACCCTCACCTTACGGTTTTGTGCGGCCCCAACGGCCAGGGCAAGACCAACTTGCTGGAGGCCGTCTGGCTGCTGACCGGAGGCAAAAGCTTCCGCGGGTCCAAAGATGCCGAGCTCATCCGCCGCGGATGCGACTTTTCGGTGATCGAGGGTGCGTTTGAGACCGAGGATTGCGCCAAAACTATCCGTTTAACGGTGGGCAGTAAAGGCAGCCAACGGCCGGGCCGCACCGCGAAACTGAACGGCGTGGACCAGGGCCGCGCGGCTGCCTTGGCCGGGAACTTCCAGGCCGTTGTGTTTGAGCCGGACCTGCTCAGTTTGGTCAAAGGCGGACCGGAAGGCCGGCGGCGGTTCCTGGATTCGGCGCTGTGCCAGGTGTACCGGCCCTATCTGGTGGCGCTGCGGCGCTACACAAGGCTTGTGGCGCAGAAAAATGCGCTGCTGAAAAGCTACGAAATAACGCCCAATGCCTCGCTGCTGCTGGATGCTTATAATGAGCAGCTTGCCCAGTACGGTGGGCAGATCATGGAGCACCGCCGCAAATTTATTGCGGAGTTGGCCCCCATTGCCGCCAAGAATTACAGCGAGATCTCCCACGATGCCGAAGTGCTGCAGCTGAATTACCAGTTGTGTGCCAATAACACCACCGCAGACGCGCTGGCGGAAAAATTGGAATCGGTCAAAAATGCAGAGCTGCGCGCCGGGTTCTGTTTGGCAGGGCCGCACCGCGAAGATCTGGAAATCAAACTGGATGACCAGCCTGCACGCGTGTTTGGCAGCCAGGGCCAGCAGCGCAGCTGCGTATTGGCCATGAAACTGGCCGAGGCCAGCGTGGTCGGCAGCCTTTTTGGCGAACACCCGGTGCTGCTGCTGGACGATGTGCTCAGCGAGCTGGACGATGAACGCCAGACCTACCTGCTGACCCGTATGGGCGAGCACCAGACCATCGTGACCACCTGCGATACTGCCGCATTTGCACGTACCAATGGTAAAATCGTGATGGTGAAAGCAGGCACCGTGACCGAATAAAAGGGGAGCAGGGCATGTATTTCCATGCAGGGCAGGACTTTGTTTTGAATACCCGGGATGTCATCGGTGTGTTTGATCTGGACACAGCCGGGGCCTCCCGCCGGACAGAAGAATATTTCAGAAGTGCCGAGGATAACGGTGCCGTGGTGGACCTGTGTGCCCCCGGTAGCCTGCCAAAAAGCTTCCTCGTCACCGATTTCCCCGATGAGACCATCTACATCAGCCAGCTTTCGCCCGTAGCCTTAAAAAAGCGGGCAGAAAAGGCCGAATTAAAATAAAACTGCTTCCATAGAGGGAAGCAACAGCAGATACCCACCACAACAGGAGGCTATCATTTCATGGCAGAAGAAATCATCACCGAAACCAACCGCGAAACGGCCACAGACCATGCCTACGGCGGTGCGCAGATCCAGGTCCTGGAGGGCCTGGAGGCTGTGCGCAAGCGCCCCGGCATGTATATCGGTTCTACCGGCCCTTCCGGCCTGCATCACCTGGTCTACGAGATCGTCGATAACGCCATCGACGAAGCCTTGGCTGGGTACTGCACCCATATCGAAGTAACGATCAAACCCGGTAATATCATCGAAGTTTCCGATAACGGCCGCGGCATTCCCGTGGACATCCAGCCCAAGCTGGGCATCCCGGCTGTCACAGTCGTATATACCGTGCTGCACGCCGGCGGTAAGTTCGGCGGCGAGGATTCCGGCTACAAGGTGGCTGGCGGTCTGCACGGCGTCGGTGCGTCGGTCGTTAATGCATTGTCTGAGTGGCTGACCGTCCGTGTCCGCCGCGATGGTGCCGAGTATGAGCAGAGCTTCAAGCGCGGCAAACCCGATGGTGATCTGAAAAAGATCGGCGCGGCAGCCTCCACCGGTACTACGGTCACCTTCAAGCCGGACCCGAAAATGTTCCAGGAAACAACGCTGTATCGTTACGAAACGCTGCTCAAGCGCCTGCGGGAAGAAGCCTTCCTGAACGCCGGTGTCCGCATCACCCTGACAGATGAGCGTCCCGAGAGTGACCGCCCACAGGAGGAAAAGAGCGAAGGAAACGAGCTCCGCACCGAGACCATGTGCTACGAGGGCGGCATCCGTTCCTTCGTCAGCTACCTGTGCGAGCGCCGCGACCTCACCCCGCTGACCCCGCAGGTCATGTATATGAAGGGCGAGGGCCAGGGCGCCGTGGCCGAGGTGGCTTTGCAGTATTACGATAACAGCTATAACGAGCTGCTGCTCAGTTTTGCCAATAACGTGCATACGCCTGAGGGCGGCACCCACGAGGAAGGCTTTAAGCTGGCCCTGACCCGTGTGCTGAACGAGTACGGCCGCGCTAAAGGCATCCTGAAAGATAAGGACGAGAATCTTTCCGGCCCCGATGCCCGCGAGGGTATCATTGCCATCATCAGTGTCAAGCTGCAGGAGGCTCAGTTCGAGGGCCAGACCAAGGCCAAGTTGGGCAATACCTTCATCAAGGGCCTGGTCAGCAATGTGGTCTACAAGGCCCTGACCGAGTACTTTGAGGAAAACCCCGCCGTTGCCAAGGCAATTCTGGAAAAGGCCACCCAGGCAGCCCGTGCCCGTGCCGCCGCCAAAAAGGCCCGTGAACTGGTCCGCCGCAAGAGCGCGCTGGAATCCAACCGCATGCCCGGCAAGTTGGCCGACTGCCATGAAAAAGATCCCAGCAAGACCGAACTCTTCATTGTGGAGGGCGATTCTGCAGGCGGCTCGGCCAAGATGGGCCGAGACTCCAACATTCAGGCCATCCTGCCGCTTTGGGGCAAGATGCTGAACGTCGAAAAAGCCCGCGCCGACCGTATTTACGGCAACGATAAGCTGATGCCCGTGGTCACGGCTCTGGGCACCGGTATCGGCGATGAATTTGATATTTCCAAGGTGCGTTACCATAAAATCTTTATTATGGCCGATGCCGATGTTGACGGCTCCCATATCTGCACCCTGATGCTGACCTTCTTCTTCCGCTATATGCGGCCGCTGATCGACAACGGTTACGTCTACGTGGCCCAGCCGCCGCTGTTCAAGCTGCAGAAAGGCCAGACTGTCAAGTATGCCTATAATGACGATGAAATGAAGATTTTGAGCGCCGAAATGCCCGGCGCCAAGGTCAACCGCTACAAAGGCTTGGGCGAGATGAACCCCGACCAGCTGTGGGAGACCACCATGAACCCGGATAACCGCGTCATCGTGCAGATCAAGATCGAGGATGCCGAGCGTGCCGACGAAGCTTTCAGCATCCTGATGGGCGAGCAGGTCGAACCTCGCCGCCAGTTCATCGAGAAAAACGCCAAGTATGCGAATCTTGATGTGTAACCTACTTTCTTTGAAAAGAAAGTAGGCAAAGAAACTTTAATTTTTCCCGCCGTAAAGTGGTTCTAGAGAGATAGATTAGATATTTAAGGTGATAGAATGGAAGAAAATATCATCATGGTGCCGGGGTCCGGCACCAAGGTCATTGTGCGCGATGTAAAACAGGAGATCGAGACGGCCTTTTTGGACTACTCGATGTCTGTTATCGTTGCGCGCGCATTGCCTGATGTGCGCGATGGCCTGAAACCCGTGCATCGCCGTATCCTGTACACGATGCACGAGCGCGGCAATGACCCGCAGCATCCCTACCGCAAATCCGCCGATACCGTTGGTGCTGTGTTGGGTTCCTACCATCCCCACGGCGACGCCTCTGTCTACGACGCCATGGTTCGTCTGGCCCAGGATTTCAGCCTGCGTTACCCGCTGGTCGATGGCCAGGGTAACTTCGGTTCCGTGGACGGTGACCCCCCGGCTGCTTACCGTTATACTGAGGCCCGCATGTCCAAAATGGCCTGCGAGATGCTGACGGATATTGACAAGGATACCATCGATTGGGACCCCAACTTTGATGAGACTAAAAAGGAACCCCACGTCCTGCCCAGCCGCTTTCCGAACCTGTTGGTCAACGGCAGCCAGGGCATCGCGGTCGGCATGGCTACCAATATTCCGCCCCATAACCTGCGCGAGATCGTCAACGGTATGGTCGCCCTCATCGATGACCCGGAGATCGACCTGGCGGGCCTGATGGAGTACGTCAAAGGCCCCGATTTCCCCACCGGCGGCATCATCATGGGCCGCTCTGGCATCCGTGCCGCTTACGCCACCGGCCGCGGAAAAATCACGCTGCGCGGCCGTGCCGAAATCATCGAAAAGAAAAACGGCCGCTACGAGATCCTCATCAACGAGATCCCGTACATGGTCAACAAGACCCGCCTGATTGAATCCATCGCGGACCTCGTGAAGGATAAGCGCATCGAGGGCATCAGCGACCTGAACGATGAATCTTCCAGTCGTACCGGCATGAAGATCGTCATCGAGATCAAGAAGGATGCCAACCCCCAGGTCGTGCTGAACCAGCTGTACCGTTACACCCAGCTGCAGGACACCGTAGGTGTCATTATGCTGGCGTTGGATGACGGCGTGCCCAAGATCATGAGCCTGAAAACCATGATGGAACGCTATATTGAGTTCCAAATGCAGGTCATCCGCCGCCGCACCGCCTTTGATTTGAAGAAGGCCAAGGAGCGCGAGCATATCCTGGAAGGTCTGCATAAGGCCGTCGACATCGTCGATGAGATCATCGCTACCATCCGCGCCTGCAAGGGCGGCTTTGCCGAGGCCCGCCAGGCTGTGATGGATAACTTCGGCTTTGACGAACTGCAGGCGGATGCCATCGTCAAGCTGCAGTTGGGCCGTCTGGCTGGTCTGGAGATCCTCAAGATCGAGCAGGAATTGGGTGAACTGCGCGCTGCCATCGCCGATTATGAGGACATCCTTGCCAACGACGAGCACGTGAAGAACATCGTCAAAACCGACCTGACCACCCTGGCCGACAAGTACGGCGACGAGCGCCGCACTTCCATCGAGGCTGTTTCCGGTGAGGTCGACATCGAGGACCTGATCCCCGAGGAAACCTGCGTCTTCACGCTGACCCACGAGGGTTATATCAAGCGCACCACGCTGGACACCTACCAGGCACAGAACCGCGGCGGCCGCGGCGTACAGGGCATGACCCAAAAGGACGACGACTTTACTGAGGAACTTTTTGTCGGTTCTACGCATGATTATATGCTGTTCATGACCGACCAGGGCCGCGTGTACCGCCTGAAGGGTTACCAGGTACCAGAGGGCAGCCGCACTGCCAAGGGCACCCACATCGTCAACCTGCTGCAATTGCAGGAGGGCGAAAAAGTCACCCTGATGCTGCAGCAGGCCGCTGATGTGGACGAGGACAACACCTACGCCACGATGGTCACTAAGATGGGCCTCATTAAGCGCACGCCGCTGTCCCAGTTCCGTAACATTCGCAAAGCGGGTCTGATCGCCATTGCCCTGAACGAGGGCGATAGCCTGGTCTGGAGCCACTTGACCAAGGGCGACGATGAGATCATCGTTGCCACCCACGATGGTGCCGCCATCCACTTTACCGAGAGCGGCGCCCGCGCTATGGGCCGTACCGGCCACGGTGTGCGCGTCATCAAGCTGCGCGAGGGAGACTATGTCATTGGAGCCGGTGTATGTCGCCCGGGTGCCAGCGTGCTGACCATTACCGAAGAAGGCAAGGGACGCCGCAGCCGCATTGATGATTACCGCATCACCAACCGCGGTGGTTTGGGTATCCGCAACTACAACAACGGCGGCGTGGCCGGCATCAAGATCGTGGACGATACAGACGACCTGATTTTGATCAGCCAGAACGGAATCCTCATCCGCATCCATGCAGCTGACATCAACACTCAGAGCCGCTACGGCAGCGGTGTGCGTGTCATGCGCCTGGCTGAGGGCGACAAGGTAGCCGTTGTGGCCCGCGTGGACCGCGACAACGAGGCCGAGACCGCCCAGATCGACAACGAGGGCGAAACCGACCCGACCCCCGAGGAACTGGCCGCCATCGAAGCCGAAGAACTCGCCCAGGAAGCCGCCGAGGAGAGCGCACCGAGCGACGAGGAATAAACGAGGGTTATGTTACTTTCTTTGAAAAGAAAGTAACCGAAGAAACTTTCAATAGAATCACAAAAAAGGACGATGCAGAGGTGAAATCTGCATCGTCCTTTTTATATTTCTGTAAAAGTTTGCAACCCGTTCACGTGATATATGATTAAAGTTTCTTTGCCTACTTTCTTTTCCAAAGAAAGTAGGTTAGTCGTGGCGGATGGCCTCCAGGGCACTGATTTTCACGGCTTTGTTGGCAGGCAGGATGCCGGAGACAAGGCCAATCAAAGTCGCAAACACCAGGGCACCCAGCATCAGCCAGGGTGGGATGATGGAGATGGTCGAACTGGATGCCCCATACCCGCCCATAATGCCGGACAGGTCTACGTACTGGCCAAAGGACGCCATGATCGTGGTCAGGTTGTTCAAAATGAAACTGACCAGCAGGCTGATAAGCACGCCCAGCACGCCGCCAATAAACCCAATGCAGGAACTTTCCATCAGGAACATTGTGCGGATGTTATTGATCTCACAGCCAAGGACCTTCATAACGCCAATTTCCCGGGTGCGCTCGTAAATCGCCATCGTCATGGTATTGATGATGTTGATGGCCGCCACCAGCAGGGAAACAGCCGCTACACCGCCAAAAATCATCTGGCTGCGGAAGACTTGCTTCTGCATGTCCTCCCGCTGCTGGTTCGAGGACCAGGTGTTCTGAAAGCCCAGGTCATGGATGGCTTCTTCCACGTCGCCCACATTTTTCAGGTCGTCGACCTTGACGTAAACCTGATCGTAGGAAGAATCGGTGTCCTTGATCTTGGCCATCTTGTTGTAGGCATCCTCGATCACTTTCAGGTTCTGCATGCTCATGATAATGCCGCTTTGGGTCCACCAACCCTTGGAGGCATCCTGCTGCAGCTTGCCCACCACTTCCAATTCCCAGGTCTGGGTCTTGGGGTTGATGTCGTCGCCGTTGGTGATGGTCAAGGTCATTTTGTCCTTGTCGACGTCCACAAATGGCGGCAACTCGTTGCCGTTGGCATCGGTCTGGCCCTGCCAGCGGTAACGCTTGGGGCTGTTATTGCTGCGGCGGCTGTCGTAAAAATTGTAGCCGGTGTACTCACAGACCAGGACCGGGATTTTTTTGGATTGCGCATTGATGACGGTCGTGTCCAGCCACCGGCCGGATTCCAGTGCAAAGCCCATCGGCTCCAGAGCCACAGGATCCAGCGCTGTAATGTTGCCAATGTCCGATACATACCGGCCATTGCGCCCGGCTGAGACCGTGCCCTGCAAATTGTAAGGGTTGGTAAACGGGGTGGCCGCCAGCACGTTGTTCAGCTCACGGATCTGCGTCAGCGCGGCATCGTCCAGCTTGATTGCTTTGCCGTCACTGCCGACAGAAATGCCGCCACCGTAAATTTCGATCTGGGTCAGGTCGCCCCAACTCTGGATCATCTCGTCGTTGGCCTGGTTCTGGGCAATTCCCAGGGAAATCATCAGCACAACCATGCAGGTGCCAATCACGACACCCACCAGCGTCAGCGCGGTACGGCCTTTGCGGCGTAAAAGATTTCGCGCCGAAAGACTGATCTCATCAGATATCTTCATCGCTGTCCTCATCCAAAGCAGCCAGGGCCTTGGCCTTCTTGCGTTTGCGCAGCACCACGACCACGATAACAGCCACCACAACGCCCACGCAGACTACGATCAGCACCCAGCCCCAAACCGGCATGCCGGTCTGCTGGGGTTCGTCCATATTGGAATCGGAATCCGGCATGTAATCATCGTAGTTCATTTCTTCCGCTGTAGCGGTAAAATCTTTGCTGATGGTGCGCGGGTTGCCGCTGGCATCCTCGTAGTTCAGGGTAATAACGCCGGAGATGTTGCCGGCGGCGTCGGGAGTAATGTCAAAGTCGACGCTGCCCTCGGTGCCGGCATTCAGGTTGCCCAGGTACTGGTAGTTTTCGCCGCCCAGGTTGGTGCCAGTCAGGCGGGCTTCCAGGTTGCCGATGGCGTTTTTGCCTTTGTTGACGTAGCTCAGGGTCACGCTGCCGGTCTCGCCCACCATGATGGATTCGGAGCTTAACTGCAGCTGGCCTACCTCAAAGCGGTCGGGCTGGCTGATAGGCACCGAGATAGCGGTGGTGGAACTGACTGCCTTGCCGGAGATAGCGCCGGTGCCGGTCATGTTCACGGTAATGTCGGCCACTGTGCCGGTAAAACCGGCGGCAGGCAGCACCGAGAAGGTGATATTCTGCATCGACTTGGCCGCCATGCTGCCCACATAGTTGGACAGGCTGCCGTCGCCCAGCGAGATATTCTCCGGCAGGGTCAGCGAGACGATGACGTCGTTCAGTGCCTCGTTGCCGTCGGTGGCGTACAGGCCCAGCGAGAGGGTAAAGGCGGTGCCCGCCGTTACGGCGTCACCATAATTGGAGGTGCGGACGATGAGGTTCGGTGTGGTGGCCTGGTCTTTGTCCACGCACTGGCCCAGCGTTACGCTGAACTGCTGCAGCGGCTTGCTGGTATCCAGATAGCTGAGGTTGATGGGCAGGGTATTGCCGCCGCCGTTGTAGATGACATCGCGGAACAACAGCACATAACTGTAATAATTGTACTGGGGGTCCTTGCGGGTCTGGTCAGGGTCGTCGTTGCTTTCAAACAGCTGACCAATTTCGCCGGTGCCGGTGTAAGTAAAGATGGAAGAATTGATGCGGGCCACAATGTCTTCGGCCTTTACGGCATACCGGGCCGAGGAATGGTCCACCACCTGCAGCACGATGTTGACCTGATCGCCCACGTTTAGCGTGGTGATCTCGCCGCCTGCGGGGGTGGTCACGGTGTAGCCGGTGACATAAACGCCCTGGTTGTCTGTGGTTACGGTCGAAGTATCGCCGCCGTTGTTGATGCCGGAATCAGGGTTACTGTCGTCCGCCCAGACAGGCAGGCAGAGCGCTGCCGCCAGCGTAAGTACCATCAACAGAGAAAATAAGCGTTTCAAGGTAAAACCTCCATATATCAGTTACTTTTTTCTTTTGCCGCGTCGCCTCCGATGGACATATCGCCCTGCAGGTCGGCAAACAGTCCTTCACGGTTGCGGGTTTTGGTGGCCTCGTCCTGCACCACGTTGGAGCAGACTTTACCGTCCAAAATGGTCACGACCCGGTCCGCACATTCGGCCAGTTCCGGCTCGTGGGTGACCATGACGAAAGTGACCTGCTGGTTCTTGGTCAGCTCCAGCATGCGGTACAATACCTGCTTACTGGTTTTGGAGTCCAGGTTGCCGGTAGGTTCATCAGCAAAAATGACTTTGGGATTGCTGACAAAGGCACGGGCGATGCCCACACGCTGCTGCTGGCCGCCGCTCATCTCAGTGGGCAGGTGGTTGGCGCGGCCAAGCAGGCCCATGCTTTTCAGTTCCTTGCGGGCCAGCTTTAGGCGGGTCTTTTTGTCGATACCCTTAAACATTAACGGTAATGCGACATTTTCTGCGGCGGTCATCGTGGGCAGCAGGTTGTAGCTCTGGAAGATGAACCCCAGATGCTGCTGCCGGAACTGCGCCAATTCGGTTTCGTTCATGGCGCTGATCTCGTGTTTGCCAATGAAAACTTTGCCGCGGGTGGGCTTTTCCAACCCGGCCAGCTGGTTCAGCAGGGTAGACTTACCGCTGCCGGATTGGCCGACGATGCAGCAAAATTCGCCTTTTTCGATCGCAAGGTCTACGTCATTCAGCGCTACAACGCGCTCTTTTCCAACAGCGTAGACTTTGCGCAGTTTTTCGGTTCGTATGATGGGTGCCAAAGATTCGCCCCCTTTTCGTAAGATGTGTCTATTTTACCATAAAACGTAAAAAATAGGAAGATAGCGAGATGTAAAAATTTGAAATATGGACCCGTTTCTTATATAATAATAGGAAAAAGAGGGGAGAGTGTTACCGTGGAGACTATCATCCGTCCTATTGCTCATATAAAAAGTGACTTTACCGATAAATTTGGCATCCCGCGGCAAAGCGGCCTGGTGCCGGAGCTGACCGCCCGCATCGTGTTTGAACCGGAATATCGCGACCCCAACGCGCTGGTGGGGTTGGAAGGCTACAGCCATCTGTGGCTGATCTGGCAGTTCTCGACGGTGGCGGCCGAGTATGCCGCGGGCAAAAGCTGGCGGCCCACCGTGCGCCCGCCCCGGCTGGGTGGAAACGCCCGGCGCGGTGTGTTTGCCACCCGCAGCCCTTACCGGCCCAATGCGCTGGGTCTTTCCTGCGTGGAGCTGGCGGGCATCGAGAACGGCGACATTCTGGTAAAAGGGGCCGACCTTTTGGACGGCACGCCGATCTTTGACATCAAGCCCTACCTGCCTTACGTGGATGCCCACCCCGAAGCCCGCGGCGGCTTTACCGAGCAGACGGCTGCTTACGCGCTGGAAGTACAGTGCCCGCAGCCACTTTTGGACAAACTGCCGGAAAATAAGCGGGCCGCTTTGTTAGGTGTGCTGAAAAACGATCCACGCCCGGCCTACCAGCATGACCCGGACCGTGTATATGCCATGGATTTTGGCGGTTACCGGGTGCAGTTTCAGGTCAGTGAGTCTATGTTAACTGTCATTGACATTCAAAAATAAGCATACTTACGATTGATAAAAATATAACAGTCCAGAAAATGTCCCTGCAAAAAGGGTAAAAAAACTGCCATTTGGTGAAAATGGTCAAAATGTACACATCGGACAAAAAAATCTGTGCAATATTCTAAATAAAACCCCTTTACGAATGGGGGCGTTTTTTGGTACAATAAAGCTATGCAAAAGCGTTTATCTATCAGTGCGCCCGGAGCAAACTACAGGTCGCCAGACAGATAAACGTGGGCCCGTGCGGCATGACACCCGCGCGGAAATGCAATACACTCTAATGAAAACGGAGGAAGAAAAATGCCCAGAGCAAAACAGTCTATGGACGGCAATACCGCTGCGGCGCATGTAGCTTATGCATTCACCG
>ERZ1034901.2531-NODE-2531-length-11528-cov-31.676545_pt1 | contig 11528 bp, 8 predicted proteins | sample MGYA00520628_ERZ1034901 | MGnify/ENA primary metagenome ERZ1034901 (study PRJEB33766, sample SAMN09781783) | gut metagenome | biome: gut microbiome | host: Homo sapiens | place: Madagascar | study: EMG produced TPA metagenomics assembly of the PRJNA485056 data... | reverse complement strand
AGAACTTCTTGGCAAGATTTACGGTTGATGGAACGGGCAGTCCGCGGTATACTTTTACTTTGTGTGAGACAGAAAATTCCGGGCGGAAAGCCCGTTGTCTGTTCGTTATAAGACCATAAGACCAGAAAGGGGAGTTCTGACACGAAGTATATTTTTCAGTTCGGGCGCATTCTCGCGTTCTGTTTTCTGGGCGAGGTGCTGCACGCGGTGCTGCCGCTGCCGGTGCCTGCCAGTGTGTACGGTCTGGTGCTGCTGCTGGCAGCCCTGACCACCGGGTTCGTAAAGCTGGAGCAGGTCAAGGAGACCGGCACCTACCTGACCGGTATTTTTCCGCTGCTGTTCGTGCCCGCCGCTGCGGGCATCATGGAACTGTGGGCAGAGATGGGACAGCTGCTGCTGCCCATCCTGATCGCCATTCTGCCGGTGACGGTGCTGGTGATGGTGGCCGCAGGCCGCACCACGCAGGCGCTGACCGCCCGCAATAAAAAAGAGGAGGCCGACCATGACTGAGCTGCTGAACGACTTTCTGACCGGCTCTGTGGCATGGGGCGTGCTGCTTACGCTGGCAGCCTTTGGGCTGGGTGTGCTCATCAACCAGGTGACCGGCAAGGCCATCTTTAACCCGCTGCTGCTGGGCAGTATTTTTGTCATCATTTTTCTGTCGGTGTGCAATATCCCCTACGGGGACTACAAGACCAGCGCCGCGCCGGTAAGCTACCTGCTGCTGCCCGCTACGGTGGCGCTGGCCATCCCGCTGTATGAAAAGCTGGACCTGCTCAAAAAGAACGCGCCTGCCATCATTGCGGGCATCTCGGTGGGCACGCTGGTCAGTCTGGGCAGCGCCCTTGCACTGGCGCTGGCAATGGATCTGACCAAGGAGCAGTACGCCACCCTGCTGCCGAAGTCGGTGACCACCGCCATCAGCATGGACGTGGCAGCTGAGCTGGGCGGCATCGCCGCCCTGACCGGTGCCATCGTCATCGTGACCGGCATCGTGGGCGCACTGCTGGCCGAGACCGTGTGCAAGGTGTTCCACATCACCGACCCCATCGCCAAGGGCGTGGGTCTTGGCACGGCAGCCCATGCCGTGGGCACCAGCAAGGCGCTGCAGATGGGCGAGGTGGAAGGTGCCATGAGCGGCCTTTCCATTGCCGTAGCCGGTGTGCTGACCGCCGTGCTCTGCCCGGTGTTCGTGGGCTTTGTCCAGTAAGACCCTGTGATTTGTAAAAAACGAAGCCGGACGGCCTGTGTGGCCGTCCGGCTTCGTTTTTGTACGGACAGATACGATCTCCTGTTTTATCATGCAAGGTGGAACAGATCGATCAGCACGACCATGGCAAGGCCGTAGTAGACCACGACTGCCACCAGATCGTTGATCGTGGTGATCAGCGGGCCGGAAGCAACGGCCGGGTCGATGTGGATCTTGTGGAACAGCATCGGGATCAGCGTGCCCACCAGACTGGAAATGACCATGGACACGATCAGCGACAGCCCGACGCAGCCGGACAGCAAAAAGGCCGAGGTCCAGACGTAGCCCTTGAAAAAGTGGATGTAGCAGCCCAGAAAGCCCAAGGCCATCACGGCCAGAATGGCACCGTTCAAAAGACCTACGCGGGTCTCCTTCCAGAGCAGCTGCAATTTTTTGGAAAGGGTCAGGTTTTCGTCCACCAGCACACGGATGGTCACCGCCAGCGACTGGGTACCGACGTTACCGGCCATATCCAGCACCATGGACTGGAAGCAAATGACCACCGGCAGCACCGCTACCACCGATTCAAACGCGCCGACGACCGAGGAGACCAGCATCCCGAGGAACAGCAACGCGATCAGCCACGGGAGACGCTTTTTCACGCTTTCAAAAACGCTTTCGTTCAGATCCTCCTCGCCGGTCAAGCCGCCCAGCTTTGCGTAATCATCGCCCATCTCGTCATCGACCAGCTCGACCACATCGGACGATGTGATGATGCCCACCAGCTTACCGGCATCGTTCAGCACCGGCAGACTGCGCTCCGCGTAGTCCACGATGCGGTCGATACAATCGCTGATCTGCTCCCGGTCTGTGACATAGGGATAGGAGCGGACGATCAGGCTTTCCAGACTTTCCTCTGCCCGGGCAATGATGAGATCCTTCAGGTCGATAGCGCCGTAGAAGTGCTCGTTTTCATCCACCACATACAGGGTGGAGATGTTGTCGTTTTCTCCGGCCTGTTTTACCAGCTCGCTCATTGCCTGCCGGATGGTCATATCGTTTTTGATGGAGATGTAGTTGGTGGTCATCCTGCTGCCGATCTCATCCTCGTCATACGAGAGCAGCATCCTCACATCTTCAACCGAGTCCTTGTCCAGCTTGTTGACGATCTCGTTCTTGTCGGTGTCGTCAAGGTCCTCCAGTGCGTCCACCGCATCGTCCGAGTCCATGTTGGAAATGACCCTTGCAGCCTCGTGGCTGGGCAGCTCCTTCAGGTACGGCTCGGCATCGTCCAGATAGGTAAAGATCTCGGCAACGGTATCCACACCCAGAATGGAATAGAGCGACTGACGTTCGGCGGGGGTCAGTGCCTCCAACGCATCCGCCAGATCCTTTTCATGGTAATCAGACAGTTTTTCGGCCAACTCTGCCTTGGGCAGACCGCTGTGAATGATGCTCAGAATTTCCTGCACATAATTCTTCTGCATGGTAGTTCCTCCTGATTCCGCGAGTTCGACAAATCAAAATCCATCGCTCCGCTTAAAATTTTGCACCTCATCATAGCACATCCGGTATGCGGCGGCAACCCTGCCGGCGTGAATTTTTTGTAAAAATTCGGGCATAAAAATCCCCGCCAAAGCAAAAGACTCCGGCAGGGAAAAGGAAAGCCCTGCCGCTTGGCAGAGCTTTGAAAAATCAGAACGCTGCGCGGGCAACGCCTCCCTGTACTCCCCTTTTTGTCGCTATGCGACATCTTCCCCCGACCGGGGGAAGTCTTTGCTCGCAGGCAGCGGTCGTCGAAAACTCCATACAAAACAAAAAAGACAGCTATCAAAAGCTGTCTTTTCTGTGGTGCAGCAAAGCAACCTAAATCCGAACCATTTCCCTCGGATGCAACTTCTGTCGCTTCTCCAAAGGTGACGGTCTGTGTTCCTTCTTTATAATTAAAAGTTATCAAAACCTTATCATCATACAGATAAATCGCATTGATAAACGTATCCACCAGCGCCTGCCGCTGGTCTTTCAGGCTCATGTCCAGCTTGCGAAACCGCAGCAGCCAGAACCGAATGAATTCTTCGGTCACTTTCGGCTTCGCCAGCTTTTCTTCCGCAATGCGGGCTTCAAGCTCACGCTTGGCTTCTTCGAGCTGCTCCAGCCGCTCCTTGGTGGAACTGGTCAGGATTCCAGCTTGAATCGCGTTCAGCATATTCTGGATACCAGATTCCGCATCCCGAAGCTGCTTCTCATAAAGGGGAATGTTGGTGTTCTCCTTATTTTGCAGTTCCATCACCTTGGCGATGATGGATTCCATAGCGGCATCGTCTTTCACAAGCTGCATGGTCTGGTTGACTACCAAATCTTCCAGCCACTGTTTGCGGACGGTCTTTTTCTTGCAGCCCTTGTGCTTTTTGGCAGTAGCACATTTATAGTAGCGGTGAACTTCACCCGTCCGGCTTGTGCCGCTCTCGCCAAACATCAACGCCCCACAGTAGCCGCAGAACAGCTTGGTGGTGAGCAGATAATCGTCCTCTGCCTTTCTACGAGCAGGGGCTTTCTTGTTTTTTGCGATCTTCTCCTGCACATCCTCAAACAGTTCCAGTGGAATGATGGGCGGGATAGCATCCGGTACGACCACATCCCGGAATTTCAGTTCTCCGATGTACCGCCGGTTCTTGAGCATATGTTCAACGCTGTTATATGTAAACGCACCGCCCACCGGGTTCTTGATGCCGTTTTCGTTCAGCCAGTCCCGGATCTCCTTCATGGTGGAACCCTCATTGTACTTCTTGAACGATTCCAGCACAAAAGGCGAGGTGAGAGGGTCAATATGGAACTTCCGTTCCGAATCCAGCGTATAGCCAAAGGTTCCACGACCACCGTTGCAGCGGCCTTTCAGGATGTTCTCGGTCTGTCCACGCACGACCTTCTCGGCAAGGTCAGCGGAATAATACTCGGCATAACCTTCCAGCACCGATTCCAGAATGATGCCTTCCGGCCCCTCGGAGATAATCTCGGTGGCAGACATGAGCTTGACACCGTTCTTCTTCAGCTGGGTCTTATACCGGGCACTGTCGTAGCGGTTTCGGGCAAAACGGTCGAGTTTCCAGACCAGCACAATGTCAAACAGTTTCTTGTCGCTGTCTTTTATCATCTGCTGGAACTGCGGGCGGTTATCGGTCTTGGCGGAGATGGCACGGTCGATGTAGTGCTTGACGATGGTGATGCCGTTCTTTTCGGCATAGGCGGTACATTCCCGGATCTGACCTTCGATGGATTCTTCGCGCTGGTTGTCCGAGGAATAGCGGGCATAGATCACGGCGGTCACGGCAAGCACCTCACTTTTACACATCATTGAACGGTGGAACGTTCTTTCAAAGCAATGTTTCGTATAATGGATATACCATATTCTGTGAAAAAAAGCAAGATGCTATTTTCATTTTTGTGCAAACCAAAAATATCCCGGCCATTCCTCTGCGCCCAGCAGACGGGATGACCGGGATATTTTCTCTATGACATCGTTCTTTTACGCCGTTTTGGACTGGCTTCCGGTTTCTTCTGAGGCTTCATGCCCCAGAACACGACGTTCATGGCCACCACGATCAGCGCTACCACCGCCATAGACACCCAGAAGCCCAGATCAAGGCCCAGCCAGTGGGTGGTGCCGAATACGGTCATCCAAAGTTCATTCCAGTTCATGGGTTTTCCTCCTTTACAGCAGCTCGCCATAGTGGCGGACGTAGGCTTTTTTCAGGCTGGTGGCAAGCACCATATACAGCAGGATGCAGGGAATCAGGTAGGCAAAGTAGGCCGCAGGCAGCGCCACAAAACCTAGTGCCGTGCCAAAGGGGGTAAAGGGGATGATGGTCAGCACCGCAATGCCCGTCATGGTCAGCAGAGTCACCGGAGCGGATGCCCGGCTCTGGATAAAGGGTAGTTTTGGAGTGCGGATCATGTGGATGACCAGCGTCTGGCTCCACATAGACTCCACGAACCACCCAGCCTGGAACATGCCGATGTACTTTGCCTGCATTAGGGCAAGCTGTGCGCCGCTGTAATGGGCAGCAAGATCGTTGAACAACACGCCCCCGGACACAAACAGCGGACAGAACACGAAGTACAAGAAAATATACGTTGTAAAATCGAAGATGGAGCTGGTGGGTCCGATCCAGATCATGAAACTGCCCACGCTGGAAGCATCCCATTTCCTAGGCTTGGCGATGAACTCCTCATCCACATTGTCCCACGGAATGGCGGTGCAGGAGAGGTCGTAGATGAGGTTCAAGAAGATGAGGTGGACGCTCATCATGGGCAGGAAGGGCAGCAGGGCCGAGGCTGCCAGCACCGAGAACATATTACCGAAGTTGGAGCTTGCCGTCATTTTGATGTACTTGATCATGTTGGCGTAGGTCTTGCGCCCCTCGATGATGCCCTGTTCCAGCACCATCAGGTCTTTTTCCAGCAGGATGATGTCCGCCGACTCCTTGGCTACGTCCACGGCGGTGTCCACCGAGATGCCAATGTCAGCGGCTTTCATGGCAGCGGCGTCGTTGATGCCGTCCCCCATAAAGCCCACGGTATGGCCGTTTTCCCGCAGGACGGACACCACCCGTGCCTTCTGGTCCGGGGTCAGCTTGGCAAACACATCGGTGGTCTCTGCTGCCCGGGCAAGCTCTGCATCGGACATATGGTCCAGATCCGAACCCAGCAGCATATTGCGGACCTTCAGCCCCACCTGCTTGCAGATGGTGCAGGTGACCTTGTCGTTGTCGCCGGTAAGGATTTTAGTGGTGACACCGTGGTCTTTCAGTGCTCGGATGGCATCGGCGGTGGACTCTTTGGGCGGGTCGAGGAAAGCCAGATAGCCCAACAGCACCATGTCCCGTTCGTCCTTTACGCCAAAGGCATCCACCGGGGAGGGGTTGCTCTTCTGGGCAATGGCCAGCACCCGGAAGCCCTTGTCGTTGAGCTGGTCCACGGTGTGCAGGATCTTGCTGCGGAGCGCATCGGTCAAAGGCTCTACCCTGCCTTCCTGCTCGGCGTAGGCGCAGATGGACAGCATCTCCTCTACTGCACCCTTGGTCACCATCTGGGTCTTGCCTGCTTTGTCCTGCACCACGGTGGTCAGGCGGCGGCGGGTAAAGTCGAAGGGGATCTCGTCCACCTTCACATAGTGTTCGGACAGGTCCAGCAGGCGGGAATCGGCAGCTTCTTCCTCTTCGGTCTTGTGGATGATGGCAAGATCCATCAGGTTCTTGTAGCCGGTCTGGAAATAGCTGTTCAGGTAGGCGTGGCGCAGCACCCGAGTGTCGTTTTCGCCGTTGACGTTCAGGTGATATTCCAACACCACCTTATCCTGGGTCAGAGTGCCGGTCTTGTCGGTGCAGAGGATGTCGATGGCACCGAAGTTCTGGATGGAGTTCAGATTTTTTACGATGGTCTGCTTTTTGCTCATGGAGACAGCCCCCTTGGCAAGGCAGGTAGTCACGATCATGGGCAGCATCTCCGGGGTCAGACCCACAGCGATGGAGATGCCGAACAAAAAGGCTTCCAACCAGTCGCCCTTGGTGATGCCGTTGATGAAGAACACCAGCGGCACCATGACCATCATAAAGCGGATCAGCACCCACGAAACGGCGTTGACCCCCTTGGTGAAGCTGGTCTCCACCGCCTCCCCTGCCACGGCAGACGCCATGGAGCCAAACAGGGTCTGGTCGCCCACACAGACTGCCACGGCGGTGGCACTGCCGGAGACCACGTTGCTGCCCATAAAGGCGATGTCGGTGTAGTCGGTCATACTGTCCTGCGGGGCGCAGACCAGCGGGGTCTTTTCAATGGGCTCGCTCTCGCCGGTGAGGCTGGCTTGGCTGATGAACAGGTCCTTGGCTTCCAGAATGCGGACATCTGCCGGGATCATATCCCCTGCCGAGAGATGCACGATGTCTCCCACCACTAGATCGTCCATGGGGATTTCCACCTTTTCCTGCTCCCGCCGGGTGACCATGCAGGTGGTGGTGATCATGGCCAGCAGCTTTTCGGCTGCGTTGCCGCTGCGGGATTCCTGCACGAACCGCAGGGTGCCGGAGATGAGTACCATGGTCAGGATGATAACCACCGTCAGGGGATCAAAATCCTCCGGCACACTGCCCAGCAGGGAAAAATAGGGGAACACCATATCTGTCATAGTGGACACCAGTGCCAGACAGAACAGAATGGCGGTAAAGGGGTTGATGAACGCCCCCGCCAGCCGCCTCGCCAGCGACTTTTTCTTCTCGTGGGTCACCTTGTTGCTGCCGTACCTGGCACGGCTTGCGGTCACGGCATCTTCATCCAGCCCCCGGAGGGTGGTGCGGAGATTCTTCAGCACCTCGCCCTCGGGGTTGGTGGCGGCGAACTGGATGCGGCGGTTCTGCTCGTCCCGGAGCACCGCCGTTGCCGCCGCCTGCCGGACAGCCATGCGATTTTCTTTTTTCTTGTTCATGGATCATACCTCCTTCCAACACCCCTAGCATACAAAAATCGCAAGGAAGATCCCATGGCCAAAGCCTTGCGATTTCCTTGCGATTGGGCAAGATTTGTGATTTTACTCTTATAGCTGGTCGTTGAACTTATACCCGATGCCCCAGAGGGTCAGGATGTACCGGGGTGCGTCGGGGTCCGGCTCGATCTTTTTCCGCAGCTTGCGGATGAAGGCCATGATGTTGCTGTCGTCCAGCAGGTAGTTATCCGACCACACCGCCCGGTAGATTTGTTCCTTGGTGAACACCTCGCCCCTGTTCTGCGCCAGAAACCAGAGGATATCGAACTCCTTGGGGGTCAGGCTCACTTCCCTGCCTTGCATAAGTACCCGGCGGCTTTTGGGAAAAATTTCCAGTTCTCCCAACTGCAAGCCCTCTGCCGCCGGGGTGGGTACTTCCCCCTCCCCGGCGGCACTCAGCAGCAGGGAGGTCACTTCGCCTCGCAGCAGGTCCTGCACCCCGGAGCACAGCTCCCCGGCGTTTTCGCTTTCCGGCGGCTCTTTTGCCAGCATTTCCAACAGCCACGTTCCAAGGGCGGGGTCCATGGGTACAAATCCGATCTTCTTTTTCATGATGTCCCCCTTCCTTTCAGATCAGCTGATGGTGCTTTTTCTGGTAAAAGGTCTTGACCACGGTGGTCAGCAGCATATACGCCAGTGCCACTATCAGCAAAAAGCCAAAGTACCAGAGAGGGAGCCTTGTCAGCCCGAACAGACCGCCGCCCTTGGTAAAGGTAAGCCCGGTAAAGACCACGATGCCCGCAAGAGTAGTGACCATCACCGGGGCAGAGGGGCGGCTCTGCACAAATGGGATGCGACGGGTGCGCAAGAAGTGCAGGATGAGCACCTGCGTCCACATGGACTCCAAAAACCACCCGGTCTGGAACAATGCCACATAGTGTAACTGCATAGCCGGGTCGGTCAGGTGGAGGTAGGTCACACCGCCGCAGAGCGCCGGGCACAGCACATAGTACAAAAACAGGAAGGTCGCAATGTCAAATACCGAGCTGATGGGTCCGAAGGAGAGCATGAACCGCCCCAGCGTCCGGCCGGACCAATCCCGGGGAGAAAGGGTCTCCTCCTCGTCCACATTGTCCCACGGCAGAATGATGCACAGGGCATCGTACAGCAGGTTCAGCAGCAAAAGCTGCAACGAAGTCATGGGCAGGAAGGGCAAAAGAGCACTGGCACAGACGATGGAAAGGATGTTGCCAAAGTTGGAGCTGGCGGTGATTTTGATATACTTGAGCATATTGGTAAAGGTCTTGCGCCCTTCCAGAATGCCCTCTTCCAGCACGCCGAGATCTTTTTGCAGCAGCACCACATCTGCGGCATCCTTGGCGGCATCCACCGCCGTGTCCACCGAGATGCCCACATTTGCCTCACACAGGGCAGGGATGTCGTTGATCCCATCCCCCAAAAAGCCCACGGTATGGCCGTTCTGCTCTAAAGCCGACACCAGCCGCACCTTCTGCCCCGGGGTCAGCTCTGCAAAGATATGCACTTCCTCCACAGCAGCAGCAAGTGCGCTGTCGGTCAGTTCGTCCAGTTCTGCCCCGGTCAGTACCCTGCCGCAGGGGATGCCCACCCGGCGGCAGATGGACACTGCCACATCCGCCTGATCTCCCGTGAGAACTTTTGGGGTCACCTTCAGCCGTTTCAGGGCGGCAATGGAGGCTTTGGCGGTCTTTTTGGGGGCATCGAAAAAGGCCAGATACCCCACCAGCGTCAGGTTTTGTTCGTCCGTGGGCGTGATATGGCCGGCGGTGCCCATGTCTTTCTGCGCCACGGCAACGACCTTCATGCCGTCCTGCAGCATCTCGCTGACCACCGCTGCAACGCTCTGCGCCGTTCCCTCTTCCATGGGCAGTACCTGCCCCCGGTAGGCCACGGTGCTGCACCGTGCCACCACATGGGTAACCTCCCCCTTCAGGATCAGTTTGCTGCTGCCGTCTGCCGCCGTTACAAGAGTGCTGACCACCTTCCGGGCGTAGTCAAAGGGGATCTCATAGGCTTTGCGGTACTGTGTCAGCAGCTGTGCAAAGTGCACCTCCCGGCCCGGCATGGTCTGGCATGCCAGCAGGGCGTTGTCGATGGGGTTGCGCACCCCGGAGTGGTAAAAGCTGTTGAGGAAAGCCAAGTCCAGCGCCTCAGCGCTTTCGTTGCCCAGCACGTCCATGTAGTATTCCAGCAGGATGCTCTCGTTGGTCAGGGTGCCGGTCTTGTCCATGCACAGCACGTCCATGCTGCCGAAGCCCTGCATGGCGTTGATGTCCTTGATGATGGTCTGCTTGCGGCTCATGGCAAGACTGCCCCGTGCCAGACAAGCGGTGATGACCATAGGCAGCATCTCCGGCATCAGCCCCACTGCCACCGACAGCGCAAAGGCAAAGGATTCCAGCCAGTTGCCACCGGTGAGACCCAGCAGCAAAAACACCAGCGGGATCAGCACCCCCATAAACCGCAGCATCACCCATGCGATGGAGTTAGCGCCTTTCTGAAACGCCTGCTTTTCCTCCGAATCCTCCTTGGCAAAGCTGCCGTAGAGGGTATTTTTGCCCACTGCCACCACAACGCCCTCGCCCTTGCCGCTGATGACGGTGGTAGCCATAAAGGCCAGATTTTCCAGTTGGGTCACCGGCCGGGGGCTGCCGTAGGAGAGGGTGCGGCAGGTCTTTTCCACCACGGCACTTTCCCCGGTGATGGCAGCCTGGGAGAGAAACAGGTCGGTGACAGTGGTGAGCCGCAAATCAGCCGGCACCCGATCCCCTGCCGACAGCAGCACCACATCGCCCACCACTAGCTCCTCTGCCGGAATATCCAGACTCACCCCACCCCGCCGCACCCGGATGCGCTGATGGATCAGCCGGTCCAGTTGCTGGGCGGCGTTTTTGGCACGCAATTCCTGCACCAGACGGATGCCGCCGCTGATGAGGATCATGGAAAAGATAATGAGGGCTGTGGTGGCGTTCTTGGAAAAATCGGAGGCCAGAAGACCATCCGTCACCAGCGAAATGCTCCCCAGCACAAAGAGAACGACGTTGAAGGGGTTGATGAACGCCCGCCGCAGCCGCCGGAGCATGGTATCGCTGCTGCGGCTGCCGAAGCAGTTGGAGCCGTATTTCTCCCGCTGCCGCTCCACCTGCTCCGGGGACAAGCCTGCCGGGGCGCTGCCCAGCTCCCCGTAGAGCTGCGCTGCCTCCCGGTATGCGTATTTCTTGATGCGGCTGTCAAACAGGGTGGTCTTGGACACAGTGCGCCCCTCCTCTGGTGTTTGGATACCCTTATTGTAACATGGATGCGCTGAAAATCCACCGGCTGTTTCTTGTTTTTTTCTTGCGATTGCAGGGAGGGTCAGGCAAAAATCGACGATGCCGCCGTATCCGTGAGATTTCGGAGCATTCTTCAAGGATAAGTCCTACTCTCTCCACTTTATTGCCATAAATTTCCCAAAACCCTCTTGACGATTTTCACATGCAGTGGTATTTTTCTTGTAAATCCCACTGATTTTGTGGAGTAGCCTGAATCTCTCCACAAGATGTGGTCGTGTTCATTTTGAACACTGCCTCACCGTGGATTATCCCTGAAAGATCAACCGCCCCGCAACACACCCGATTCATTTTGCCGCCGTTTCACTCGACAAAATCATCGCTGCGCTGCGTGAGCGGTATTTTTCTTTTACGGGAACCGTACCTTGAAAATTTCATGAGCCGACCGAACGTGATACCGACTTTCCGTCAACGCCGCTGCACAAACAGGGGCAGGAACTTCGTTCGGAGCAAACGGTGACCCACATACATGAGCAGCACAACCTCTACTTATTTT
>ERZ1034901.2529-NODE-2529-length-11531-cov-28.918874_pt1 | contig 11531 bp, 9 predicted proteins | sample MGYA00520628_ERZ1034901 | MGnify/ENA primary metagenome ERZ1034901 (study PRJEB33766, sample SAMN09781783) | gut metagenome | biome: gut microbiome | host: Homo sapiens | place: Madagascar | study: EMG produced TPA metagenomics assembly of the PRJNA485056 data... | reverse complement strand
AAAGACATGGGGGCTTTATTATGCTTCACTGCAGCAGGCGGTGACCTCACTGGGCAGCGAAAAGCGCCGGGTGATGGGCCTGCGGGTGAACGAAAGCACTCTGGCGCTGGCGATCTGCATGGAGGCCTCGCTTTCCGAGGTGGAGGTGAAGCAGGAGCTGAACAGCCTGAGCGCCCAGCTGCAGGAAATGACTCGCCAGCTGCCGTATTCGGTGCTGCTGGAAAGCGGGCGCGTTTACCGGAATATTCTGGGGCTGCGCGATTCGTTTGAGGAAGCCAGAGAGAGGCTTCGCTATCAGCAGTATCTGCAGCAGGATCAAACCGAAAGCCGCCGCGAACCGGAGGCCGCCACGACCGATGCAGGAAAAACGCTGGAATTCGGGCGCTTTTATTGCCGTGAGCAGGTGAAGCTGCTGGTGCAGCTGGCGGCAACAGGAAAAAACGAAAAAGCCGATTCGGAGCTGACACAGCTGATAGAAGCCCTGTGCCGCCGCAGCGAAACCATTGCCGCAGCCGCCGACAGCGCAGCCATGCTGCTGGATGAGCTGCTGGAAAAGCTGATCAGCTATCCCCTGAGCGAGGAAGAACAGAAAAAAATGGCCTGCTACTCCACGGAAAATGCGCTGCGCAGCTGTGAAAGCCTGGAACAGCTGCAGGAATATGTGCTGGGGCGCAGTCGTGAGCTGCTGTGCATGATCGGCGCGTATGCCCGCAAGAGCCGCTATAAATATGTGAGCCAGGCCAAGGAATACATTCATGCCAACTACACCAACAGCAGCCTTTCGCTGAACGATGTGGCCGAGCATACCGGCATCAGCGCCAGCTATCTGAGCGAGCTGTTCAACGAGATCGCGGGAGAAAAATTCTCGGTGTATCTTGCTAAATACCGTGTGGAAAAGGCACAGCAGCTGCAAAGCGTTACCAATCTTACCGTGAAGGAGATCGGCTTCCAGTGCGGCTTTAACTCGAGCCAGAATTTTATTCGCGTGTATAAAAAATACACCGGCCACACCCCCGGGAAAAAGGTGTAAGCCCACCTAAACAAAAAAATGAGATAGACTCATTCCCCAAGGAAACCGAGTCTATCTCATTTTTTGTTGGCTGCAATGCGCGGCCAAGGGGCCTTTGCGCTCGTGCACAGCGCAGAAAAATAGTTTGGCGGGGCGGTACGGTCACACTTTTAAAGCGCGGTAGGCTTCCAGTGCTTTTTCCAGCCCATCCTCGATCTGGGCATGGCCGCGAATGTGATCCAGGATCAGCGTGTTTAAAACAGCCAGATCGGCGTAGTACTGGTTGGGCATAAAGCGGCGGCCGTTTACCATGTAGTAGATGGGGCAGGGGTTCCGCCCGCCCACCACCATGGTGTGCGCGGATTCAAAATCGGCCCACGGCATGGTGAGCGTGCCGAAAAAGTTGGTAAGGGTGACGCCCTCCTCGCTTACGGTGCAGGAAAATTTCTGTTGGATCCTGGCAAAGATCATACGGGTCAGCAGCATAACAACGACTTCAATGGCGAAAAACACCGTCAAAAGTGCATTGCCTGCATACTGGGGATAGCTTTCGGCCAACAGATACAGGTAGACCAGATAGAAAAATACCACCTCGGCAGTGAGCAGAAGATAGGCAAAGTTGCGCAGGCGGCGCAGGCGGCGGCCGGGACGAAAAGTTTGGGTCATGGCGATCTCCTTTGCGGCAGCGCACAGGGCCAATAGAAAAAGGCTGCGCGCTGCATTTTATCGGGTGAAGATCCGTATATGGCAGAGCCAGAACGGAAAAGCGGCCAAAAACAGGCAGGCCCGGGGCATCAATGGGGCTGCAGCACCTCGCACAGGGTTTCAAAGCTGCGCTCGTTGGCCTCTATGATCACGATATCCGCCCCGCAGTCCGGCAGGGTGTTGCGGTCTAAATTGGCCAGTGCATCGCGCCACACATTGTCAAACTGGGCGGTGAGATAGGGCATATAATACTCGCTGAAGGAATCGCCGTACACGATCACCGAGCGGCGGTCACGCACAGGGGCATAGTTGGCGGGGTAATAGTCTTGATCGGCCTCCAGGCGGGTGTACAGTGCCGACACATTGGCCAGATCGCCGCTTTGGGTGCCGTTTACATGAAAGTCATAGTCCACAAAGCGCTGGGTTTCGCCGCCAATGCGCTGCAGCACATCGTCCAGCGCGATCAGCGCACCGGCGTGGTTCCAGTGGGTGTCGGTTTTAAAAAACAGCGGCATACTGGTTTGGCTTTTGATCTCCAGCAGCTTTTCGGGCACATAGCTGATCTCAAGGCTGGTGTTGTCGGCCAGATAATCCGCTACCTGACGGGTGAGATCGACCTCTGAGAGCACGGGGTAATCCTCCGGCATATATTCGCGGTAGATCAAATCCTTGCTGGGGGCAAAGCTGATCACCAGCTGCCCGCCCCGCGCGGCATAGGCATCGGCCAGCGACTGCAGGTTTTGCGCCAGCTGCGCCAGCTGATCCTGATTCATGCGCACAAGGCCCTGATAGTTGGCCACAGGCGTGGCGGCGTTGGGGCCGTCTTTAAAAAACAGCCAGTCGTTTTTGCCCATCAGCACCTGATCGGATTCCACCGTGTGAAACACATCGTAGTTCAAATTGGCGTTGGCGATCACCAGCTGATAGCGAAAGGGGGAATTGTCGGCCAAAAAGGTGTTCAGCGCATCCGGAATCTTGCCTAAGGGAGAGGCCAGAACATCCGGCAGCGTGGTGAGCAGGCGGTTTTCGTGATTGTCCAGCGAAAGCTGTCTGGAAAACACATTGAACATCGGGAATGCCAGCGACATACCGCCCACGAACAGGCCGATGAAAGCATATTGCTTGATTTTTTTGAGATTCAAGAAAAACTCCTTTCCCAGTCCGTGCCGATCAGAAGCGGAAATAGATAAACGGGTTGTAGCTGCTGGCCGTTACCCGCATGATGGAAAACAACAGAATGCCGATCAGCAGCACCATGCCGGGCAGGGAAATATCCTCCTTACGGTAAAGCGCCCTGCGCAGAGGGGGTAAAATCGCCTGCAGCGGGCCGCACAGCAAAAGCGCCAAAAACAGCACGCACCAAAGGCGATTATCCACAAACTGGCTGAACACATACTGGGGTGCGCCTGTCTGCTGCGTAAAAATGCCGCGCAGGGTTTTTAAACCGCTGCCAAGGCTGTTGGCCCCAAAGATCGTGAGCATCACATACAGGGCTGCAATGGTGTATACATGGCCGAAAAGCCGGGGAAGCTTGTCCAGAACTTTTCGCAGAAACAGGCGCTCCAGCACCACGGTAAGGCCCATTAAAATGCCGAACACCACAAACTGCCAGTCTGCACCGTGCCACAGGCCGGTGAGGAAAAACACCACAAACAGGTTCAGCAGCGTGCGGGCGCTGCCCTTGCGGTTGCCCCCCAGCGGGATATACACATACTCGCGGAACCATGTGCCCAGCGTGATGTGCCAGCGCCGCCAATATTCGCTGATGGAGCGGCTGAGGTAGGGATAATCAAAGTTTTCGGGAAAGGAAAAACCAAACATGTGTCCAAGGCCAATGGCCATATCGCTGTAGCCGGAAAAGTCATAATACAGCTGCATGGCATACAAAACGCTGCCCAGCGCCAACACCTGCCACGGCAGCACGGTGGGGCTTACGCTGGTGATCACGGCGTAGTAGCTGCCCAGTTGGTTGGCAAAGATCACTTTTTTGCCAAGGCCAAAAATAAAGCGCTTGATGCCGTAGCAAAAATCCGCACTGTCGGCCCGGCGGGCTTCGGCAGGCAGCGATGCCTCAATGTCGCAATAGCGCACGATGGGCCCGGCGATCAGCTGGGGAAACAGCGAAATATACAGCGCAAAGCGCGGCAGGCTGCGCTGCACGGCAATTTGCCCGCGGTAAAGATCGATCACATAGCTCATGGCCTGAAAGGTGTAAAAGCTGATGCCGATGGGCAGCACGATGCCGCGCACGCTCAGCAGGCCGATCCCCGCCGCATGCAGGCTGCTTACAAAGAAGTCGTAATACTTAAAATAGCCCAGCAGGCTTAAATTGAACACAACGCCCAGCGCCAGCACGGCCCGGCGGAGGGCAGGGGCGCTCCAGCGCTCCATGGCAAGGCCGCACAGATAGTTGCACAAAATGCTGACAAGGATCAGCAGCGTGTAGCGCACGCCGCCCCAAGCGTAAAACAAAAGGCTGAAGCCCAAAAGCACCCAGTTTTTGAGCCGCAAGGGAAATGCGTAATAAAAAATCAGCACCAGGGGCAGAAACACAAACAAAAACTGCACCGAGGAAAAAACCATGCACGAAACCCCTTTCCGGGAAGATCCAAACGGGCAAAACGGGCCGATGGGCGCGAAGTGCCCTTAAAAGACAATATAACTAATCTATTATATAGGAAAACACGCCGCGATACAAGACAAAGCGCATTCTTACACGAAATGTGCAAAATTCAGAGCGAGAGATGAAAAACGAGAGTGCGAATTGATTGCGAAAAACAATAAAAATAAAAATAGCAAATTACTATGAATAGAGGCAAACAATGTATTGATAAAAAAATAACAAAGTGCTATGATAAGGGCACAGCAAGGGAACACAGGGGCGGGCCGAAGGCCGGCGGTGATCTCATTTTTATGAAAAAACAGCCGGAAAAAAGCCCCGGCATTTGCCGGAAAAAGGGCAGCCGTGAAAGCGGCCGACAAAAAAAGCCGCCTCCTTGCGGAAGCGGCTTTGAAAGCGAAAGGCTTTTGTATTACTTGTTGCTGCGGCGCCAGATGTGCATCTTTTCGGCTTCCTGGATCAGCTGCTCGCGGAAGTCGGGATGTGCCACGCTGATCAGTGCCTCGGCCTTCTGCCAGGTGCTCAGGCCCTTCAGGTTCACCATGCCGTACTCGGTCACAAAATAGTGCACATTGGCGCGGGTGTCGGTCACGATGCTGCCGTTTGCCAGGGTGGGGCGGATGCGGCTCTGCAGCTGGCCGGTCTTTTTATCCATAAAGCTGGAGCTCATGCAGATAAAGCTCTTGCCGCCGTGGCTCAGGTAAGCGCCCAGCACAAAGTCCAGCTGGCCGCCTGCACCGGAAATGTTCTTGATGCCTGCGCTCTCAGCGTTCACCTGGCCGAACAGGTCGATATCCACAGCGTTGTTGATGGAGATAAAGTTGTCCAGAGCGCTGATGCTGCGGATGTCGTTGGTGTAATCCACGGGGGCGCTCATGCAGGCGGGGTTGCCGTCCAGGAAGTCATACAGCTTCTGAGTGCCGGCACCGAAGGCATAGGTCTGGCGGCCCTTGTCGATCTGCTTGTGGGCACCGGTGATCTTGCCGGCCATGGAGATATCCACGAAAGCATCCACATACATTTCGGTGTGAACGCCCAGATCCTTCAGGTCACTCTGAGCGATCATGCTGCCCACGGCGTTGGGCATACCGCCGATGCCAAGCTGCAGGCAGGCACCGTTGGGGATCTGCTCAACGATCAGCTTGGCCACGGCCTGATCCACCTCAGTGGGGGCACCGCCGCCGCCCAGCTGGGCAATGGCGGGGGAATCGCCTTCCACGATCATATCCACATCGTCAATGTGAACGCCAACCTCGCTGCCGCCAAGGCACACGGGCATATTCTTGTTCACTTCCACGATCACCTTTTTGCTGCGCTCGCACACGGCGGCCATGTGGCTGGCGTTGGGGCCAAAGTTGAAGTAGCCGTGGTTGTCCATGGGGGCAACCTGGAACACGGCAACATCCACATCCTCGGGCATATCGCGGTAGTAGCGGGGCAGCTCAGAATAGCGGATGGGGCTGTAGAAGCTGAAGCCCTGTGCCACAGCCTTACGCTCAATGCCGCCCATGTGCCAGCTGTTCCAGCTGAAATGCTCGGCGGGGTTTTCAATCTTGAAGATCTCGGGAACCCACATCAGAATGCCGCCGCGGAACTTAACATCCTTCAATTCGGGCAGGCGCTTTGCAATGGCTGCATCCACAGCCACGGGGGTGCCGGTGGTCCAGCCATAGTCCACCCAGTCACCGCTTTTTACCAGAGCGGCAGCCTGTTCGGGAGTGGCCAGTTTCTGCTGATAGCTTGCTTTGAAATCCATCTTCCAAAACCTCACTTTTTAAATAAGTATAATAGAGCAGGCAAAACCGCCTGCAAAGAAACGAAAAAAGGAAAAAGAAAAAATCTTTCTGCTTTATTAAAGATATTAACATCAAGTGCCATTTTGGTCAAGATAAGTATAGAAAAAGAGAACAGGAACCGAAATTAGTTTCTACTGGGAAACCCGACACGCTAAAAGTTTCTTATTTGAGAACGCCTGTTCCAAATGACGAATTTCCTCACAAATTATTAGCAAAATTGTCACGATAAAACCAATTGACAAGCCCGCTCGGATATCGTTTAATAGATATAAAGATAGTATGCGAATTTTACGCAGCCGTCCAGGGGAGTCAAACGGATAAGACCCCGAACAAAAGAAATGAGGCATTACTACCATGGCAACAGCAGTTTACCCCGGCAGCTTTGATCCTGTTACCCGCGGCCACTTAGACATTATCAAGCGCGCATCCAAAGTGATGGACAAGCTTGTGATCGGTGTGCTGAAAAACAGCGCCAAGAATCCGCTGTTTACTCTGGAAGAGCGTGTGGCGCTTTTGCAGGAGTGCACCAAGGATATCCCCAATGTGTCGGTGGTGGCCTTTGAAGGGCTCTCGGTGGATTTTGCCAAGAAGAACCATGCCACGGTAATGGTAAGGGGCCTGCGCGCTGTATCGGATTTTGAAAACGAGATCCAGATCGCGCAAACCAACCATGCACTGATGCCCGGGGTGGACACTGTGTTTTTTGCCACCAGCATCCGCTGGGGCTATCTGAGCAGCACCATTGTGCGTGAGGCTGCTTCTTACGGCTCGGATATTTCTAAATTCGTAACGCCGCCCGTGCAGGCTGCGCTCGAAAAAAAGTTTGCCGAGCTGCGAGAGCAGCAAGCGGACAAAAGCTGCACAAAGCCCTTTTGATTCAGTAGTAATGTGAACGGTACAGGTGTGATACGGAGCCTGTGCCCGCCGCATGAAGATAAAATGGTTCAAACATTTATTTTAGGAGGCTAACCATGAAGAAAATCGTAATCGCAAGCGCCTGCCGTACTGCTGTCGGCAAGTTCGGCGGCACCCTGGCTAATGTGCCCGCAGCTGAGCTGGGCTCCATCGTGATCAAGGAAGCCCTGAACCGCGCAAATGTAAAGCCTGAGCAGGTCGACCATGTTTACATGGGCTGCGTGATCCAGGCTGGTCTGGGCCAGAATGTGGCACGCCAGGCTTCTCTGAAGGCTGGTCTGCCCATCGAAGTGCCCGCTGTGACTGTGAACGTTGTTTGCGGCTCTGGCCTGAACTGCGTGAACATGGCTGCCGACATGATCATGGCAGGCGATGCCGACATCGTTGTGGCAGGCGGCATGGAGAACATGGACATGGCTCCCTTTGCCATGATGAAGGGCCGTTACGGCTACCGCATGGGCGCACCCATGGGCAAGAGCGAGCTGGTTGACACCATGGTCAACGATGCTCTGTGGGATGCAACCGGCTTCAACAAGCACATGGGCATGACCGCTGAGAACATCTGCACCAACGAAACCTTCCAGAAGAAGTACGGCTACAGCCCCATCAACCGCGAAATGCTGGACGAGTTTGCTTACAACAGCCAGGCAAAGGCTGAAAAGGCAATCAAGGACGGCGCTTTCAAGGAAGAGATCGTTCCCGTTGTCATCAAGGGCAAGAAGGGCGATACCGTGTTTGATACCGACGAAGGCCCCCGCCTGAGCAGCATGGAAGTGCTGGGCAAGCTGAAGCCCGCATTCAAGCCCGATGGCATTGTGACCGCCGGCAACTCTTCTGCTATCAACGACGGCGCTGCCGCTCTGGTGATCATGAGCGAAGAGAAGGCTAAGGAGCTGGGCGTTAAGCCTCTGGCTACCTGGGTTGCAGGTGCTCTGGCTGGCGTTGAGCCCGAGGTTATGGGTCTGGGCCCCATCGCTGCTACCAAGAAGGTTATGGCTAAGGCCGGCCTGACTGTTGCTGATATGGACCTGATCGAGGCCAACGAGGCTTTCGCTGCTCAGTCTCTGGCTGTGGGCGAGGCTCTGGGCTTTGACAAGGAGAAGCTGAATGTGAACGGCGGCGCTATCGCCATCGGCCACCCCGTGGGTGCATCCGGCGCTCGTATCCTGGTCACTCTGCTGTACGCCATGAAGCATCGCGGCGCTCACAAGGGTCTGGCTACCCTGTGCATCGGCGGCGGCATGGGCTGCGCAACTGTGGTTGAGATGTAATCTCGCTGCGGCATAAGCAGAAATAAATAGAGAATCGGCCGGGGCCGGGCTCTTTTGCGGCCCAGCTCCGGCGTTTTTGCAGATTGACACTTTTTTGGCAAACCGCCGGAAGCGGCATCTGCAAATGATACGAAAAGGAGCGAATGAACCATGGGTTTTGTTACTACCGAAGTGCAGGGCGCTGTTGAGATCATCACCATTGACCGCCCGCAGGCACTGAATGCGTTGAATCCTGATGTTCTGAACGATCTGAAGGCAGCTTTTGATGCTGTAGACCAGAACGCCGTGCGCTGCATTGTGGTGACCGGTGCAGGCGAAAAGAGCTTTGTGGCCGGTGCCGACATTGCCGCCATGAGCGTGATGACCAAGGCCGAGGGCGAGGCTTTCGGCAAGATGGGCAACGATATTTTCCGCAGCATTGAAACCTTCCCCATTCCGGTGATCGCCGCCGTGAACGGCTTTGCACTGGGCGGCGGCAACGAGCTGGCCATGAGCTGCGATATCCGTATTTGCAGCGAAAACGCCATGTTCGGCCAGCCCGAAGTGGGCCTGGGCATTACGCCCGGCTTCGGCGGCACCCAGCGTCTGGCCCGTTTGGTGGGCGCAGGCATGGCCAAGGAGCTGGTGTATGCAGCTGTGAACATCGGCGCCGAGGAGGCTTTGCGCATTGGTCTGGTGAACCATGTTTATCCCCAGGCTGAGCTGATGGAGCAGGCCATGAAGCTGGCAAACAAGATCGCACGCAATGCTCCCATTGCCGTGCAGGCATGCAAAAAGGCCATCAACGAGGGCCTGGAAGTGACCACCGAAGAGGGCGAAGCGATCGAAGAAAAGCTGTTTGGCAGCTGCTTTGAGACCCACGACCAGAAAGAGGGCATGGGCTGCTTCCTGAGCCGTGAAAAGCCCAAACCCAAGGCGGTTTTCACAAACAATTAAGCAATTTAGACAAATTGCCCAAAAAACGGCAAAAAAGTTTCACAGAAATTCTCTGTGGAATAGATTGTTATTTATTGCACAAATTGGGCCAACTATGGTACAATATATCTTAGGGAGTATTGTGCCATAGCTGGCTTCATAAATAATTTTGAATTGAGATCAACATTTATTTGGAGGCTATTACTATGAAAATTGGTGTTATTGGTGCAGGTGCAATGGGTTCCGGTATCGCTCAGGCTTTTGCTCAGTGCGAGGGCTTTGAGGTTTCCCTGTGCGACATTAAGCCCGAGTGGGCTGCAGGCGGCAAGGCAAAGATCGCTTCTGCTCTGGGCAAGCGCGTAAGCCGCGGCAAGATGACTCAGGAAGCTGCCGATGCCATCCTGAACCGTATCACTACCGGCCTGAAGGAAGATATCTGCCAGGACTGCGATCTGATCGTGGAGGCTGCATTCGAAGATCTGGGCGTTAAGCAGAAGACCTTCGGCGAGCTGGACGCTATCTGCAAGCCCGAGTGCGTGTTCACTTCCAACACCTCTTCTCTGTCGATCACCGCTATCGCAAAGAACATCAAGCACCCCGTTGTCGGTATGCACTTCTTCAACCCCGCTCCTGTCATGAAGCTGGTTGAGGTTATCGCAGGCGTGAACTCTCCTGCTGAGGCTGTGCAGACCGTAAAGGAGATCGCATCCAAGATCAACAAGACTCCCGTTGAGGTTACCGAGGCTGCCGGCTTTATCGTAAACCGTATCCTGATCCCCGAGATCAACGAAGCCGCTTTCATTAAGATGGAAGGCGTTGCTACCATTTCCGACATCGATGCTGCTATGAAGCTGGGCGCCAATGTTCCCATGGGCCCCCTGGAACTGGGCGACTACATCGGCCTGGATATCGTGGTTGCTATCATGGACGTTATGTTCAACAACACCCACGATGCCAAGTATCGCTGCTGCCCCCTGCTGCGCAAGATGGTGTTCGGCGGCCGTCTGGGCGTGAAGAGCGGCAAGGGCTTCTACGATTACGCAAACGGCGGCAAGGTTGCTACCGACGCACAGTGATCACCGTGTCAGGATGGGCCTGACCAAAAATCGTTAATTTTTGTCCAATAAGGGGACAGGCTATTTGGGGCCTGTCCCCCGTGGGCTTTAAATTAAAAATGAAAATTGGAGGATTTAAGATGGACTTTCAGTTGAGCAAAGAGCAAGCAATGGCACAGAAAATGTTCCAGGAGTTCGCTCAGAACGAAGTCAAGCCTCTGGCGCAGGAAGTTGACGAGCAGGAACGCTTCCCCGAAGAGACTGTCAAGAAAATGGCTAAGCTGGGCATGATGGGTATTTACTTCCCCAAAGAGCTGGGCGGCGCCGGCGGCGATGTGCTGACTTACGCCATGGCCGTTGAGGAATTGAGCAAGGTTTGCGGCACCACCGGTGTTATCGTTTCCGCACACACCTCGCTGTGCTGCGCTCCCATTTTTGAGAATGGCACCCCTGAGCAGAAGCAGAAGTATCTGCCTGACCTGCTGAGCGGCAAGAAGATTGGCGCATTCGGCCTGACCGAGCCCGGTGCAGGCACCGACGCTCAGGGCCAGCAGACCACCGCTGTGGATGCAGGCGATCACTGGGTGCTGAACGGCTCCAAGATCTTCATCACCAACGCTGGCTATGCAGATGTGTTCATCATCATTGCCATCACCGGCACCACCACCGACAAGAAGGGCCGCACCAAGAAGGAAATCTCCGCATTCATCGTGGAGCGTAACTTCCCCGGCTTCTCTGTTGGCAAGCACGAGCTGAAGATGGGTATCCGTGGTTCTTCCACCTGCGAGCTGATCATGCAGGACTGCATCGTTCCCAAGGAGAACCTGCTGGGCGCTAAGGGCAAGGGCTTCGTGATCGCCATGAAGACTCTGGACGGCGGCCGTATCGGCATTGCTTCTCAGGCTCTGGGCATTGCACAGGGTGCTATCGACGAGACCGTTGCATACGTGAAAGAGCGTAAGCAGTTCGGCCGTTCCATCGCTCAGTTCCAGAACACCCAGTTCGAGCTGGCCGAGATGCAGGCTCGCACCGACGCAGCCCGTCTGCTGGTGTACCGTGCAGCTGTTCATAAGCAGAATGTGCAGGACGGCAAGACCAAGGAACCCTACAGCGTGGATGCCGCTATGGCTAAGCTGATCGCTGCACGTACTGCCAGCGATGTTACCCGCCGCTGCCTGCAGCTGTTCGGCGGTTACGGCTACACCCGTGACTACCCCATCGAGCGCATGATGCGTGATGCCAAGA
>ERZ1034901.2525-NODE-2525-length-11551-cov-6.677192_pt1 | contig 11551 bp, 7 predicted proteins | sample MGYA00520628_ERZ1034901 | MGnify/ENA primary metagenome ERZ1034901 (study PRJEB33766, sample SAMN09781783) | gut metagenome | biome: gut microbiome | host: Homo sapiens | place: Madagascar | study: EMG produced TPA metagenomics assembly of the PRJNA485056 data... | reverse complement strand
ACCTTCAGCGACGTGCGCAACAACGCCAACGCTGCCTGGGCTGAGGGCTACATCGAGTCCTGCGCTGCACAGGGCATCGTCTCCGGCGTCGGCGGCGGCAAGTTCGCCCCTGCCGGCAACGTGACCGGTACTCAGCTGGCCAAGATGCTGCTGGTCGCTCTGGGCTATAAGGCTGACATCGAAGGCTTCACCGGTTCCGCTTGGGCTACCAACGTGAACATCCGTGCTACTCAGAAGGGCCTGTACAAGGATCTGGAGAAGATGGACACCAACGCCGCGATCACCCGTGATAACGCCGCCCAGATGGTTTGGAACGCTCTGCAGGCCAAGGAAGTTAAGTATGAGTATACTCTGGTTTCCGAGAATGGCACTTTGACCTCTAAGACCACTCTGGTGGACAAGGACCTGACCCTGCTGAAGGACAAGTATGACTCCGACATCACCAAGGGCGTCGTGACCTCCATCGGCCACAACTCCAAGGGCTATCTGGTCACCATCGACACTCTGGCTAAGGACAACGAGAAAAAAGAAATCACTGTGAATCTGTCCAAGGTTGAAAAGGACCCCACTGACCTGGTTGGCAAGGCTGTTAAGGCTCTGTACAAGGCTACCGACGATGTCTATGGCATCTACGTTGACGACGAGAACACTGCTACCGTCGTGAACACCACTCTGGGCGACATCGACATGAACAAAGATGAGTACAAGTTGGATGGTGTGACCTACAAGGTCAAGACTGGTGACTTCGGCGATGTCGAGGCTGTTGGCGCACTGGGCGCTAAGCTGAAAAAGGCTAACAAGGCCGATGCCGCTAACCTGGACGAGGTTGTTGCTGCTACCGGCAACTACGCTGTCTCCGACGCTTCCAAGGTTGTCCTGATCGACAACGACGGCGATGAGAAGATCGACATTGCTGTTGTGACCCCCGTTCAGTTCGGTGAGATCACCTATCTGAACGCCAAGAACATCACCGTCAAGGGTGTTCTGACCAACGCTAAGCTGGAAGACTGCGACATCTATAAAGATGCTGCTAAGGATGACCAGGTTGCCGTGATTTCTAAAACCTACAACGCTGACGAAAACACCGCTATCGTGAAGCTGACCTCCGTCACCGGCAAGGTTCAGGCTGTCAAGTCTGGCGAAGCTCGCATTGATGGTACTTGGTACGATGTTGCCGTGTTTGATGGTACTGCCGTGAAGGTTGACGACAAGGGCACCTTCTATCTGTACAATGGCTACATCGTTGCTGTTGACACCACCGGCGGCTCCATCTCTGACACTGCTTACATCATTTCTTCCAGCACTGCTATGGATGCTAATGGCGACTATCAGGCTAAGGTTATGATGAATGGTGAGACTAAGGTTGTTCCTATGAAAAAGGACACTAAATTGGTCCAGCCTGGTGCTGCTGATGTCTATTGCACCTATGAAGTAGACGATGGCACCTATGAGTTCACTGCTATCCAGGACAAGAATAAGGTTCTGAAGGACGAATACACTGCCGCCGCTGTTAAGAGCTATGAAGATGGCCGTCTCTACGCCGCTGAAGGTGGTAAGAAGGCTACTTCTAACACCGAATACCTCATTGATGATAATGCTGTTATCTTTGTGAAGTACAACAAGGATAAGCATGTCATTCTGTCCGGCAAGGATGTTGCAGCTTGGGGCGATAAGGTAAAGAACTTCAATACGTCCACTGCAAGTGGTTCCAGCGCCTCTCTGGTCCTGTATGAGACTGGTGACAAGATGATGAAAGTCAAGGGTGCCTTTATCGACCTGGCTGGTGACAAGATGCCTGCTTCCACCGCTTCTTACGGCGTGATTGTCAGCGACATTGTCAGCGCAACTGATAACAAGTATGAGTTCACTCTGTGGAATGGAACCGATGCTCTCGAAGTCACCACCTCTGATTCTGGCTTTGCTAAGTGGCAGGTCGTTGAGTATGTGAAGAACAGTGACGAGACTTATGACATCGACGCTGTTGCTGTTAGTGGTCAGGCTGTTACCAACAGCAGTGTCCTGGCTGGTGTTGTCACGGGCTATGGCCTGTACTCCATCATGGACCACACCTCTAACGTTGTTCAGCTGGCAAACAAGGACAATCCGGCTAAGAACTACAACATCACCAAGGATACTCAGATCATCTATGTGGATACCTCTGCTTCCGATACTGATGGCATCTGCGTAAAGGGCGGTTCTATCTCTGACGCTGGTTATGCTGGTAAGACTAATGGTAAGGACACTTACTATCGTAACGCTACCTTTGTGATTGATGATGGTTCTGACCTGGATCTGCTGGTCGTTATCACTAACACGAAGGATGCACATTCTGGCGTCATTAAGTAAGGATGCTAAGTAATCTCTCCTGAATATTCAGGCTAGATTCTAAGCGAAATGCAAGGCCCCCAGGGATTCGTCCCTGGGGGTTTTGCTGTCTTGCAGTTGGATTGTAATTCCTTGGCAGGTATGATAGAATGAAGAAAATTGTCGAAATGAGGCGGATAGCATGAAGACGATCCTATCAGTCCAGGAACAGATCCGGCACATGAAGGAAAAGGGCATCACGTTCCAGCATGTGACGGAGGCAGAAGCGGCAGATTTTTTGGCGAACAACACGTATTACATGAAGCTGGCGGCCTATCGTGCGAACTACATGAAATATGAGACGGGTGCGCGAGCCGGGCAGTATCGAGATCTTGATTTTGGATATTTGAAAGAGTTGTCTACGCTGGATATGCACCTGCGCTATTTTGTGCTGCAAATGTGTCTGGATATTGAGCACGCGATCAAGGTCCAGCTCATCCGGCAGATCACCCAGGACGAGAATGAGGATGGGTATGAGGCGGTGAAGGACTTTCTGAAAGAGGATGAGAACTTTTATATTTTGAAAAGTATCTCACGCCAGAAATCAGGAGAATACTGTAAGAACTTGATTGAAAAATATTACCCCTACTTCCCGGCGTGGGTGTTTGTAGAGGTAGTATCTTTTGGCACGCTGTTTCGTTTTTATAAAAATTACAACAGAAAATGTGGACATCCTATGATGAACAATAAGCTCATCAACATTGTCCGCGACTTGCGAAATGCATCGGCACACAGCAACTGCCTGATGAATCATATCAGCGAAAAACTAGAGGAGAGCAAACAGCCTCACAGCGAAGTGATTTCTTTTATCAAAGGGATGTCTAATATATCTCAGAGTGCTCGTCGTAAAAATTTGCGTTATAAATTCTCATATAATATCGTTACGCTTCTCTATGTGTATGATGCTTTCGTTCCTGAAGTGGCAAAAAAGAATCGCTACGCACAGCTGCAAGATTTTATGGAAAAACGTATGCTGAGAAACAAAGATTACTTTGCAGAGCACGCCCAGCTTTGTGGTACCTATCATTTCCTGAAAAAAGTGCTTGACAATCTTATCAAGTGAGCATATAATAAGTAAAGGATTGAAAAGCTACGGCTTTTGTACGGGGCGGCGCACAGGTTTGTGCTCTGCTCCTTAGTTTTTTCTATCACAAAAACCAGCCACCCCGCCGCGTTTCTCACACACGCTGGCGGGGTGGTTGTTTATGGTTTTCTCTGTTAGGATTTCTCCACAAAAATGTGAGTTATCCACATTTCCCACAAGTTATCCACAGGTCACTGGCTCACAGCTCCTTGGGGCGGGGCTTGGTGGAGGGCTTGCGGCCGTTGGGGTTTAATTTGGCCATGTTGCTGTGGAGGACTTTTTGGTCGCGGTGGGTGTAGATGTTGGCGGTGACGGAGATGTTTGCGTGGCCCATGAGTTCTTTGGCGACATTGATGGGCACGCCCGCCCGCTGGAGATCGGTACAGAAGGTGTGGCGCAGGCAGTAGGGGGTGAGGTCGGGGGCCAGGGCGTGCTTGGTGATGACGCCGTCCTGGACTTTCGCGCCCATGCGCAGGTCTAAGGCGTGGGCAAAGCTGCCCCAGAGCCGCTGGAGGCTGTTGGCGCTGCGCACGCCCCCGGCCGGGGCCGGGAAGACCAGGTCGTCCGGGCGGCCCTGGGCGTCCAGGAGACGGTCCCGCAGCTCCTGGCGCATGGGGATATCCCGCACCCCGGCGGGGGTCTTGGGGGCCTTGACGGTCTTGGTGCCGCTTTCAATGGCCTTGTAGACGTGGATCTCGTTGCGGTCGAAGTCGATGTCCTTCCAGGAAAGCGCCGCCGTCTCGCCGGGCCGGAGGCCGGCGTAGAGGATCGTCAGGACCCACAGGCCCGCCCGGTGCTCCTTGGCGAGGGCCAGGATGTGGCGGCGCTCGGCAGCGGTGATGGGCCGGTGGCTGCGCTTGGTGCTTTCGGGCAGCTGAAGCCCCTCGGCGGGGTCGAAGACGATGAGGCGGGAGCGGCGGGCCTGGCGGAACAGCTCCTGCAGGACCATGCGGAGCTTGGAGACGTGGGAGTAGGACCGCCCGGCCTGGGTGTTCAGGATGGTTTGCAGGTGCAGGTCCCGCACGTCCTGGAGCTTCTTCTGGCCGATGGCGGGGCCGATGTAGCCGTTGTACTTCTCGTCATACAGGCGCAGGCTCTTGGGCGTGATGCCAGAGGGGATTTTGTAGGTCTGCATCCACTGCTGGAACCATTGCTCCACGGTGGTCTGCCCGCTGGCGGCAAACTCCCCCCGCTTCAGGGAGACGACGAGGTCGGCCAGCTTCTCGCAGGCCTCCTGCTCCGTCTTGCCCCGGACCTCGTAGCGGCGGCTGTCCCAGGTGATCGTCTTGCGAATATACGTGTACTTTTCCATCAATAAAAAACCTCCTGTTGTAGGGATTCCTTATCCTACAACAGGAGGGTATGGGCTGTCATGACCAGACTCGACAGTTTTCGAGTGGATTTGACGCCGGATCCGGTCCGGCTAAAGTTCGCTTGCGCTCACTCGGAGAGTAGCATCCGGTCGTTGTCGATCTTGAATTTTTCCAGCAGATCGCGGACGCTGAGATTCTTTTTCTCCTCGCCGCGGAGGTCCACCACGACCTTGCCGGCGTCCATCATGATCAGGCGGTTGCCGTATTGAATGGCGTGCTTCATGTTGTGGGTGACCATGAGGGTGGTGAGCTTGTCGCGGGCCACGATCTCCTCGGTGATCTGGAGGACTTTGTCGGCCGTCTTGGGGTCCAGGGCGGCGGTGTGCTCGTCCAGCAGGAGCAGGCGGGGCTTTTTCAGGGTGGCCATGAGCAGGGTCAGGGCCTGGCGCTGGCCGCCGGAGAGCAGGCCGACTTTGCTGGTCATGCGGTCCTCCAGCCCCAGGCCCAAGGCCGCCAGCTGCTTGCGGAACTTCTCCCGCTCCTGGGCGGTGATGCCGGGGCGCAGGGTGCGGCGCTGGCCGCGGCGGTTGGCGAGCGCGAGGTTTTCTTCGATGCCCATCGTGGCGGCGGTGCCCATCATGGGGTCCTGGAAGACGCGGCCGAGATACTTGGCGCGTTTGTGCTCCGGCAGGCGGGTGATGTCCACGCCGTCCAGAATAATACTGCCCTGGTCGGCGGGGAAAACGCCGGCGATCAGGTTCAGGGTGGTGGATTTGCCGGCGCCGTTGCCGCCGATGATGGTGACGAAATCGCCGTCTTCCAGGGTCAGGTCCAGGCCGTCGATGGCGCGTTTCTCGTTGACGGTCCCGGCATTAAACGTCTTATAAAGATTTTTCAGTTCAAGCATGGGGCGCCTCCTTTGCGGCTGCGGGCTTCACTTTGCTCCGGGTGTGCTTGCTCTTCCAGTAGGGCACGGCCAGGAACACGGCCACCACCAGGGCGGAGAAGAGCTTCAGGTCGTTGCTATTCAGGCCCATGGTCAGGACGATCTGGATGACGACGTAATAGATGACGGCACCGATGGACACGGAGACGAGCTTCAGCGCAAAGTTGCGGAAGATGCGGGAGAAGATGACATCGCCGATGATGACGGCGGCCAGACCGATGACGATGGCACCACGGCCGGCGTTGACATCGGCGAAGCCCTGGTACTGGGTGTACAGGGCGCTGGAGAGGGCCACGATGCCGTTGGAGAGCATCAGGCCCAGCACTTTATTCCGGTCCACGTTGATGCCCTGGGCGCGGCTCATGTTGGGGTTGGCGCCGGTGGCGCGGATGCCGCTGCCGACCTCGGTCCCGAAGAACCAGTAGAGCAGGGCGATGACCACGGCAGTGAAGATCAGCGTCACGAGAATGGGGTTCTCGAAGCTGAGCTTCTTCACGTTCCGCAGGGAGACGAGCAGGTCATACTTGTCGGGGTTGATGGCCTGGTTGGCCTTGCCGCCCATGATGCGCAGGTTCATGGAGAAGAGCGCCAGCTGGGTCAGAATACCGGCCAGGATCGCAGGGATGCCCATGACCGTGTGGAACAGGCCGGTGACGGCCCCGGCGATCATGCCCGCGATGAACGCGCAGAGCATGGCCACCCAGACGTTGACGCCGTGGGTCATGAGGATGATGCAGACCGCGCCGCCGGTACACATGGTGCCGTCGACGGTCAGATCGGCCAGATCCAGCACTTTGAACGTGATGTACACGCCAATGGCCATGAGGCCCCAGATCAGGCCCTGGGCCAGCGCCCCCGGAAGGGCGTTGAGCAGAGAGGGGAAAAAGTTCACGGTGGATTCCTCCTGTTTTCTTTCTTCTAAATCTCAAACAGACGCAAAGGGCGGGAAAGGGGTTTCCTTTCCCGCCCGTGGTTTTTTACGAGGGGCCGCCTGCGTTCAACTACGCGATCAGGCAAAATCAGATTCGATCAAGTCCGATCAAGCCTCAGTCTCAATGGCGGTGTACCCGTCGGGCGGGGTGATGCCCAGCTCCTGGCAGATGTCCGCGTTGTACATCTTGGTGGTGTCGGGGGCATACTTGATCTCCATGGTGGCGGGGTCTTCGCCCTTGACCAGGATGTTGTAAGCCATCTCACCGGTGACCTCACCCAGCTGGTGATAGTCGATGGACAGGGTGGCCACGCCGCAGCCGGAGCAGATGCCCTGCTCACCGGCGACCACGGGGGTCTTGGCGGGCACGACCACGTTGCGGATGGCCTCGGTGCAGGAGGCGGCGGTGTTGTCGGTGGGGATGTAGATCACGTCGCTGGCAGCGCAGGCGGAGGTGGTGACGGAAGCGACATCGTTGGAGTCGGCAAAGGCGAACTCCTCACAGGTGTAGCCCTTCTCCTCCAGCATGGGCTTGATCGTGTCGATCTGGTACTTGGAGTTCGGCTCGGCGGAGCAGTAGAGCAGGCCCACGGTCTTGGCGTCGGGGAAGAGCTCGTTGAGCATGGCGGCCTGCTGGTCCAGGGGGGCCAGGTCGGCGGTGCCGGAGATGTTGGTGCCGGTGGTGCCGGTCCAGTCGTCGATGCCCAGAGCCGTGCCATAGTCGGTGACGGCAGTGCCCAGGATCGGGATGTCCGTCGTGCCGGCCTGGGCTGCCTGGAGGGAAGCCGTGGCGTTGGCCAGGATCAGGTCCACGCCGGAGGACACGAAGCCATTGATGATAGAGGCGCAGTTGGCGGACTCGCCGGAGGCGTTCTTCACGTCAAACGTAACGGTGCCGCCGTCGGCCTCGATCAGTTCCGTCAGCTTGTCCTGGAAGCCCTGGGTGGCGGCGTCCAGCGCGGCGTGCTGCACCAGCTGGCAGACGCCCACAGTGTAGGAGCCGGCGGCGCTATCGCCGTTTGCCTCGCCGTCAGCGGCGGGTGCGTCAGTGGAAGTGTTGCCGCCGCAGGCGGTCAGGCCCACGGCCATGACACCAGCCAGCAGGGCTGCAAGCAGTTTCTTTTTCATGTTGGATAACCCTCTTTCAAGATATAGGAGAGGGTGGTTTCCCCCTCTCAAATTCAGTGGTACTATCGTAGCACTTTAAAGCATTGCAGTCAAGAGGAAAAACGCCTTTTTTGATGAAAAGATAAGAAAAAGGTGATGTTAGGGGGGGAGATTTTTCGCAGGTGGTCGGGTCCTTCGGGGACAACCCCTCAGAGCGCTTCGCGCCCAGCTCCCCTTTCAGGGGAGCCATGGGCCTTGCTGATTATAACATACGTTGCAGGAAACCTATGCCTCCCCTGAAAGGGCGAGGGGGACCGCCGTTAGGCGGTGGAGAGGTGCGCCCCCGGCGCCAACGTTTCCCCCTTCTCCAGCCTGCCTCCACCAAAAACACATTTTTAGGGCTTTTTTCAGGGTACAAAAACACATTTTTCGCTCGGATTTTCAGAAATATATATCCTACATTCAAAAAAAGACACCACCTGTGAAGGTGATGTCTCTTCTCAGCTTGCTTTGTAATTATGTGATTATAATCATTTCATCAAATGAGTTGGCCAAAGCTCTTCTATTTTTCGATAGGTATCCATGAAGATAAACTTATCTAGCCCAATTGCGTTACGTATTTCATCTGGAATAACTTTTAGATCAGAAACACTTTTCAAAACAACAAAGGTAGTATACGTATACTGAAATTTAAAATCCCTTGTTAGACGCCATTCTCGTTCGTGCGTATAATCAACGATACGGCCATGAAATGCCATTTTCTTTTGATTCTCACTAGCATATAACGGAAGGAATGGATTGATAAAAGGATAAATTGGATTATCCTTTTGTTGTAAATTGAATAGTTCTGGATTTAGATACAGCACTGGGTTTCCTTTTCTGGAATAAATCAGCTTTTTTGTAAAACCAATTCCGTAAGGGCTGTAGTTCTCTGCATGGCGTAGCAAACTACCCCAAGGACATTCTGTAAAACAAACCACTTTTTTCTTTACCCAAGGTACTGTAGAAGCCTTTATTGTGCGATCCTGTAAAATAGAAATCAGACGTTGGCGGGCAGACATTTCATCAAAAGAGGAATTCTCTTTTTCCTCTCCTGTATATTTGTCTCCATTTTTTGTAAAGTGAGCAAGAAAAAATGATTGATCTGGTCGTGACATGTAATCCTCTCCTATACTTTTCTAGCGAACGCCTCCACTTAAAATATAGAGGCGTTCGCGTATGATACCTCGTGTGGTCAGGCTCTTCTTTTATTAGCGTCAAGCTCTATAATATTCTTAGTCAGAGCTTCTTCTGCACGTTGTGCTTTTTCCTCTGCACACCGTACCTTCGCGTTGCTAATAAGGCGTTCCGTCATGTAAGCTGTTTTCCCCAACATTTGAGCAATTGCTCTGGTAGAAATACCTTGCTCATGATTATAGAGAGCCAAATCTTCTTGCTTTTCCTGGCTCATTTGTTTATCCATTCGTTGTTGCCTTGAATATGACATATGACACCTCCAAATCTATTAAAAGGCAAACGCCCCCGCGGGAAAATTCCCACGGGGGCTTGCCCTCGGTTGGAACCTTCCTAAATCAGATATTCAGGAAAGAATTACCACTGAGTGTAGTCGTTATTCACGTCAACAACCAGGACAGTGATCTGGTCCTCACCAGCCTCGGAGTAGAAGGCAACGTTTACAACATCCTTATCAGAGCTATCGTTGTACTTGTTAGCCTGACGGATCTCACCGCTGCCAACGCCAGCGCCAGCGTCGGAGTCAACGTACAGGACCACGGTATCCTTGGAGTCGATCTTAGACTTGCAGCCAGAAGCCAGTCGGCCGCCGTCGAGGACGATGTCACCAGTGCCGTCATCGTAAGACTTAACCTTAGCAGTATCGGCTGCATAGGTAGCAACGACATCAATGTCAACCGTATCGGTGCCATCTGCGGAGTACTCGAAGATATCACCAGCAGCAATGCTCTTGGTGCCTTCATACTTGTAGGTAGCCTCTTCCTTACCGTTCCAAGCCTTCACCAGGGTGTAGGTGGTGCCGTCCTGCTTAGAGGTGTAGGAAGAATCCAGAGCAACAGCATAAGTCTTGTCAGAAGAACCGCTGGTCTTATTCACGCCGAAGTCAACCACAGCAACCTGAGCATACAGGTTCTTGTTGGTGTAGTCAGCAACAGCGGCTACCTTCAGCGCACCATTCAGAGAGCTATTCAGATCCCAGTTGGATGCAGTCTTACCGGTCACAACCTTGTAGTCGGCGTCAGTGTTGTCGGACTCAGCCTTTTCCTTAACGAAGACAATACCAGTAGACTCGAAGTACAGCTTGGTAGCATTGTTGGTGGTAGAAGAAATGGTACCGGTTGCGCTGCCGTCAACAGTAGCGCCGGTGACAGTGACGTACTCATCATAGCCAGCCTTTTCAGTGCTGTCCAGCTTAGTCAGAGTATAGACATCCTTAGAAACATCATAGCTGACCAGGATGGGGCCATTCTCTTCTTTCAGGGTGACAAGAGCCTTGCTGGAATCATCGTCCCAATGCTTCTCAATGTCAACAACCTTATCAGAGCCATCGGTGAAAATCAGGCGAGCCTGATACTTGGAGTTCACAGCGGAGTTGGTAGAACCAGCCTCGACCAACAGAGCGATGTCGGTAGCAGCAGTAGTAACCTTGTCAATGTCATAAATGTAGCCATTGACCAGAACCAGCTTCACGGAAGAACTCATTTTCAGAGCAGAGTTGCCGGTCTTAGACACATTGGTAGAATACCAGTTGCCATTGATCTGAACCTTATTGATATTACCAGCAGAGTTAGTCTTGGTAGAGTCGATCTTACCCTCGACAACCGTTGCCTTCTCAATCAGGCCCTTCTTGTTTGCATAGTTTCCAGCAGCGGAAACAACAACATAGTCATCCTTCTTGATCTCAGAAGAATAGGTAAAGTCATCATTGGACTTCTTACCGCCACTCTTCAGGGTCAGGTAGTCCTTACCCACATAGGTGACTTTGTCAACAGAATAGGTAGTAACCTGCAGGATGGAGTAATCCGTGGTACCGTCGGTAGCCAGCAGCTTGACGGTGGTACCTTTCTCATAGGCTGCAGTGCCTTCACCGTTAGCAGTGATCCAATCGCTGATAGAAGTAGCGTCCTGCAGGGAGCCGTTGATGTACACATAAGTAGTAGAAGCCAGGTCATACTTAGTGCCATCCAGCTTAGCCTTGGTGCCGTCCATCTTCAGGTCAGCCAGCAGACCGCTGACAGTGGTGTTCTTGTTGGTAGCATACACGCCATAAACAACAGCATCCTTGCCGTTCTTGTCGGGCTTGACCAGAACGCGGACGTTCTGATACAGCAGATCGGAATAGTCCTTTGCTACGTCAGTGTAGGAAGCAGTACCATTGTTGTACACGTTGCCGTTATACTTGGCGTTGTTCACAACGATGTTGTAAGTGCTCTTGCCATTATCCTGCTTGACCTGGGTCAGAGTGCCGGTGATAGCCTTGGCATCATACTTGTCTTCCAGCAGGGTGATTTTCACGAAACCGTTGATGCCCTGGACCTGCTTATCCTGCACGGTAATCTGGGTGGACAGCTTGCCGTCAGCGCCAGCAATCAGGTCGGTTTTATACTCGACCTCGTAGGCATTCATAGCGTTCCAGACCATCTGAGCAGCGTTGTCACGGGTGATGGCTGCGTTGGTGTCCATGGTCTCCAGACCCTCATACAGGCCCTTCTGAGCAGCGCGGACATTCACGTTGGTAGCCCAAGCGTTGCCGGTGAAGCCCTCGTTCTCGGACTTATAGCCCAGGGAAACGA
>ERZ1034901.2520-NODE-2520-length-11570-cov-22.004603_pt1 | contig 11570 bp, 8 predicted proteins | sample MGYA00520628_ERZ1034901 | MGnify/ENA primary metagenome ERZ1034901 (study PRJEB33766, sample SAMN09781783) | gut metagenome | biome: gut microbiome | host: Homo sapiens | place: Madagascar | study: EMG produced TPA metagenomics assembly of the PRJNA485056 data... | reverse complement strand
ACGAGTGCCCAAATATCGGACTCGTTTTTGGGCAATATTCTTTAGGGTCTTTGCGCTGTTTAAACTATCTTTTTGCGCTGTTTAAACTGCTTTTTCGCGTGCATCGTGCAGTCTTTAATGATACTTCTATAGCATTTCATGATACTTTCATGATACTTCTTTCTGCTTTTTACAAGAAGTCTCATTGAATGTAATATCGATATATCAGTAATATAATATGGATTTTCCAGCGAAAAATGAGACTATGATACTTTTTTTTGTAGAAAAAACTTTTATGTGCGCGTAATCGGATAGATGCTATTTCTTTGTTTGTATCCTAACCAGGAGGTGAAGATTAGTATGGAGAAGCTTCTTGCTGTGATTTATGATAGCACTCAGCGTACTGTCAGCGAGTGGATAATTAAGGAGGGATGATAAACTTATCTGTGTCTATGCTTTGTTTCTGTTTTTAGAATCTAGCAGCAGCTTTATGCAATATATTTAACTTCTGATAAGCCGCATTATCCGTTTGAACTGCCGAAGGGGTGGGTGTGGACAACTGTTGGTGAAATATCTCAATCTATATTGTATGGTGTTAGCGAATCAGCCAAATCACATGGTGCTTATAAGTTACTTAGAATAACAGATATACAAAATAATTTTGTTAATTGGAAAACAGTTCCATTTACAGATTATGATGAAAGTAAAGCTGAATCCTATTTGCTTAAAGATGGTGACATCTTGTTTGCAAGAACAGGTGCAACTGTTGGCAAATCATATCTTGTAACTAATTTAAAGGAAAATGTCATATATGCTTCATATCTCATTCGTGTTCAGACCTATAATCAAGTCCTTCCTGAATTTGTAAAGTATTTCTTTGAATCAGGCTATTATTGGAGCCAGATTCTATGTAATTCTGTAGGTATAGGTCAGCCAAATGTGAATGGAACAATATTGGCTAATTTGATGTTGCCGATACCTCCAATAAAAGAACAAAAGCGCATAGTGAAAGAGTTGGCTAAATGGCTAAGAATAATTGATAAAATTGACAGAGGAAAGGAAAGCTTACAGGATTCAATAAAGCACGCTAAGAGCAAAATTCTCGACCTCGCTATCCATGGCAAGCTCGTTCCACAAAATCCGAACGACGAACCTGCCGTAGAACTACTGAAACGCATCAATCCGAAGGCAGAAATCATATCTGATAACGGGCATTATCAGAAATTACCTGATGGATGGTGCCTAACTATATTAGGGAGTATTGGAACTTGGCAATCAGGTGCCACACCAAGCCGTTTGCGAAAAGACTATTATGGTGGTAATATTCCATGGCTAAAGACTGGAGATTTAAACGATGGCATTATTACCAACATACCAGAGTTTATTACTGAAAAGGCTTTAAAAGAAACTTTTGTAAAATTAAATCCAACAGATAGCATATTGATTGCGATGTATGGTGCTACTATAGGTAAAATTGGCATACTCTCTTTTCCCGCAACAACAAATCAAGCATGTTGTGCCTGCCTTGATTATAAGATTGACAAAATGTATATATTTTATTTTCTATTAAGCAATAGAATAAATTTTGTATCTATGGGAGGAGGAGGCGCACAGCCAAATATATCAAAGGAAAAAATTGTAAACACAACATTTCCGCTTCCACCTTTAGCTGAACAAAAACGAATAGTTTCAAAAATCGAAGAGTTATTTCATCAACTTAATATGATAGAAGAGAGCTTATAGGCTCTCTTTTTTCGTTTATACCATATTACATTTAAAGTTAGTATAATATGGTAACAAAATTCAAGGATTATCTTGTCAAGAACAACTTGACAGAGAACACAGTTCGCTCTTATGAATGGACTGTGAAGTATTTTACGGAGCATTATCCAGTAGTGAATAAGAAAAACCTCTTGGCATATAAGGGGTATTTGGTAGAGAACTTCAAACCGCAGACTGTCAATTTGCGTTTGCAAGCTATTAACAAGTATCTGGAGTTTATCAAGCAGGAAAAGCTAAAGATGAAGTTCGTCAAAGTTCAACAAAAGAACTTTCTAGAGAATGTAATCAGCGATGCTGATTATAAGTTCTTCAAACGTAAGCTAAAAGCCGACGGACATGATGAGTGGTATTTCGTTGTTTGGTTTATGGGAGCTACCGGTGCACGTGTTAGCGAGTTACGCCACATCAAGGTAGAGCATGTGAAGGTAGGGTATCTTGACCTTTATAGTAAAGGTGGCAAGATACGCCGCCTGTACATTCCGAAGAATTTGCGTTTAGAAGCAACAAAGTGGCTTGACGAAAAAGGAATCCAATCTGGATATATTTTCCTGAATCATTTTGGAGAACGCATAACAACACGTGGCATCGCTCAGCGATTGAAGCATTTTGCGGAGGAATATGGAATGAACAAGAATGTGGTATATCCTCATTCTTTCCGTCATCGTTTTGCCAAGAACTTCCTTGAGCGCTTCAATGACATAGCCCTTCTTGCAGACCTCATGGGACATGAACGACTTGAAACAACACGAATCTATCTACGCCGCACAGCAAGTGAGCAACAGAAGATAGTAGATAAAATTGTTGTTTGGTAATTGTAACAATTTAGCCATCGTAGGTAAGGCTCTTACTTACAATGGCTAATAATCTCAATTACAATGCAGATTCAATAACATCTAAACGAGCAAATATTTTCTCAATTCTAGCTACTATGCGCTGTTGTTCTGTAAGAGGTGGTATCATAATAGGCAATTGCTCCAACTGATTTAAATAAAAGCCCTTTTGAGCAGTTCCCTTAGCATTTGTAGTCATATATTTCTGAATAGATGAGGAATCCATATAATATTTTAAAAAATGGTTATAAATCAATGGTGTCAAACATGCCACGCTTCTCTGTAAAGTTATTTTTTTATTATCAGAAAAGACACAAGATCGTCCTAATGTACCAACTATGGTGATTAATAAATCTCCTTGCATAACTTTCGTCCTTTTATCACTGGTTTCAAAAGCATCATGATTTAAATATCTCACTCCATTAGTATAAACTATATTATCATTGACTATATTTTGTGCAGAAAGCATAAGGTATTCTGTTGTTTCCTTTGTTCCTTTGGGAGGATTGTGGTCACCATCGACAAGCTTTGAACAAATATCTTTTAGTTTGCATATAGTCCATCCCTCAGGTAACTTCTGATAATGCCCGTTATCGGTTATGATTTCAGCCTTCGGATTGATGCGTTTCAGTAACTCACTTGCTGGCTCGTCATTCGGGTCTTGTTGTACAAGTTTGCCATGAATAGCAAGGTCGAGAACCTTTGACTTGGCCTGCTTGATAGATGCTTGTAAATCAATTTTATTTTGTTCTATCTGTTCTATCAATAAAGACCAATGAATAATAGCTTCCATGATTCGCTTTTGCTCAGATAGAGGAGGAAGCACAATTGGTATCTTATTCAAATTATCTTGCGATAGTTTAGGCTGTGCTGAGCCTGTGATATAGTCATCCAATTTTATTGCATTTATGACAATAGCAACATATTCAAGCAAATTCTTATCAGTAGCATCCAATACATGGGCATGATTATTTACCCAATATTTTCCTTCTGCAAAGAATGCATTGTTTTTGCTCTTCGATAATAAGTTTGCTCCATCTTCCCCAATTAGAAGTAGCTTCTCATCAAACAAATAATCATCTATTTTATCAATTACTCCTGCCGCTCCATAGTACTCATAAATTTTATTTGATTGCTTGCTTCTTATAGCAGAAGATACTGGTTTGCGCTCTCCATCCCGATTGATGAGCAGTTCTCCGATATTGGTAAAGCACCACCCCTTCGGCAGTTCAAACGGATAATGCGGCTTATCAGAAGTCTTTGCAGACTTCTTTCCCTTCTTAATTTTTCCCTCTTTGATGAGTCTTTCCTTTTCAGCACGGATACGTTCGAGCAGCACCGATGCTGGCTCATCGTTGGGATCTTGTGGAACGAGCTTGCCGTGAATAGCAAGGTCGAGTATCTTTTGTCTTAATGCTTTCGTGTCCATTATTATTTGTTATTTTCAAGTTTCTTTAACTCCTCGTTTTCTTCAAATTCTTCAATCCATTCTTTTACCTTTGCTTGAAGCAAAGCCTTATCTGGCAGATAAAGCTGGTAAGCAGAAGCATAGATGTTGGCATCTTTTGGTAATGTCAACTCTACAAGCGCATCGTTCTTTTCTTTACAGAGAAGAATGCCGATGGTAGGCTTCTCAAAATCCTGTTTTACAAATCTGTCGAAGTAGTTGACGTACATCTGCATTTGCCCAAGGTCTTGGTGTGTTAGCTTGTCAATTTTTAGGTCAATGAGGCAATAGCATTGCAGAAGACGATTGTATAGAACCAAATCAACATAATAATTATCTTCATCAAACGTAAAACGTTTTTGTCTTGCTTCAAACAAAAACCCTTTTCCCATTTCAAGCAAAAAAGTTTGCATTTTGTCAATGATGGCATTTTCTAAAGTTGACTCGCTATAACTACTATCAGGCTTCAGACCTATAAATTCCAATGATATTGGACTCTTAATTATGTCGGCGGGTTTCTCAACAACTTGTCCTTCTGTAGCTAAACGCATTACCTCGTTTTTGTTACGGCTTAGTGCCAAACGCTCATAGAGGCTACTACCTACTTGGCGTTGTAACCAACGATAATCCCAACCTTGTTGTTGAGCTTCAATCTCATAGAAATTGCGTTCTTCGAGATTTGCTATTCGCATTAATATTTGGTAATGATTCCACGAAAGGGTAAACTTAGGAATTTCGTATGCATTGCACACGATTTCTTCTTTTGTAGATTTCGTATGCGTTGCACACGAAATTCGGTATGCAGAATAAAACTTTCTGCAATTGTTCAAAGTTGTTACCGACCATCCTTTCCCATATGTTTCTGTCAGATGTGCAGAAAGGTTTGCTAAAACCTTTTTGCCGTAACTTGCACGATTACTTCCTTGTTGCTCATATTCAACAATATAGCAGCCTATTTTATAATATGTATATACCATTGCCGTATTTACGGCTTTAGCAACTTTCTTTCTACTTTCTTCGATAAGTAAAGAAACTTCCTCTAATAGCGTCTCTTCACTATTTATTTTAGTAATTATTTCCATAAAATTACATATCCTTAATACCACTCAATAATTTCTCCAACTCACTTACGGCCTTGCTGATATTCAAGCTCTGTTCCTTGATGTTCGACATCAGTTGGCTCAATGGTAAATCTTTAGTATCATTACCCTGTTTTATCCAAGTGATGTCAAGACTTGTCTTGTCACGAGCCATGATTTCATCAATGCTGTACTTGCGCCATCTGCCAGATGGGTTCTTGTCTGCATCATACGTCTCTTTGCGGGCATTGATGTCCTCAGCATGATAACAACTTACAAAGTCATCGAGGTGGTGACGCTCTAACTTGTTCGTAGCCAAGGTATGTTTTACACCTGTGCGATAGTCATAGAACCAAATATCCTCTGTTGGCTGTCCTTTGGTAAAGAATAGTACGTTTGCCTTTACTCCCTGTGCATAGAAAATGCCTGTAGGTAAACGGAGAATGGTATGGAGATTGAAATCCGATAAGAGTTTCTTGCGGATGATCTCTCCTGCATTACCTTCAAAAAGTACATTGTCTGGCAGAACTACTGCTGCACGTCCGCCAGTTTTGAGCATCAGCATCATGTGCTGAAGGAAGTTGAGCTGGTTGTTCTTGGTTTCAACATAGAAGTCTGGACGATTGATTTCAACAGAACCGGCAGGGCGTGTTCCAAACGGAGGATTGGCAAGGATGACATCCACTAAGGTGGAAGGTTCTTTCTCCAAAGAGTCCTCGCATACGATAGGGCTGTGGTCTGTGCCTATACCATGAAGATAAAGGTTCATGGAGGCAAGTGTAACCACAAGTGGGGTGATGTCATTGCCATGTAACGCTTTGTTGTTCAAAAAGTCCAATTTATCACGATTCTGGCTTTGTTCCTTCATGTAATCGTAGGCAGCAAGCAAGAAGCCACCAGTACCACAGGCGGGGTCGCATACAGTCTCACCAATTTGGGGTTGCAAGCAGTCAACCATAGCTTTAATCAGTGGACGTGGGGTAAAGTACTGACCAGCACCACTTTTTTTATCTTGACCATTTTTCTCCAAGATGCTTTCATATATGGCACCTTTTACATCACCATCCATGATGAGCCATTGCTCTTCATCTATCATAGTGATTACCTTCTTAAGATAGACAGGTTTGTCAATCTTGTTTTGTGCTTTGGTATAGATGGTGCCGATGAGGTCATCTTGTTGACTTAATAGTTTGAGTGTACTCTCATATTGCTTTACGAGATCATAGCCATCCAAGCCTGTCAAGTCTTTCCATCTATACCCAACAGGTATGGATGAATCCTCTCCAAAGAGTTCCATATTCTCGTCATCCATCTTTAAGAAAAGAAGATAGGTGAGTTGTGTGATGTAATCTGTAAATCCTACTCCGACTCCTGCTAATGTCGTGGCAAGATTCCACACCTTTTTTGTGAGCGTTTGCTCTGTTGTTATATTTTTAGCCATATCTATATACTATGCAGTTGTTCTTAATACTATAAATTTATATACGGAATCCAAAGCCTCGTCAGCTTTCTGCATGTTTCCGAAAGCTGCAATCAATTGGGCTGCATGGGTGACATCGTTCTTCCTTATCTCTCGCACGTTGCAGGCTCCATTGGCTGCGATGTATTCCACGATCTTGCCTATCAAATCCTTCTGCTTCGGTGTTATATCCATTTGTTTCCGACCATACCAAAGATTAAACATACTTCGAGCCGTAGGATAGGCACTTTCCAGTTTTTCTGTCTGATGGTAAGCGAAGCGTACCAGTTGGATGATGTTGGTAAGAGCCTCCGATTCTTCCTTCTTGGTCGTGCGGCGTACTTTATCACCATATACGATGGCGTATGAATTCCATAAGAGCTTTTGTGCAAAGCGGTTGTTCTCCATCTTCAACTTGTTTTCCAAGTCTTTCAGCATGGAATAGGTGATAGGTTCGCCCTCGTTATTGTATAGAATACGTAAAGCTTCTATGTCTTCACAGTGGTCGCAGCAATATTGCTCAAATGCATCTGTGGTACTTTGAGCCTCTTCTATAGAGAAACCTTTGGATATGAGCGTATCTTCTCCTGGCATCAGCGTGTTGACAAAACCAGCTGCAAGAATCAGTATGTACTTACAGACATTGGCATGATTAGCTATCGGAGATACCAAACCCTTACGTTCATTGTTAGGTTCATTGATATCTACGTATGGTGGCAATTGTGGCTGGTGCTCAGGATCGAGAGCATCATAGATGCGTTGAGCAATTTCCTGCATGTCATCATGAGCGATGCGGACAAATTCCTGTCGCTGTGCATTATCTGCCTTATTGTAAAGTCTGGATAATGTGGCAGCAAGTCGCTTGAGGTAATTGTCTGGCAGATTTCCATGAGCGATACGTTCCAATAGTTCTTTTAAGGTGATGGTCTCTGTCTCTGGACCTTCATACTGACCTGGTATGATATGCTCATGTTCGGTTACTCCTACTGCATCAACTAGGAAGAAACAGTCTTTGCTGATAGCATTAGGTGTCACGTTGCGCAGCTGTTCGTCACCTATTGTCCGGACTCCACGACCTTTCATCTGTGTATAGAGGGGAGCTGAAGCCACATCACGCATAAACATCACGACTTCCAAAGGTTTTACATCTGTTCCTGTTGCCACAAGTGTACAGGTTACGGCAATGCGAAAGTCTTTGTCGTTACGAAATTGGCGTATCAGTTCATTGCTATCTCCTGCTGAATAGGTTATCTTCTGAACAAAGCGGTCATCCGTGCGTCCAAAAACTTCTTTAGCAATTTGAACTATATTTGTTGCATGGCTCTCGTTGAGCGCAAAGATGAGGGTCTTTGGCAGATAGTCCATGTTGGGCTCTCTTTGAGGGTCATTGAACATTTCTGTATAGACAGCATCACGATAAGTGGAAAGAATAAGTTTTATCTGGGCAGGGTTGATGATGCTTCGATTTAACTCTTCTTTCGTATAAGTCTTCGTTTCCTTTGTGCTTACGGTTTTAACTTCACCAGTGTATCGAGTCTCAACTTTGGTTTTCTGACCTTGCATGATAGCTCCACCTTCTTCTGTTACCTTAGTTCTGATTCGATAGATGCGGCTATCGACGTTGACACCATCTATGATTGACTGCTCAAGCGTATAGTTTACAACACGGTTGTTGTTGAAGAATGCCATCGTTTCAGGGATTGGTGTTGCTGTAAGACCAATAAGGCGAGCTGCATCAAAGTATTCTAGCACCTTGCGCCAGTTGCCATAAATAGAACGGTGACACTCATCTATAATAATAAGGTCGAAGAAATCGTGTGGTAAGTTTGGATTGTCTGGTAATGTTACTTCACCATCAGCTGTATCTTCATCGTCATCATCTGTATCCGTAATCTCTTCTCCTTTTAAGAGTGAGAATAATCTTTGTATGGTACAGATAACCACATTGCTGTCTGTTGGTACTTCTGCCGACTTCAACCTGTTGACTGCATAGATTGTATTGAAGGCATCACCTGTTTCCGTAAGGCGGAATGTTCCAAACTCTGTTTCAGCCTGTTTTCCGAGGTTGTTGCGGTCAACAAGAAACAGAACACGACGCATAGGGGTATAGCTAAGCATACGATAAGCAGTAAGACATGCCGTATATGTTTTGCCGGCACCAGTAGCTAAAACCATCAATGCACGATTTTGACCTATACGGAAGCTTTTCTCCAATTCTGTTACTGCCTCATATTGGCATTCTCGCAGACCTTTCTTGTTCAATGTAGGAAGGCCGGCAAAAGGGTCGTCTATACCTAACATCTTTACTATTTCCTTTGGAGTAAGAATGCGGCTGATGTTTTCCCATTCAGAAGTTTCACGATGTCTATAATCAAAAAACTCTATTTCCTTGCCATTTGATTTGAAAAGGAAAGGCAAAGGTCTTTGCCATGCTTGATAGCAGTCAGGTACACTCTTTGCATATGTGATAGCCTGTTCACTCACAATATTGGAAGAAATATTAATTTCTTCTCGTTTAGCTTCGAGCACACCGACAGCTTTCCCATTGATAAACAGGAAATAATCTGCTTCAAGATTACCTTTGAGCAATCCCTCACGAATGGCTACAGCTGAGATGGTAGGCTCGTATTCATCTCGATTGACAACCTTCCATCCTGCATCTGCAAACCATTGGTCTATTTTGACTCTTGCTTTTTCTTCTGGCGTCATAGTTTTGTCACCTATTAATTTAGCTACAAAGATAATGATAATATTTCGCTTGACCATTTGTATGATTCACTATTTATACTTTTTTGTCTTTTATGGATGGTTTCTCAACTTTTTTGAGAAAACTCTTGTTGGTTTCAAAAGAAAATCGTAACTTTGCTGCTACAATAGAAACATTAATAACATTGGGATTATGAAGCAGGTAGAAGAAGCCGAGATAGCAAAATTTACTCCGCAGGAACAACGAGAGTATGAAGCCAGCAAAATGGCATATCGCGATATTAAAAATTCGATTGATACCGCCAAGAGAGAAGGGAAAGAAGAAGGACTTGCTGAAGGAATGGAGAAGGGACTAGCTGAAGGAATGGAAAAGGGATTAGCTGAAGGCATGGAGAAAGGCATGAGTCAGCGTAGCCTCGAGATTGCTAGGATGATGCTGGCAAAAGGTATGGATGCTGCGACGGTGATGGAAATTACGGGATTGTCGGAGAGGCAGTTGAAACAGCAGAAAGAATAAGGAAAATTTAACCCAACTTGCTGCTGTTTATCATGTAACTGCTTGATTTCCAATATCCGTATTTTTAGAAGTCAGGTTTGGGTGTAGCATGGATTTGCCATCATTAAATAAGTTTACACCAAAAAGGAGGAAATGTTTTCATTTCCTCCTTTTTTTATCACCTCTATATCTTTGATGCTATTTCTTTTTGTAGCGATTTACTTTTTTGTATCCTCTTCCGTAGCTTCTGCCAGAGAAACCTATCAGGTTGCCATTAAAATAGGAAATGGCTCCTTCTCTATGCATCTTGGTAATCATTGCACGGAAACTATCTTCATTTGTGGATGGTCTGAGTTCCTGGATATCAGAAAAGAGCTGATCTCTATCTATAGGGACTGAACAGCCTGTGAGGACTATCTCTACGGCTTTTACAATGGATAATTTTGTGTTAGCCTCCATGTTTTCTGTAGGGAGTACTTGCTTTGGCTTATCTGCTATGCGCTCTTCCTTCTTGGCATGCTGTGAGAAAGAGTTCATATCAACGTTGAGCGTGAGCCCAAGTATGTCTAGGATGATGTTCTTCAGGACATTGACAAACTGTTCGCTGTCCTTTCCCATCAGGCAGGTTCCCTGTTTCCAATAGCGACTCTTGAAGGCAAGGTTTGCCAGTTCATCGATATCCTGTTGCGAAATCTCTTCTTTGTTTGAAAGGCGATTATTGGCAACATTGAGGAATGAAGCAAATGCGAATGTTGAAAACTGGCTTGGAATTAAAAATGTATATATTTGGCGGTCTTCACTGTTAGGGGAAGGATGCTTCAGGTTGAGCATACTCATTCCCTTGACAAGGGCAATGAGAAATACCATGCTTGCATAGGAGAGTGATGTCTGCTCATCCATGCAGATTCCCTTAAAATCAAGATTCTTCTCTGAGATAAAATTCATTGAGAACAAGCCATAGCCCATCCATTGGGTGGAATGAAGAAGCGACATGAGCTTAGGATCCTCTGGCAATCCCAATCCCTGGTTCACACTGTCTACATAGCGGCGCATGGCTTCCACCTTGTCCCATCTGGTAGGGGTTTCCTCTGTGGATACGCTATTTCTGATACCGGCGATGATGCCCATTCTAATCACATCAGGAGAGGTTGATGTCTGCAAGAAGGATGTGAGCTTGGCAAATAAGTTAGGACTCCAGTCGTAGTTGTCAACTGGAGGATAATACATATCATTGTCATCCTGATATATATCATTGTCATTTTGATATATATTATTGTCATCTTGATACATGCCATTATTATCCTGATAGATGTCGTTATCTAACTGATATATGTCATTGTTATTTTGATAGATGTCATTATCTGACTGATATATGTCATTGTCTAAATTTTCTTGATACATTATATTTTGTTTTTATTATCTGAATTAACAGAGTTGTAAATTCATGTTTATTCTTTATGTAGGTTGCAAAAGTACGAAAAAAAAGCGAAAGTACCAAATTTTAAGGTAAGTATTTGGAATTCAAACTATTATTTTTATGCTAATTGTAATTTCTTTGGACGATTTTAGTGCTTTATATAACAAATAAATGGGTGATTCATTTGAAAGCATGCACGTATTCCAATAAAAAAGGTTCCTTCGGGGATGTTACTCCTCGAAGGAACCTTTCTTGTTTTTTATATGAATTAGAGATTCTTGAACTCGATGCCGTTTGCCTCTGAGTAGTCAATGGTGATTGGCTTCTCGCGACTTACTTCCTCGGCAAGAATCTTCTTGCTCAAATCGTTCAGAA
>ERZ1034901.2510-NODE-2510-length-11595-cov-7.505633_pt1 | contig 11595 bp, 9 predicted proteins | sample MGYA00520628_ERZ1034901 | MGnify/ENA primary metagenome ERZ1034901 (study PRJEB33766, sample SAMN09781783) | gut metagenome | biome: gut microbiome | host: Homo sapiens | place: Madagascar | study: EMG produced TPA metagenomics assembly of the PRJNA485056 data... | reverse complement strand
TAGAGCACCTGACTGTTAATCAGGGGGTCGTTGGTTCAAGTCCATCTTGAAGCGCTTTTAAAAAGCCTCGCAAGCAACAGCTTGCGAGGCTTTATTCGTTTATCTACATAGATATCCCACAAAAAGATAGCGCTCACCACATATCAATGTAGTGAGCGCTATTATTATATCTCCTTTTCGCGGTAAATCACCTTATTGGCGCCACTCGTTATCTCCAAGGCTTCAGGATGCTCCTTGATAAAAGAGTCGATATGGCGAACACGCTTGCTCTCGAGTATCTCATCAACAGCTATCAGTATGCCTGTCTCCTCAACATCACCAAAACCGTAGTTGATGGCTGTACCAAAGAGCTTCATCGTTGGCGACAACGACATATAAGCGTTGACAAGTGGCGGAATGTTGTAACCCAAGGCACGTACCTCACGGTTTAGGATTAGATAATCCTTCTTGAAATCATCCTCGCAGAAGATCTTCTTCAACTCATCCTCCGGCGTTTCTATCTTAAGCGGCTTGAGCGGGATGATAAGGTTCTCCTTATCGTCGAAATGCTTCTTGAGGAAGTAGAGAATCATATCCCTACCCCTTCGGATGTAAGATGGATACATCGTCATCTTGCCAAAGAAATAGCGCACATTAGGCTTTATAACGGTAAGTGCACCAAGTCCGTCCCAAAGATTATCAAGTGCAAAGAGGCTCTTTGAGCCACGTCGTGTGCTCTGATACTCAAGAGTTACGAACGAGCGACCCAGCTCTACGGTGTACGGCATATAGTCCTTTAGGAACTTGTCGGAGAAGTGGAACATGTGGCTTGTTGCAAGCTTAGGCTGTCCTTTCTCGTCAAGTTCCCAGTCGGAACCCAACAGATAACGATAGCCACCTATAATCTCCTCGGCCTCAGGATTCCACACAATGAGCTGCTTATAGCAATTAGGACATGTGTCAAACTCGTCAATATCCAACGGCTTGCCAGTGCCGCCTCCCGCCTCACGAAAAGCAATCTCGCGCAGGCGTCCTATCTCGCGCATCACATTAGGCGCGTTATGCGCTGTGATGACATAAATCTCGTTGTGGCTCTTATTGGTCATACGGAGCTGACGCTCGGGTGTAAGCTCGCTCTTCAACAGCTCCTTACTGACCGGTTCTATTATTGGCTCTTCCATGTTGTATTCTTCGAATATGTCTACAGGCCATACGGCCCTATTTTATCTTTTACGTTTTGGCTTTTTACCTTTTTACTCTTTTATCTTTTTACCCTTTTACCTTTTGAGGCAGGTCGTATACAGCATCCTCCACCCATTGAGCCCACTGCTGCGCCGTGCGGCTACGGTCGAATGTTTGCCATGGTATAGGCTTGCCTATATGTATGGTAAAATGCTTGCCCACATTGCGATACATCTCGTCCACAAGGAATATCATGGCAAGATTGAACGGTAGGAAACGGTCGCTGAACTTGGCTATGCGATAGAAGCGAGCCGAGTTGGTTCCACTGAAATGAATGGGTACGATATCGCGCTGACACTCCACGCTCTTCTTGATAAACGTCTTTGTCCACGGTATATCGTGTATAGAGCCGTCGGGCTGGCGACGACTATTAAGCCCAGCTGGGAACATAAGCATATGATTGTCGCTCTTGAAACCAGCCTCAACCATACGCGGAAAGTCGCGACTGTTGCGTCCTGTCTTGTTGATACCTATGCAAACGGGAGCAAGACCAGGCAAGTTCATAAGCAGATCGTTGACAAGATAGCGGAAATGCCCATCGTAATGACGACCTATTATAGCACCGAGCGCAACACCATCCTGTCCTCCAAGCGGATGATTGGACACAAAAGTATAAAGACGCCCATCGTCCTTGGATGGCAAATTCTCCTTGCCTACTATCTCAATATCCATCTTAAGATAGCGCACGCAAGCCTCGAGCCAATCCACACCCGTAAGGTTGCGGCTGTCCCATATAAACTTGTTCACCTGGTCCTGGTGAATAATGCGCTTGAGCCATGACGTAAGCACCCCCGGTACATAACGTGCCTTTGGACCCATCTTGCTGCTGAGTATCTTGTCAATGTCGATTGTATGCTCTGAAATTTCGTTCATCTTGACCTGAAAAATGCTATTTGGGTACAAAAGTAACACATCTTTTTCAGATACATTCCATTTAACACAAGAAATATATCTTTTTAATAATTTTGATACCTAAATGTAGACTCGTATGCGGATTTTTATGTACCTTTACACCCAAATACGCTTATTAATAATGTATAAGGACAATATAGAACATACAACCAGCATAAAGACCGCCGAAGGTTACCACGTACCTGTGCTTCTTGGCGAAAGCATAGACGGGCTCAACCTAAAACCAGGCGGCAAATATGTAGACGTGACATTCGGCGGAGGCGGACACTCAAGAGAGATTCTATCACGACTCGCCCCCGACGCTCATCTCTACAGCTTTGACCAGGATGCAGATGCCGAGCAGAACATTGGGGAACCCGACGACAGATTCACCTTTGTAAGAAGCAACTTCAGATACCTAAAGAACTGGATGCGCTACTATGGTGTGGAGCACATAGATGGTCTGCTTGCCGACCTTGGCGTATCGTCGCACCACTTTGACGATGCTGAGCGAGGTTTCTCATTCCGATTCGACGCGCCATTAGACATGCGAATGAACAAGCGTGCCGGACAAACAGCTGCCGATATTGTCAATACTTACGACGAGACAAAACTGGCAGACGTTTTCTACATATATGGCGAGATGAAGAACTCAAGACGCATTGCGGCTGCCGTTGCCAAGGCAAGACAAGCCAAGGAGATTAAGACAACGAGCGACTTTCTTGCTGCCGTGGAGCCTTTATTCCGTAAGGAACGCGAGAAAAAGGAGATGGCTAAGCTGTTCCAAGCATTACGCATCGAGGTTAATCATGAGATGGACGCGCTAAAGGAAATGCTGGCATCGGCTACAGAACTGCTGACACCCGGCGGACGCCTATCGGTAATAACCTACCACTCGCTTGAAGACCGCATCGTAAAGAACTATATGAAGGCGGGCAATGCGGAAGGCAAGGTAGACCAAGACTTCTTCGGACGAACAAACACGCCATTCAAGACAGTGGGCAAGCTTATAATTCCTACTGATGAGGAGCAAGAGCGCAACCCACGAAGCCGAAGCGCAAAACTGCGTATAGCTGAGAAAAAATAAACATTATGGAGACTGAAAAGAATCAACCAGACGCACGACTCATCCTCGAACATCTTGAGGAAAAGGCCGATAAGGATACCGAACGGGAGGCGCCATCGCTTAAGACCATCATACGAGAGCAAGCCACTGAGGAGGACATGCCCTTTGCCAAGAACCTTACACTGCGCAAGATTCTGGGCGGCGACATACTGAGCGCTAACGTCATAAGACAGCAAATATGGCTGATACTGCTAATATCGCTATTTATCGTGGTATACATATCCAACAGATACAAGTGCCAGCAGGACCTTATACGCATAAGTTCCCTGACCGAACAACTTAAGGACGCCAAATACAGAGCACTGTCGTCAAGCAGCGACCTGACACAAATGACACGCGAGAGCAAGGTGCTTGAGCAACTTAAAACTTGCCAGGACAGTACATTGCAGATAGCAACTCAGCCACCATACATAATTAATGTTCCAAACACAGAAGAAAAATGAGCAAGTTTGACAGCAAGAAAGCAATGCCAAGATTCAGTTTCATAGCTATACTTATGACGCTGATAGCTGTCGCCGTACTGGGCAAGACTATGTACATCATGACTGCCAAGCACGACTTCTGGATGCAAGTGGCCGACCGTGTGAAGGTGGACAGCCTAAGCACACCACCGGTACGCGGCAACATTCTAAGCTGCGACGGACAATTAATGGCATCGTCGTTGCCACAATATAAATTGTTTGTCGACTTCAGAGCCATACACACAGCAGATAAAGACTCGCTGTTTGAGGTAAAACTCGATTCTATATGCGACGGACTGAACGCTATATTCCCCGAACGCTCGGCTGCCGAGTTCAAGGAACATCTACTTGAGGGATATCAAAAGCAGAAAGCCCACTGGCCTATATGGCCAAGACGTGTGAACTACAGCACCTATTCGGAGGTAAAACGTTTGCCTATATTCTGCCTGAAGAAGAATCGCGGCGGATTCCACACCGAGGAGTTCAATGCACGCAAGCAGGCATACGGATCGCTGGCTCTGCGAACAATAGGCAAGATGTTCGGCGAGATAGACTCGGCACAATGCGGACTGGAGCTATCGTACGACTCGCTGCTTAGAGGCGAGAACGGTATAAGCCACGGTAAGAAGGTACTAAACAAATTTCTATACCTTACAGACCGTGCACCTGTAGACGGTGCTGACATCGTTACTACAATCGACGTATCAATGCAAGACCTTGCCGAACGTGCCCTACTCAACGAGTTGTACAAGATTAACGCCAACGTAGGTGTGGCCATCGTTATGGAGGTTAAGACGGGAGACGTCAAGGCTATAGTAAACATGACAAAGTGTGCCGACGGCACATATAATGAGATAAAAAACCATGCTGTAAGCGATTTGCTTGAACCTGGTTCTGTATTCAAGACCGCCTCTATAATGGTAGCACTCGACGATGGTGTGGTAGACACCACTGCCTACGTAGATACGGGATGCGGTGTATGGCCAATGTATGGTCGGGAAATGAAGGACCACAACTGGCGACGCGGAGGATACGGTATGCTAAAACTGCCGCAAACGTTGTGGGTAAGTTCCAACATCGGTGTGAGTAGAATAATTGACGACCACTACCACAACACTCCGGAGAAGTATGTTGAAGGAATCAGACGACTGGGCCTTGCAGACGACCTACATCTACCAATACCGGGTTACTCGCCGGCAAGAATACGTATGCCGAAGAAAGACTCAAGAGGCAAACAATACGTAAACTGGAGCAAGACCACACTGCCATGGATGAGTATAGGCTACGAAACGCAAGTACCACCTATATCAACCTTGACCTTCTACAACGCCATAGCCAACGGCGGCAAGATGATGCGCCCAAGATTTGTAAAAGAGGTGCGCAAGAACGGCCAGGTTGTAGAGACATTTGCGCCAGTGGTAATGCGAGAGCAGATAGCCCAGCCTACAACAATAAAGAAGATAACGCACATCCTAGAGCAAGTGGTGAGCGTAGGACTAGGAAAGAAAGCTGGTTCGCCATCGTTCCTTGTTGCAGGCAAAACTGGTACGGCACAGATATCAAAAGGTGCGGCGGGATATAAGAGCGGACAGATGAACTACCTATTGTCGTTTGCAGGATTCTTCCCCGCTTATGAGCCACGCTACAGTTGCATCGTTTGTATACAGAAGTCGGGACTACCTGCATCGGGAGGCGGAATGAGTGGAGTTGTGTTCCACGATATAGCCGAAGGCATTATGGCTCAGAGCTTAAAGCTTGAGGCTATCGACGCACGCGACTCGCTGTCCATCCTTATACCACAAGTAAAGAATGGTAATATACTGGCAGCCGACTATGTACTTACACACTTAGGCTTTGAGCCTCGCGCTGACTGGACAGGATCTTATGCCAACGGCAACCCGATATGGGGACGCGCAACAGAAACAAATGGGAAAACCATCAATCTACAACGCGAGCCATTAGGCGAACACTCACAAATGCCGGATGTGCATGGTATGGGAGCACGCGATGCCGTATATCTTATCGAAAGCCGCGGACTGAAAGTGAAGCTACACGGACGAGGCAAGGTGGTGGAACAGAGCATCGGTCCAGGAAGCAAGATTGCCAAAGGAATGACTTGTGTACTGCGACTCGCCTAAGGCGAAGGAAATGTAACAATGTAATAAAAGACATAAAATATAATTCTAAATAATAGAAATGAAACTTAAGGAATTGCTCAAAGACATCCCCGTAATTGCTATAGTAGGCAGCGAGGATGTTGAAATCACAGACGTGAACATCGACTCACGCCGTATCAAAGATGGCCATCTCTTCATAGCAATGAAGGGAACGCAGGTAGACGGTCACAAGTTTGTGCCCAAGGCAATTGAGCTTGGAGCAAAGGCTGTGATGTGCGAGGACATGCCTGAAGAAAAAGCCGAGGGCGTGACATATGTCCAGGTGGAGTCGACAGAAGATGTTGTGGGCAAGGTTGCCACAACATTCCACGGCAACCCATCTACAAAGCTAAAGCTTGTGGGCGTAACTGGAACCAACGGCAAGACCACTATCGCCACCTTATTATATAATATGTTTACAAAGATGGGGCACAAGTGTGGCTTGCTGTCTACCGTATGCAATTATATCATAGACGAGGCAATACCAGCCGACCACACCACTCCGGACCCAATAGAGCTTAACCGACTGCTCGACCGCATGGTACAAGCAGGATGCGAGTATGCCTTTATGGAATGCTCGTCACACGCCATTGCACAGAAGCGCATTGGCGGACTGACCTTTGCGGGTGGCATATTCACCAACCTTACACGCGACCATCTCGACTATCACAAGACATTCGAGAACTACCGCAATGCCAAGAAGGCCTTCTTCGACTCACTGCCTAAGACTGCCTTTGCCATAACTAACGCCGACGACAAGAACGGCATGGTGATGGTACAGAACACTACGGCAACAGTAAAGACATACTCAATACGCACTGTGGCCGACTTCAAGGCCCGCATTATAGAGTGCCACTTTGAGGGCATGTACCTTGAGATGGACGGACACGAGGTAGGTGTACAGTTTATTGGCAAATTCAATGTAAGCAACCTGTTGGCCGTATATGCAGCTGCCGTAATGTTGGGCAAGTCGCCCGAGGATGTGCTGGTGGTAATGAGCACATTGCATAGCGTAAGCGGACGCCTTGAACCTATACACTCACCTGAAGGATATACAGCTGTAGTAGACTATGCACATACACCGGACGCTTTGGAGAATGTACTTAACGCCATACATGAGGTTCTCGACGGCAAAGGACACGTAATAACAGTATGTGGTGCAGGTGGCAACCGCGACAAAGGCAAGCGACCACTTATGGCACAAGAGGCTGTAAAACAGAGTGACAAAGTGATTATCACAAGCGACAATCCACGTTTTGAGGAGCCACAAGATATCATCAACGACATGCTTGCCGGACTAAACGCGCAGCAGATGAAGAAAGTTATCTCTATAGTAGACCGCCGTGAGGCTATACGCACAGCCTGCATGATGGCACAGAAGGGCGATGTAATACTCATTGCTGGTAAGGGTCACGAGAATTATCAAGAGATTAAGGGCGTGAAGCACCACTTCGACGACCATGAGGTTGTAAAGGAATGCTTTTAAGTTTTGAATGTTGAGTTTTGAGTTTTGAGTTGTCGGCTACGCCGATTAGGAATTGTTCAATTAAGAATTGAGAATCCAACAACCCAAAACTCAAAATTCAAAACTTAAAACTCAAAATTGCCAAAGGCAACAATTCAAAACTCAAAATTCAAAACTCAAGATGTTATACTATCTTTTCCGCTTCCTCGAACAATACGGCATAAGCGGCTCACACATGTGGGGCTACATCTCATTCCGTTCGTTGTTAGCACTCATCCTCTCGCTCATTATCTCGGCATGGTTCGGCGAGAGATTTATCAAGTATCTAAAAAGCAAACAAATAACCGAGACACAGCGCGACGCAAGTATTGACCCGTTCGGTGTAAAGAAAATAGGCGTGCCATCAATGGGTGGCATCATTATTATTGTGGCTATACTTGTGCCTGTACTGCTGCTTGGCCGTCTACGCAACATATACCTGTTGCTTATGATTGTCACAACGGTATGGTTGGGATTTCTCGGTGGTATGGACGATTTTATCAAAATATTCCGCCGCAACAAAGAGGGACTTAAGGGCAAGTACAAGATTGTTGGTCAGATAGGTATCGGACTTATTGTAGGTCTAACCCTGTGGGCATCGCCAGATGTCAAGATGAACGAGAATCTTGCCTACGAAAAGCAAGGCCACGAAATAGTGGTAAAACATAGAGCAGAAGCACGTAAATCGCTAAAGACAACCATTCCATTTGTAAAGGGCCACAACCTTGACTACTCGCGTATAACAAGCATATTCGGCGAGCACCGCGTAGCAGCCGGCTGGATATTGTTTGTAATTATGACCATATTCGTGGTGACTGCCGTAAGCAATGGTGCCAACCTAAACGACGGTATGGATGGCATGTGCGCAGGCAACTCAGCCATTATAGGTGTGGCATTGGGCATATTGGCATATGTAAGCTCGCACATCGAGTATGCCAGCTACCTCAACATCATGTACATACCGGGATCGGAAGAACTGGTAGTGTTCCTATGCGCATTCATTGGCGCACTGATAGGCTTCCTGTGGTACAATGCCTACCCAGCACAAGTATTTATGGGCGATACAGGCTCGCTGACCATTGGCGGTATCATTGCCGTTACAGCAATTATCATACACAAGGAGCTTATGCTCCCTATATTGTGCGGCATCTTCTTTGTAGAGAGCCTCAGCGTTATATTGCAGGTTTACTACTACAAACTTGGCAAACGACACGGCGTAAAGCAGCGCATATTTAAGCGCACACCTATACACGACAACTTCCGCACACAGCAGTCGCAACTCGACCCTGAATGCAAATATCTAATAAAGAAGCCAAAAGGTGCCATCCACGAGTCGAAGATTACAATACGTTTCTGGATAACCACCATCATATTGGCGGCTCTCACAATAATAACACTAAAAATAAGATAACAAATATCTCTCCCCCATTATCGGGGAGTGGCCAATATACAATAATATGAAAAAGATTGTTATTCTCGGCGCCGGCGAGAGTGGTGCCGGAGCTGCCGTACTGGCAAAGAAAGAAGGCTTTGACGTGTTCGTTAGTGACATGTCGGCCATTAAAGACAAATACAAGAAAATGCTTAACGACCACAATATAGAGTGGGAGGAAAAGCAGCACACCGAGGCTAAGATTCTCGCAGCTGACGAGATAATAAAGAGTCCTGGCATACCCAAAGAGGCTCCTATGGTTAAGAAAGCCACAGACAAGGGCATACATATCATCAGCGAAATTGAGTTTGCAGGACGATACACTAACTCGAAGATGATATGCATAACCGGCTCAAATGGCAAGACAACAACAACATCACTCATATACCACATATTCAAAACTGCGGGATATGACGCCGGGCTTGCCGGAAACATAGGTCGCTCGCTTGCATTGCAGGTAGCTGAGGATCCACACGAATATTATATCATTGAGTTAAGCTCTTTCCAGCTGGACAATATGTACGACTTTCATGCCAACATTGCCATACTGCTGAATATAACGCCCGACCACCTCGACCGCTACGACTATTGTATGCAGAATTATGTGGACGCCAAAATGCGCATTATTCAGAACCAAACAAACGACGACTCATTCATCTACTGGAACGACGACCCTGTTATTAAGCGCGAGCTGGAGAAGTATGACATAAAGGCAATACAGTATCCTTTCTCCGAACTGAAAGAAAAGGGATCTATAGGCTACATTGAAGAAGGAAGCTACAAGATAGAGAAGCCCACTCCATTCAATATGGAACAGGAAGAACTGTCGCTTACAGGCAAGCATAACATATACAACTCGCTTGCTGCAGGCATTGCCGGCAACATCACAGGTATCAAGAAAGACGTGATACGACAGAGTCTTAGCGACTTCCCTGGCGTTGAGCATAGACTGGAAAAGGTGTGCAAGGTAGGTGGCGTGCAATACATCAACGACTCAAAAGCCACCAACGTTGACGCTTGCTGGTATGCCCTTGAGAGTATGAAGACCCCTACAATCCTAATAATTGGAGGCAAGGACAAAGGCAACGACTATAACGAGATTAAGCAACTGGTAAAGCAAAAATGCAAGGCGCTTGTGTTCCTTGGAGCAGACAACACCAAGCTGCACAACTTCTTCGATGAGATGGGCATAACAATACGCGACACTCATTCGATGAAAGACTGCGTGGCTGCATGCTACGAACTTGCGCAACCTGGCGACACCGTACTTCTAAGCCCATGTTGTGCCAGCTTCGACCTGTTCAAGAACATGGAAGATCGTGGCGAACAGTTTAAGACATTAGTAAGAAGTCTGTAAAAACAAGAGATGATAAACAAGACATTAGGCAACATCTTCAAAGGCGACAAGGTAATATGGATGGTTTTCTTCTTTCTATGCCTTATCAGCGTCATTGAGGTATACTCGGCATCGGCACAGCTCACCTACCGCGCAAGCAGCTATATTGCGCCTATGTTTAAACACATAGGACTGCTGGCGTTGGGTGTGCTAGCCACAGTATTGACACTCAATGTCAAGTGCCGCTACTTCAAGTTGCTCACCACCCCATTACTCGGACTGTCGTTCGTTATGCTTATCTGTGTATTCTTTGTGGGAGATTCTACCAATGGAGCGCAAAGATGGATGGGCATCGGAGGCATACAGTTTCAGCCTTCAGAAATAGCAAAAGGCGCCATGGTGCTTGCTACGGCACAGATTCTGAGTAATCTGCAGACAGAGAACGGAGCCGACAAGAACGCTTTCAGGTACATACTAACTGTAAGTTTTTTCATAGTAACGCCTATAATGTTTGAGAACTTGTCAACCGCTATGCTTCTTTGCATCGTCATATTCATGATGATGCTTATAGGACGTGTGCCTATGCGACAGCTTGGTAAACTGCTAGGATTCACCCTTCTATCTGCCGCCATACTTGTGGGAGCCATCTTGACCTTGGGTAAAGACAATACACAAGATCAGCTGACTGAAGGCAAGCAGCTAACCGAACAGGTAAAGGCAGAGCCCAAGGACAAGAATATGGTGGAGAAGGTATTCCACCGCTTCGACACATGGAAGGCGCGTATAGACAAGTTTCTTGTACACAAGCAGCTTACGCCAAAGGACATCGATCTCGACAAAGATGCGCAGGTGGCTCATGCCAACATTGCCATTGCCTCGGCAAACGTGGCAGGCAAAGGACCAGGAAATTCGGAGGAATGCAACTTTATCCCACAAGCCTACTCCGATTTTATCTTTGCCATCATCATCGAGGAAATGGGAATAGAGGGCGCCTTCTGCGTGGCAATGCTTTACATTATCCTACTATTTAGGACTGGACGCATAGCAAGCAGATGCGAAAACAATTTCCCCGCCCTACTGGCAATGGGTCTTGCCTTGCTGCTTGTAACACAGGCACTATTTAACATGTGTGTGGCTGTGGGTTTGGCTCCTGTAACTGGTCAGCCACTACCACTTATAAGCAAGGGCGGAACATCGAGCATTATCAACTGCATATACATTGGAGTGATATTGAGCATAAGCCGTTCGGCACAGAAAAAGCCTGAAATAATAGAAGAAACAAACATTCCTCAGTCGGCTTTAAAACAAAAATAGCCAACGGTTAAATAAAAGGAAGCACAATAATCGGCTTTATCAGAAAAAATGATTAATTTTGTGAATTGAAAAAGTCAATAAAACGCGAGCAAATGGAAAATGAACTAAGAGTCATCGTCAGTGGCGGAGGTACCGGTGGACACATATTCCCGGC
>ERZ1034901.2502-NODE-2502-length-11606-cov-11.035322_pt1 | contig 11606 bp, 8 predicted proteins | sample MGYA00520628_ERZ1034901 | MGnify/ENA primary metagenome ERZ1034901 (study PRJEB33766, sample SAMN09781783) | gut metagenome | biome: gut microbiome | host: Homo sapiens | place: Madagascar | study: EMG produced TPA metagenomics assembly of the PRJNA485056 data... | reverse complement strand
AGCATCTGACTACGGATCAGAAGGTTGCAGGTTTGAATCCTGCCGGAGTCACAAAGTTGAATAAACTGAAGAGAGGAATTTACGCAAGTAAGTTCCTCTTTTTTTTGTCTTTGCGCATTTGGAATTTTGCTGGATCAAATTTTGAATCAAATATTGTTCATAGAGGCAGTATATTTTCTGCTGTTTTTGCAGCTTGTTTGTTTTATTGTCATATTATTTTTGCAAAATCTTGAATATTCTGATTTATTGCTGTATCTTTGCCTAAGATAGGCTGCATCTCAGCATAATATTCAAGCAAGCTTGATATTCTGCATTCGATTTGCACTATCTTTGCCTAACGCTATAATACAATCAGTTATGAGACAATCAGAAGAACGATATATCAGTTTGTTGACCGATTTTGGCTTTAAGCGAATCTTCGGTACAGACCCCAATAAGGAGTTGCTTATCAACTTCCTCAACTCTCTTTTCGATGGTGAGGAAGTGATAAAGGACGTGAAGTATCTCAACAGCGAGAATGTTGGTGACGTGTATACGGAGCGCAAAGCCATATTTGATGTTTATTGTGAGAACGAGCAGGGCGAGAAGTTTATTGTGGAGATGCAGAATGCCTATCAGACATTCTTCAAAGACCGTTCGCTTTTCTATTCAACCTTTCCTATCAGAGAACAGGCTCCTAAAGGCTCAGACTGGAACTTCTGTCTGAAGAAGGTGTATGTTGTTGCTTTGCTCAATTATAAGATGAGCGATGAGGCTTTCGACAGTTCAGACACAATCCATACTATTGCCTTGATGGATACGAAGACCAATAAGGTGTTTAACGCCAAACTGATGTTTAAGTATGTAGAAGTAGGACGATTTGACAAGACCGATGAAGAGCTCACGTCATTGTCTGACAAGTGGATGTACGTGCTTAAGAATCTGTCGCGCCTTGACAACCGCCCTGCTGCTCTACGCGAGAAGATATTCTCCAAACTTTTTGATGCTGCTGCCGTGGCACGCTTCACTCCTACGGAGTTGCGTGAATACGAGGATAGCCTCAAGGCATATCGCGACATAAAGAACTCGTTGGACACGGCGAAGGAGCAAGGACGAGAGGAAGGCATGGAGGAAGGACTTGCAAAAGGTAGAGAAGAAGGACTTGCGAAGGGACGAGAGGAAGGACTTGAGAAGGGTCGTGCTGAAGGAATAGCGTTAGTGGCAAAGATGATGTATGACAAAGGAATGGACGTTGATGCCATTGCGTCAATGACGGGATTGGCTAAGGACGAGGTGGAGCGGTTGTGTGAGCAATGAAATAGCTTTGTCAATATGCTGCCGTGCATTCTATTCCCTCTGCCGCCACTCGGTCGCGGATGTTGTTGATCTCTTCGTGGGTGGCTTTCTGCAATGTGTGGCAGGGTGTGTCGCGGTCAATGGTGTAGATCATCACCTGCTTCGGACGGATAAGCTTAAGCGCTTCTATCCAGGGCGTTACGTAACGGTCGGACGTGTTGTTGAGGTCCTGACCGTTGATGTCGGTTCCCTTCATGAACATAGTCTGGATGATGATGTTGCCGTGGAATGAGCGGAGAGTGCTGATGATGTCGTCAATGTTGTATGCTGGCGACGTCGGACGGTCCACGCGGCGGATGTAGTCGATGTTCACGGTGTCGAGCTTCAGGATGTTGTTGTCCACGCGCTCCAAGGCACGATGGACGGCAGGAAGATGTGCCATGGTGGAGTTGCTGAGCACCGATACCTTTGCTGTAGGGAAGTAGAGGTTGCGCAGGCGGATGGTGTCGTCCACTATGCCCTCAAAGTCGGGGTGCGTTGTGGGCTCTCCGTTGCCCGAGAAAGTTATGACGTCCAGGTTTTTATGTGTGTCTTTCATCTCCTTCAGCTTTTTTTCCAGGCATTCCGCCACGTGCTGTCGTGACGGGCGCGGCAGGGTGGGGCGGCGCATGGCGTTGTAGCCCACCTCACAATAGATGCAGTCGAACGTGCAAATCTTGCCGTCGCTCGGGTTGACGTTCACGCCGAGCGAGATGCCCAGACGCCGGCTGTGTATGGGTCCGACGATGGGAGAAGGATATAAAGCTGTTGGCATAAGATTATATATGTATATTATTATTAATGTATAGTGCAAAGTTAAACAATGTGTGTGATATACTGCCCGATAGTCCGAAAAAGCTTGTTAATTGACGTTAATCAGTCGCTGAAACCAATATTTTTTTGTTCCTTTGCAAGAAATTTGGAGTAATATATCCTTTTGGAAATGGCAAAGAAAAAAAAGAAGACCGGCAATCGTCATGGATTGCAGGCAGTAACGCTATGTATAAGCACGGCAATGGTGCTTATCTTATTGGGCCTCGTGGTGTTCTCAGTGTTCACCGCGCGCAACCTTTCTGAATATGTCCGTCAGAACATCGTGGTGACAATGGTGCTTCAGGACGACATGACGTCGGGAGAGGCACAGCAGTTCTGTGCCCGTCTGCGCACGCGTCCTTACATCCACAAGCTTACGTACGTCAGCAAGGAGGAGGCGCTCCGTGAGGGCATCCGCACGCTGGGCACCGACCCGCGCGAGTTTGCCGACACCAATCCTTTCCTTTCTTCTGTGGAAGTGACGCTCAAGTCCGACTATGCCAATTCGGACTCACTCGTCTATATCTCGCGTGAGCTGAAGAACTATCCGAAGGTAAGCGAGGTGAAGTATGAGAAGGACCTCGTGGACAGCGTGAATGCCAACATCGCCAAGATCAGCGTGGTGTTGCTCAGCATAGCCCTGCTGCTCACCATCGTGTCGTTCTCGCTCATCAACAACACTGTGCGTCTGAGCATCTATGCCCGCCGCTTCTCCATCCATACGATGAAGCTCGTAGGTGCGTCATGGGGATTCATCCGTGCTCCTTTCGTGCGTCACTATATGCTGCTGGGCTTGCTTGCCGCCATCATCGCGTGCTGCGCCCTCGGCGGAGCCATCTACGCCCTTTACGTGTATGAGCCAGCCGTCCTTGACATCCTTACATGGGATGTGCTCGCCATAACAGCCGGTGTAGTGGTGTTCTTCGGATTGTTCCTGACAGCCATCTGCGCTACGATTTCTGTGAACAAGTTCCTCAGAATGAAGGCTGGCGACCTGTATAAGATTTAAATATATACATTACATAACAAATTCAATTTCAGTTATAAAATGGACAAAAGAAATTATGCTTTCGGAAAGACAAACTTCATTCTGTTGGCAGTAGGAATGGCAATCGTCATTCTTGGTTTTGTGCTCATGAGCGGTGCAGGAAGTGACGAGGGCGTGTTCTCCGCCGACATCTTCAGCGCCCGTCGCATAAAGTTGGCTCCAGCCGTATGCTTCATCGGCTTTATCTCCGTGATATACGCCATCATACGCAAGCCGAAGGATTAAAAATTCAGGGTACGCATGCCCGTGAAGGGTTTGATAGTTAACATTTATAGAACTTAATACGTAATTAAAAAGTGAATTGGTTTGAAGCTTTAATCCTTGGTATCGTCCAGGGACTTACTGAATATCTGCCTGTCAGCAGTAGTGGTCATCTCGCAATCGGCTCTTATCTCTTCGGCATCGAAGGAGAAGAGAACCTTGCATTCACAGTGCTCGTGCATGTAGCCACGGTGATGAGTACGTTCGTGGTGCTGTGGAAGGAGATCGACTGGATACTTAAGGGACTCTTCAAGTTCGAGATGAACGCCGAGACAAAGTACTTCCTCAACATCGTCGTTTCGATGATTCCTATCGGCATCGTCGGTGTGTTCTTCAAGGACAAGGTGGAGGAAATCTTCGGTTCGGGTCTTCTTATTGTAGGCTGCATGCTGTTCGTAACGGCAGCCCTGCTCGCCTTCTCTTACTTTGCCAAGCCCCGTCAGCGTGAGAACATCTCAATGAAGGACGCCTTCATCATCGGTCTGGCACAGGCTTGCGCCGTAATGCCTGGTCTGTCGCGTTCCGGTTCGACCATCGCCACAGGTCTGCTCCTCGGCAATAAGAAGGAGAAGCTGGCACAGTTCTCTTTCCTCATGGTCATCCCGCCCATCCTCGGCGAGGCACTCCTCGACGTGCTGAAGGCTGTGAAGGGTGAGGAGGCGTTCGGCGACATCAGCGTACTGCCGCTCGTCGTAGGCTTCGTGGCAGCATTCGTAAGCGGATGTCTGGCATGCCGTCTTATGATCAATCTCGTGAAGAAAGGCAAGCTCATCTACTTTGCCGTTTATTGCGCTATCGTCGGAGCAATCACTGTCGCTTGCTCTTTGATGTAAATATCATAGACTATATACATTATTATATATATATACAAACACTTACTGAATGAATTTCACCAAGGGCGAAGTTATCGCCATTAACAAGCCGCTCGGTATGACGAGCTTCGGTGCCCTGGCGTTTGTCCGCACCCGCATCTGCAAGCGTCTTGGCGTAAAGCGCATCAAGATAGGCCATGCCGGTACGCTCGATCCGCTTGCCACCGGTGTGCTGGTGCTCTGCACGGGACGCTTAACGAAGCGCATTGAGGAATTTCAGCTACATGGCAAGGAGTATGTCGCCACGCTGCAGTTCGGTGCCACCACTCCGAGCTACGACATGGAGCATCCCGTGAACGAGACCTTCCCGACTGACGCCATCACACGTGAGTCGCTGGAGCAGGTTCTGACACAGTTCGTGGGCGACATCGAACAGATTCCGCCGACGTTCAGCGCGTGCAAGGTGAACGGTCATCGTGCCTACGACCTCCGTCGCAATGGCGCCGACGTGGAGCTGAAGCCGAAGCACATACGCATTGACAGCATCGAACTCATGGATTTCTCTCCCGAAACCATGCAAGCCACCATCCGTGTGGCGTGCGGAAAGGGAACCTACATCCGAGCTCTCGCACGCGACATCGGACGTGCTCTCCAGTCTGGGGCTTACCTTACGCAGCTCTGCCGCACCAAGTCGGGCGACAGTCATATCGAGAACTGCCTGTCACTCGACACCTTCGAGGAATGGCTCGCGCAGCAGACCATCGAGACTGACGACGATGCGCAGCAGCCGTCGCAGACACCCCAAGTTTAATCATCCCCACCCCGAACAAACACAACATCTTTTATATAGCAGACATGAAGTTATCACAGTTCAAGTTTAAGTTGCCAGAAGAGCAGATAGCACTCTATCCGCATAGCATATACCGTGAGTTCGAAAACGACAACGGTGAGAAGGAGACATTCCGCATCACACGCCGTGACGAATGCCGACTTATGGTCCTTCACAAGAAGTCGCAGACCATCGACATGTATAAGAAGGACGCTGACGGCAATCCTATTGAGGGTGAATTCCTTGATTTCCGCAACATCCTCGACTATTTTGACGAGCACGACACCTTTATCTTCAACGACACGAAGGTGTTCCCCGCCCGCCTCTATGGCACGAAGGAGAAGACAGACGCCAAGATTGAGGTGTTCCTCCTGCGCGAGCTGAACGAAGAGATGCGTCTTTGGGACGTTCTCGTCGAGCCGGCACGAAAGATACGTATCGGCAACAAGCTCTTCTTCGACGAGTCGGGAACAATGGTGGCTGAGGTCATCGACAACACCACCAGCCGCGGACGTACGCTGCGATTCCTCTACGACTGTCCCCACGACGAGTTCAAGCGCGAGCTTTATGCGCTCGGCGAGGCTCCGCTCCCACGATACATCATCGACCGCCGCGACAATCCGCACGGTACGGAGGAAGACTTCGACGACTTCCAGTGCATCTTCGCCAAGAACGAAGGCGCCGTTACGGCTCCTGCCACAGGACTCCACTTCTCGCGTGAGCTTATGAAGCGCATGGAGATTCGCGGCATCAACTTCGCATACATCACCCTCCATTGCGGTCTTGGCAACTTCCATGACATTGAGGTGGAAGACCTTACTAAGCACAAGATGGACTCGGAGCAGATGCACATCGGTGCCGAGGCATGTAAGATTGTCAACGACACGAAGCGTGCAGGACATCATGTGTGCGCCGTAGGCACAAGCGTCGTTAAGGCTACGGAGACAGCTGTAGGCACGGACGGAATGCTCAAGGAGTATGACGGATGGACCAATAAGTTTATCTTCCCGCCCTACGATTTCGGACTGGCAGACTCGATGGTGTCAAACTTCTACCATCCTTACTCAACTCTCCTCATGGAGACCTGTGCTTTCGGTGGCTACGATCTCGTGATGGAGGCATACAATCTCGCCGTGAAGCACGGATACATGTTCGGTTCGTACGGCGATTCGTTGCTGATTCTCAACGATTAGTCGGCAAAGCCAATTAGGAGTTATGGGTTAGGAGTTCCTAACTCGTAACTCCTAATTCAGCTTTACGGCTTTGTTAATTAGTGTATAATATCATTCTTCTAAATAAAAATGCGGAAGAAAATGTTTGATATTTCGTTCATTATGTCTATATTTGCAAAAAATATATAAACTATTATCATAAATAATCATTAACGTTAGATGAAAAAAACTTTACTTTTGGCTATTGCAAGCACTTTTGCTGTGTCTGCAATGAACGCACAGCCCTTTGCCGAGGGAGTGAAGCACTTTAGTGATGCCCCCGTTGCAAAGCGTCTTGTGGCTTCTGTAGGTAAGGCTGCCAAGAAGGCACCCGCTGCAGCAAAGCCTGTTTATTACCTCTCGCCTTCAGGCTCACTCTTCCAGGACTATGACCGTGACGGTCAGCTTTGGGGCGCTTCTTACCTCGTTGTGCCTGCAAACCAATGGGTGAAGTTCGAGAAGGCAGGTACAGCAAAGGGTCCTTACCTCTGGCATCAGAATATCTTCGACTTCTATGGCGAACTCACTTCTTATGACCGCACAGGTCAGACAGGCAGCAACTACCGCTCAGATGCTGATGACAACTTCTATCTGAAATCAAGATTCAACGCTCGTGACGCTGCTCCGACAATCGTCTGCGGCACAGACTCGTTCACACTTTGCGATGACAACGAATACTGGCTTACTGACAATCCCTACGCTTCTAAGGCTTATTACACAAAGATGCTCGCTGGCGAGGATCAGGTGGCACGTCGTATCCAGCCCGTTGCCTTCACCGATTCGCACGTAAGTCTGATACAGCTCGGTGGTCTGGAGAGCAATTACGTATATGGAACAGGTAAACTCGTCACCGAAGAAAACATTACATATACAAGCACCGGCGTTTATCAGAACTTCCCGAAGCCGATGGCTCCTCTGTACGTGGAGGATATCTTCTTCAGCGCACTCTCTAATGCTTACAGTCCGATACCTGTTGGCAAGGAACTCAAGCTCGTGGTTCGCAATATCATCGAGGGCGAGAACGGACAGCGCATCCCTGGCGATAAGGTCATCGCTGAGATGACATGTACACCTGATTCGGTTAAGGATCTTGGTGGCGTAAACGCAGGCGACCTCTACTTCAATACCTTCAACCTCGTGTTCACACAGAAGGTGGACGGCAAGGCTAAGGGCTTCGTTATCAACGAGCCTTTCTCAGTTGTGGTTTACGGATTCGACCAGGAGGGTGTTGACGTAGGTTTGACAGGTAGCGCAATTCCTTATTATGTACAGGGCATGGAGCCTGCTCAGGGCACATTCTCATTGGGCACAACCTCTGCTTACGTAAATCTCTATGGCGAAAACAACGTGGCTCTCCATGCTACATTCAGCGCTATGTATGACTACTGCAACCCGTACATCGACGAGGACGGCAACTTCGGTATCGTAAAGGTGGACGACTCGGGCAATGGTTGCCAGGCTGTAGCTGACAAGCAGAATCAGTTCGGCGGTGGCGTACTCTCAGTTAACTCTCCTTGGTATGACGAGGAAGGCAACGAGAACTATGAGATCTCTGGCGCAGCTGACTGGGTTAAGGGCATCAACGTCGACGCTCAGACATATTCTGACTACGGTATCGTAGTGCTGAAGTTCTCTTGCGACCCACTTCCTGAAGGCGTAAGCACACGTTCATGCAAGCTCTCTCTCAAGGGCGTTCGTGGTTCAGCTTCTACAGAGGACATCATCGTCTTCCAGGGTGAGAACAACTATACAGCCATCGGCTCTGTTAAGGCAGACGGTAAGGCAGACGGCAAGGCATACAATGTTGCAGGACAGCGCGTTTCAGACAACGCTAAGGGTCTTGTAATCAAGAACGGCAAGAAATTTTTCCTTAAGTAATACATCTTTCCTTAAGTTATAATTAAGGTAAAGAGTACAGAAATCCCCGGAAGGGAGAAGCTAAGCTCTTCGGTAAGAACGATACTTACTTTTCCCTTGCGGGGTGTTTTTTATCAAACTAACTTAAACCTTTGACGCCTGTATGCGTCAAATAGAAGAACATAGTGAGTTATAATATATCGTGAATAATCGATTTTTGAAAACACTTAGATAAATCTATTAATTATGTTTAAACTTTTCCCTACACTTTCACGTGCGATGATGGCAGCAGCTATGCTCCTTCCGTCTACGATGAACGCGCAGACTCCGTCCACGGCATCAGCTTATGATGTTCCGTTCTCTGAATTGTGGATGAGCTGGAAGTCTGACCTCAAGAACAACGTATGGACCGTTGAGGACAAGAACAATGACAAGATCACATGGGGTGCTGACCTCGGTGTCGGCAACTTGATGTGCTATGACGGATCTGCCCAGAAGCAGGACGCCGACGACTGGATTGTTTCTCCTCCCGTAAAGCTCGTGGCTGGACAGGCTTATCGTGTTGAGACAAGCGCTTTCCGTTCACCGCAGGGTGGACAGGGCGAGCTCTCCATCGCTTATGGTCTTAGCGACGATCCTTCTGAATACACCACCATTGTGGACAAGACAGCCGTTACGTCAGCCCTCTCTTGGGGCGGAACGCTTAATGCCACACAGCTCTCGGGAGTCTTTACTGCTCCCACAACCGGCAATTATCGCTTCGGCATCCATGCGACAAGCAAGCAGCGCGGCGCCATTCTTCTGAACGGCGTGAAGGTGACTTCAGAGGCTGCCACATCAGTACGTCCTGCCACTGTCAGCGACCTTAAGGTTGAGGTAGGCGCGAAGGGTGCTATTTCTGCTAAGGTGAAGTTCACCGTTCCTGCAAAGGACTATAAGGGTGCGCCCCTGTCTTCAGTATCGAGAGTACAGATCTATCGCGACTATAATGACCTCGTAAAGGTTTACGAGAATCCTACTCCAGGTCAGCAGATAGAATGGAACGACGAGGCTGTAACTGGCGGCAAGCACGTATATAGCGTATACACCACTGCCAACGACATCCGCTCGGACGAGGCTCAGACATCAGTATATGTGGGCGTGGATACTCCGATGGCACCGCAGAACGTACGCGTTTGGGATAACCTTGACGGTACTGCTAAGTTGATGTGGGATGAGACCACAGAGAACAGTGGTGCTAACGGCGGTTACGTGGATATCTCAGAACGTTATTATCAGGTTTACCTCTTGGAGTATGGTTATCTGAAGGAGCCTGGCGCTAACTATCAGGGACTTCTCAAGCCAGAGTATACTCTTACGGACGTCAACTATGAAGGTTCGCAGTACGTAAAGCAGTATGTTGTACAGACTCTGACCAACACACCGACCGACACACTTGCTATCAGCGAGTACGGACGTTATGGTTTCGCTGTAGGTAAGCCTCACGCTATGCCTTGGGTGGAATCGTTCCCCGGCAAGACTCTTGGAGCCGGTCCGTGGATGATTGACGCTACGCAGACTGGTCGCTTCGGTTTGGGTGGGGAATCACAGGACAACGACAACGGTAGCCTTATCTTCTCTCCGCAGAAGGGACAGACACGTGCTTGCATCCAAGGTCCGAAGGTGGATATCTCTAATGCCGGTAACCCGCAGCTTGTGTTCTGGTATTATGCAGTACCTGGAACAGACGGCAAGATTACAATGAAGATTCTCCGCAACGGTCAGACTATGGAGTCAGCTGGCGTTGTTGACTATAATGAACTCGAAGGTGAGCAGGGCTGGCGCTCAGCAGCGTTCGACCTCTCTCAGTTCTCAACCACAGGTACAGAGAACGGTTACATCCGTCCGTTTATCTATGCTGAGGCAGAGAACACATCCATACAGATTGACAACATCAAGATTTATGATGCTGTAGCAAGCAACATTGAGGCCGCTATCGTAGCTCCTGCTCACGTTCAGAAGGGCAAGAAGTGCGGCGTTACCATCAACGTAACAAACCTCGGAACTGCTAAGGCTTCAGGTTATACAGTAAGTCTCTATGTTGACGGCAAGAAGCTTGAGACACAGGAAGGTGAGGATCTTGAGCCTAACAAGATGGCATCATACGATTTCGCCTTTACTCCGAACCTCTACACCGAAGAAATCTCTGTACAGGGTCAGGCAGACTGGGACGCTGACGTTGTTCCTGACAATAACCTCACAGAGGAGAAGATTGTTTACGTAACATCAGCAGTTCTCCCCGGCATCACCGACCTCGCACTTCAGCAGAATGGTTCAAACGCCGTTCTTACATGGACAGGCATGAACAATGTTGAGGGAACAACAGTATATGACAGCTTCGAGAACTATTCACCGTGGCTTATCTCTAACGTTGGCGACTGGACACTTTACGACGGCGATAAGGCTGGTACATACGGCTTCGGCGGTATCACATATCCTCACATGAAGGAAGCTGTTTCGTTCATTGTATTCAATCCCTGGCAGGTTTCTGGCATTTCAAGCAATGAAATGGACTTGTTCGCATCTGTATTCAATCCGCGTTCAGGCAAGCAGTTCATGCTCGCTAACGCCGCTACTATCGACACCGGCACACCTACAAACGACTGGCTCATCTCGCCGGAACTCTCAGGCGAGGAGCAGACTGTTTCGTTCTGGGTTAAGGCTCCTAACGATAATGTGACAAACAACGATCAGTATCAGAATGCTGGTCCTGAGACCTTCGACGTTTACTACTCAGAGGATGACAACAACGCTTCTTCTTTCATCAAGATCAACAAGGAGTCGCTCGAGGCTACATGCAACTGGACAAAGCACGAAATCAACCTTCCTGAGGGAGCTCTCTACTTTGCCATCGTTTACACCACAACAGGTGGTCTGACTGCTTACAACTTCGAGCCTAACTACTTCTGCGTGGACGACGTTACTTACAAGACAGGTGGTCTCAAGGTTATGGGTTACAATGTTTATCGTGACGGCGAGCTCGCTAAGAAGCTTGACGCTAACACCACTACATGGACTGACACGGAGGCAAACGGCACACACACTTACGTGGTTATCACCGTTTATGCTAACGGCGAATCGCTCGTATCTAACACGGTAGGCGTAGGCGATTGGACTGGCATTGACGACATTGTTGTGGCTCCTAACAACACCAACGCACCGGTATATAACATCGCCGGTCAGCGTGTAGGCAACAACCTCAAGGACGTTAAGGGTGGCATCTTCATCCAGAACGGACGCAAGGTCGTTGTGAAATAATGCAAAAAATCGTTAACTCGATAAATTATATTTAGGTGAATGCGGATGTAATTGGACAAAAAGTTGTACCTTTGCATCCGCATTTGCACAAATAATAATTTTAATTTCAAAAAGTTCTATGTATTTAGATCAGGCAAAAAAACAAGAGATCTTTGGACAGTACG
>ERZ1034901.2501-NODE-2501-length-11613-cov-32.860962_pt1 | contig 11613 bp, 10 predicted proteins | sample MGYA00520628_ERZ1034901 | MGnify/ENA primary metagenome ERZ1034901 (study PRJEB33766, sample SAMN09781783) | gut metagenome | biome: gut microbiome | host: Homo sapiens | place: Madagascar | study: EMG produced TPA metagenomics assembly of the PRJNA485056 data... | reverse complement strand
CCGGCCTGTTCAACATCGGTGCAGCCGGTCAGTATACGCTGGGCGCTTACGGTGCGCTGTACTGCGCCATCATGCTCAAGCTGCCCTGGTTCGTCTGTCTGCTGGCAGCAGCCGTGCTGGGCGGCCTGTGGGGCGCGATCCCCGGTTTCTTCAAGGCCTACTTCAACATCAACGAGGTCATTACTTCCATTATGTTCAACTGGATCGGCCTGTATCTGGTGAATGAGCTCATCTACCAGAACGGTACCGGCCCTATGTACGATGTGCGCAACACCCGTACTTTGAACCTGAGCAAGAACGCCGATTTTGCCCAGTCCCTGATCCCGGACTTCGGCCTGAACAAGCTGTTCCAGACCAACAGCACCACCATTGCCATCTTCTTGGCGGCAGCGGTGGCTGTGCTGATCTGGGTGGTGCTGAACAAGACTACTTTCGGCTACGAGCTCAAGGCCGTTGGCCTGAACAAGAACGCCGCCCGCTATGCCGGTATCAACGAGAAGAAGAACATCATCCTCTCCATGGCCATTGCCGGTGCGCTGGCAGGCTTCGGCGCAGGCCTGTTCTATCTGTCCAACGTGTCCCAGTGGAACCCGCTGAACTCCACCAGCCTGCCGGGCATGGGCTTCAACGGTATCTCGGTGGCACTGCTGGCAAGCTCCAACCCCATCGGTACCGTGTTCTCCGCGCTGTTCATCTCCCACATCTCGGTCGGCGGCTCCTTCCTGTCCACCAAGTATTACCCCACTGAGATCTCGGATCTGATCAGCGGCATCATCATCTACCTGTGCGCATTCTCCATGCTGTTCCGCGGCAAGATCCACGCACTGCTGTTCAAGAATGCCGACAAGACCAATGTGAACGCAGAGCCTGCTGCTCCTGCAAAACCTGCAACCGAAAAGGAGGGCAAGTGATATGCTGCTTCTGATCAAATATACCCTGCTGTACGGCATCGTGCTGATGCTGGTGGCACTGGGCGGTATGTTCAGCGAACACTCCGGCATCATCAACATTGCGCTGGAGGGCATCATGGTCATCGGCGGCGTGGCCGGTGTGCTTACCCTGACCATGCTGCCTGCAAGCCTGTCGCCCTTCCTTGTGGTGCTCATCTCCATTCTGGTGGCAGCGCTGGCGGGCGTGATTTACAGTCTGCTGCTGGCTTTTGCCTCCATCAACCTGAAGGCAGACCAGACCATCGGCGGCACGGCACTGAATCTGCTGGCTACCGCCATTGCCGTGGTCATCTCCAAGTACTTCAGCGAGAGCGGCAGCGCCAAGCTGAACTACTCCAACAAGCCCTTCCTGTTCAGTATCGGCGGGCTGGAACTCAGCGTGTTCGTGCCGTTGGGGCTGATTTTGCTGGTGGTCAGCTACATCGTGCTGTATAAGACCCGCTTTGGCCTGCGTCTGCGTGCCTGCGGCGAGCATCCGCAGGCTGCGGACTCGGTGGGCATCAATGTCTACAAGATGCGTTACGCCGGTGTCATCCTGTCCGGTGCGCTGGGCGCCATCGGCGGTCTGGCGTATATCGTGCCCCCGGTGCAGACATGGAACTTTGAAGTCGGCGTGGCCGGTGCAGGCTTTTTGGCACTGGCAGTTATGATCTTTGGCCAGTGGAAGCCCTTCCACATCTTTGGCGCGGCAATGTTCTTTGCCGTGTTCAAGAGCCTTGCCAACATCGCAGACTCCACCTTCCTCGCACAGCTGCACTGGTCCAGCAACATCTATAATATGATGCCCTTCGTGGCCTCCATGGTCATTCTGGCCTTTACCTCCAAGAACAGCATGGCACCCAAGGCCGAGGGTATCCCCTACGACAAGGGCTCCCGCTAAGCGTATTCGCTAAAAACCCGTAAAACGAAGGCATCCGCAGTCATCAATGTGCTGCGGATGCCTTTTTTGTACGGGAGATGGCACATTTTATCCAGATGTTTGCCGGTAGAAAATGGCATTTTTGCTTGTAAAATACAACGAGATATGTTATTATTAAAAAACGAATGTGTATCTATAGGGACCCAGTGTACATTTCTTGCACTGCGGAAAACAAGAAAGGTGAGTTTCGCTATTATGGACGAAAAAGCAACTATGGGACAGTCGCTCCGGAGCACGGAGGACGAGGAGACCATTGATCTGATGGAGCTGGCCCGCCTGCTGTGGGCGCATGCTGTGCAGATCGTGGCAGCAGCTGTTGCGGCAGCGCTGATTTGCCTGCTGGTGTGTATGTTTGCGCTTACACCCAAGTATCAGGCCTCCATCAACATGATCGTGAATACCCGGCAGGACACGACCACCACCTTCACCAGTGATAACTTCAACTCGGCTAAGAACCTGATCAGCACCTATGCGGTCATCATCAAGGGCAACACCGTGCTGAACGAGGTCATTGATGAGCTGGATCTGGACATGACCTACGCCGAGCTGTACGACATGGTGGATGTTGCCGATGTGGACTCTACCCAGATCATGAAGATCACGGTCACCGATACGGATGCAGAGCGCGCAGGCGAGATCGCCCAGACGATCTCCGAAATCGTGCCCGATGTGCTGGTGGAAAAGGTGGAAGCCGGTTCCTGCAAGACGGTGAGCGATGTGTCTATCAACCCCAACAAGGTGTTCCCTCAGACCAAGAAGTACGTTGTGCTGGCCGGTCTGCTGGGCGCTGTGGTGGTGTGCGGTGTGCTGGTGCTGGCACATCTGCTGCACGATACCGTTGTGGATGACGAAGATGTTCAGAAGAAGCTCGGCCTGCCCGTGCTGGGCCTGATCCCGGAGGTGTAAGACGATGTGGAATCTGTTTGGTAAAAAGAAAAAAGAAGGTGAGCACCGCACCCTGCAGCTGATCACCGATAAGGGAATGCCCTTTGGCTATGTGGAGGCCTATAAGTCTCTGCGCACCAATCTGGACTTTATGGCAGGCTCCATGGACGTGCACACGCTGGTCATCACCAGTACCGTGCCGGAGGAATCCAAGAGCAATGTGGCGGTCAATCTGGCGCTGACGATGGCCGAAAGCGGCAAAAAGGTGGCTCTGGTGGACTGCGACCTGCGCAAGCCGGTGCTGCACCGCTACCTGAAGGCAGGCCACAACGTAAAGGGCGTTTCCAACGTGCTGTCCAACCAGTGCACGCTGGACGAGGCGCTGCAGGAACTGAAGGAAATGAACCTGACCTTCCTGCCCGCCGGCACTCCGCCGCCGAACCCCTCTGAGATGCTGAGCCAGCCGCAGATGCAGGCCATGGTGGATACTCTGCGCCAGAAGTTTGATTTTGTCATCATTGATGCACCCCCGGTGTCTGTGGTCACCGATGCAGCCGTTATCGGCCGCTATGTGGATGGTGCCATCTTTGCAGTGCGTTCCGACTACGCCCCCGCCGATGCGGTGCGCGGCGCAGTGAAAAAGCTGCAGGATGCCGGTGTTCGGGTGCTGGGCAGCGTGCTGACCCGCTACGACATGAAGAAGGCGCTCAAGGGCTCCAGCTACGCATACAGCTATGCTTACAACTACAACTATGCCTACGGCAAGCAGGATGCCACTGCCGGTAAATAATAAGGAAGCACTGCTATGACCGATCTGCATTGTCACATTCTGCCCGGCATTGATGACGGCGCAAAGGATACAGCAGTCTCGCTGGAGCTGCTGCGCAGGGAATACGAGGACGGTGTGCGGAATATCGCCTTCACCAGCCACTTCAACAGCGAGCGCACCACGGTGGAAGCCTTTACGGCAAAGCGGCAGGCTGCCTTTGAACAGCTGACCGCCGCACTGGAAGGGCAGCCCATGCAGTTTGATTTCAAGCTGGGGGCGGAGGTGTTCTTCTCGCCCGGCTTGTGCGAGCTGGACACCCGGGCACTGTGCATGGGGGATACCGCCTATCTGCTGCTGGAGTTTCCCACCACCCACAAGCCGCATTTTATCCGGCAGACCCTGTACAATCTGCAGCAGCAGGGCATCGTGCCGCTGATCGCACATATCGAGCGCTACCCCTATGTGCTGGAGGATCCTACCCTGCTGTACGACTGGGTAGCCGCCGGTGCCTATGCGCAGATCAACGCCGGGGCATTGCTGGAGCCCAAGCTCTGCAAAAAGCTGTGTAAGTTCATCCAGTGGGGATTGGTCCATGTCATCTCTACCGACACCCATTCCCCGGACAAGCGCCCGCCCCGCATGGCACAGGGGGTGCAGCAGCTGGAAAAGCATCTGGGCAGGGAAGCTGCTGAACGCATCGTACGCAACGGTGATGAACTGTTCCACGATCAGGAGCTGGACGCTGCGACCCTGCATCAGCCCAAAAAGCTTTTGGGCATGTGGGTCTGATCCAATCGTAAGGAGAAAACTGCCCGGGCGGAGGAGTACTCTGCCCGGGCAGCGGATTTTAGTATGAAGAAAAATAAGGTCCTAAAAATCATAGGAACTGTGCTGTGGGTGCTGCTGGTCTTGCTGGCCTTGGCTGCCCTTTGTGTGGTGCTGTATATCCGCAATCTGGCAGCCGGTCTGCCGGAGACCCTGCCGGATGCCCCGGCGGACAGCACACAGGTCACCCTGACGGATGACGAGTTGGATAAGCTGTTCAGCGGCGAGATCACGTTGGAGGAGCTGACCGGCGAAGCAGCTGCGTCCAGCAGCGGGGAACAGGAGGCATCTGCCAGTGCTCCGCAGGAGGGAGCAGATTCGGTATCCGCTCCGGCAGCATCTGCTGCTTCCCCGGCAGGCTCTGTCTCCCGGACGGAGAGCAACAGTACCGCGTCCTCCGGCAAGCATGAGAATGCCGGCACAGCCAATTCCGGTACAGAAAAACTGGCGTCCTCCTCCGGCAAACAGGAAGCTTCCTATGAAAAAGAGGTCAAGGCGCTGCTGAAGCACCTGTACAGTGTCAAGGCACGCGCCGAGGCAGAGTTGAACAGTTGCATTGCCGGAGCAAAGGCAGAGTTCTATGCACTGCCGGAGTCTCAGCGGACACAGGCCCGCAAGATCTCCATTGTATTGGCCAGAAGCGGCAGACTGTATGCGATGCAGGCGTCCTACGACAGGGAAGTGGAGAGCATCGTCAGCCAGATGCGTGCCGTGCTGACCGCCAACGGCCAGAGCACTGCACTGGCGGATCAGGCAATGGCCTCCTATAAAGCACAAAAGAACGCTATGTACGCCCAGCTGACTTCAAAGCTGTACTCCTGACCCGCAAAACGACCGCTGACCACCCGCAGCACATCTCCCGGGCATTGACTGTGCCGGAAAGGGGCTGCGGGTGGCTTTGTTTTGCCTTTTTGCTGTAATATGGAGAAAAATACCAAGGACATGGAGGGATGACTCTGCGGCAGAGACGCTGCCTTTTACGCCGACAGGAGAGGGCGGATTGTACGCACCAACGGAACAATCCCCCAAAAGGCCGGAAAAGTAGCACTTTTACCTACAAATGTACAGGAAATTTGTATAAAGTATAAGATTTCACTCATGCTTTGCTATAATGAAGTGAATTCTTTTCATGTAAATTGACAAAAATCGTGGTTATCTTTATAATAGATAGAGTGTTTCTCGGGTATGGACGATGGTGTTTGTGCAACCGCAAGATGCCATCGTTTTATTATTCGCTTTTCTGTCCGCGTGCCAAGGACAGACGTCTGTTATGTGTGAGGCTGGCGGACTGCGGGAAAGTATGGCTCGGCCTGAGAGCAAAAACAGTAATTCATTGATAGGATTGGAGTGGCATCAAACGATGGCAAAGTACATCATCAAGCGTGTCGCAATGGGTATCTTCAGTATCTTCATTGTGGCCACGGTTACCTTTTTTGTCATGAACCTGGTCCCCGGTGGCCCGTTCGTGGCAGAAAAGTCCATCAGTGCCGCTGCTCAGCAGGCTCTGGCCGAAAAGTATGGCCTTGATAAGCCGCTGAGTGTGCAGTACGTCAACTACATGAAGAGCCTTCTGCACGGCGATCTGGGTCTGAGCCTGCGTCAGCGCGGACGTACCGTGAACCAGATCATTGCCAGCAAGCTGCCGGTGTCCTGCCGTCTGGCAGGCATTGCAGTGGTCGTGGCTCTGTGCGTGGGCATCCCGCTGGGCTGCATTTCCGCTTACAACCGCGGCAAGTGGCTGGATAACGTTATTATCGTGTTTGCTACCTGTGGCATCGCGATCCCCAGCTTTATTTCCAGCGTGCTGCTATTGTACCAGTTTGGTATGAAAATGAAGGTGCTGCCCACCGTTGGTCTGAACAGCGCAGCCGCCTATATCATGCCGGTCACTGCACTGGCCATCTATCCCTCGGCTTATATCACCCGTCTGATGCGCTCCAGCCTGCTGGACGTTATGGGTCAGGACTATATGCGCACTGCCCGCGCAAAGGGCGTGTCCCAGTTCATGATCCTGTTCAAGCACGCACTGCGCAACGCCATCCTGCCTGTCATCACTTACGTCGGCCCCATGCTGGCCAGCCTGATGACCGGTTCTTTTGTGGTGGAAAAGATCTTCTCCGTGCCCGGTCTGGGCCGCGACTTCGTGTCTGCCATCACCAACCGTGACTACACCATGATCATGGGCACCACCATCCTGCTGTCCAGCATGGTCATCATTGCAAACGTGGTCGTGGATATCCTTTATAAGATCATTGACCCGCGCATCAAGCTGCAGTAAGAGAAAGGAGCGATTTTCATGGAAAACATTAAAAAGAATCCGCTCAGCCTGCAGCTCAACGCGGAGGATTTTCTGCCCGCCAGCAATGAGGAAAAGCAGAGTCTGGTGGTCATGCGCGAAAGCGTCAACTTCTGGAAGGACGGTATCCGCCGCCTGAAGAAGAACAAGATCGCCATGGTCAGCTTTGTGTTCATCATTGCCATTGCCATCTTTGCCTATCTGCTGCCCGCCGTCTGGCCTTACAGCTACTCCGAGCAGATGAAGGGCAGCAACAACCTGAAACCCTTCGAATACTCTGCCTCCGAGCAGGCGCGTATCGACGCAGGCGAAAAGGTGTTCCCGCACATTCTGGGCACCGACCGTATGGGTCGTGACTTCGCTGTGCGTATCATGATGGGCACTCGCGTCAGCCTGTCCGTCGGTCTGATCGCCTCTGTGCTGGTGCTGATCATCGGCGCCACCTATGGTGCGGTTGCGGCCTTTGCCGGCGGCTGGGTGGACAATATCATGATGCGTATTACAGATATCCTGTACACCATTCCCGATATTCTGCTGATCATCCTGCTGGGCATGGCCCTGAAGGACCCGCTGGATGCACTGGCTACCAAGCCCGGCTTCAAGTGGATGCAGACCCTTGGACCCAACATGATCTCCATCTTCATCATCTTTGCTCTGTTGTACTGGGTCGGCATGGCGCGTATCGTCCGCAGCCAGATCCTGATCCTGAAGGAGAGCGAGTACGTTACCGCTGCCCGCGCACTGGGCGCATCCAGCGGCCGTATCATCAAAAAGCATCTGCTCACCAACTGCATCGGTACTCTGATCGTTACCACCACCCTGCAGATCCCGGCTTCCATCTTCACCGAGAGCTACCTGAGCTTCATCGGTCTGGGTGTTGCAGCCCCGCTGCCTTCTCTGGGCTCTCTGGCTACCGATGCCGTCAAGGGCATGAACACCTACCCCCATCTGCTGATCGCCCCCGCACTGATGATCAGCGTGATGATCCTTGTGTTCAACCTGTTCGGCGATGGCCTGCGCGATGCCTTTGACCCGAAGCTGAAGAATTGATGAGGTGAACAGAAATGAGCGAGAAAATTCTTGATATCAAAGATGAACGCCTTTCTTTCTTCACCCCTGCGGGCGAAGTAAAGGCACTGAACGGCGTTTCCTTTACCATGAATCAGGGCGATGTTCTGGGCGTTGTGGGCGAGTCCGGCTCCGGTAAGTCGGTCACCGCCTACTCCGTTATGGGTCTGACCGCTTACCCCGGCAAGCTGGTGGGCGGCAAGGTGTGGTTCAACGGCCACGAGATCGAGAACATGAAGGAGAAGGACTTCCGCAAGATCCGCGGCAACGAGGTCTCCATCATCTTCCAGGACCCCATGACCAGCCTGAACCCGGTGTACACCATCGGCAACCAGATCGTGGAGGTCATCCGCCTGCACACCGATAAGAACAAGGCCGATGCATGGGCACGCGCCAAGGAGCTGTTGGAGCTGGTTGGCATCAACGAGCCCGAAAAGCGTCTGAAGCAGTACCCCCACGAGCTTTCCGGCGGTATGCGTCAGCGCGTGATGATCGCCATTGCACTGGCCTGTGAGCCCAAGCTGCTGATTGCCGATGAGCCCACCACTGCACTGGACGTGACCATTCAGGCACAGATCCTTGAGCTGATGCAGGATCTGCGCAAGAAGCTGGGCATGAGCATCATCATGATCACCCATGATCTGGGCGTTGTGGCATCCATGTGCGAGAAGATCGCCGTCATGTACGCCGGCCACATTGTGGAGTACGGTACCACCGATGAGATCTTCTACCAGCCGGGTCATGAGTACACCAAGGGCTTGATCAACTCCATCCCCAAGCTGAACACCGCAGAGCACGAGCGCCTTGTGCCCATCGAGGGCACCCCTGTGGACCTGCTGAATCCGCCGGCCGGCTGCCCCTTTGCGCCCCGCTGCAAGAGCTGCATGAAGATCTGTCTGAGCAAGATGCCCCCGCGCACCGAGCTCAGCGATACCCACTATACCTACTGCTGGCTGCAGCAGAAGGCTGAATTTGAGAAAGGGGAAAAGGCAGAATGAGTGAACACAAGACGCTGGTTGAAGTCCAGCACCTGCAGCAGTATTTCCCCGCCGGCGGTGTGGGCAAGAACCGCAAGTACGTTCAGGCTGTGGATGACGTAAGCTTTGCCATCCGCAAAGGCGAGACCCTTGGTCTGGTAGGCGAGTCCGGCTGTGGCAAGACCACCACCGGCCGCACCCTGCTGCGCCTGTACGAGCCCACCGGCGGTAAGATCTACTATGACGGCAACCTGCTGTTCGATAAGGACAACAAGATCGCAGTGGATATGCTGCCCTACCGCCGTCGGATGCAGATCGTTTTTCAGGATCCCTACGCAAGTCTGGACCCCCGCATGACCATTGGCGACATCGTGGGTGAGGGCATTGATATCCATCATCTGGCCGAGAACGAAAAGGATCGCCACGATAAGATCATCGCCCTGCTGGAGCGCGTTGGTCTGAACAGCGAGCACGCAAACCGCTACTGCCACGAGTTCTCCGGCGGTCAGCGTCAGCGCGTGGGCATTGCCCGTGCACTGGCCGTGAACCCCGAATTCATCGTTTGTGACGAGCCTGTCTCTGCACTGGATGTTTCCATTCAGGCACAGGTCGTCAATATGTTCGAGGATCTGCAGCAGGAGATGGGTCTGACCTATCTGTTCATCGCCCATGACCTGAGCGTTGTCAAGCACATCTCCAACCGCATCGGCGTGATGTATCTGGGCAAGATGGTGGAGTTGGCTGACAGCTACGAGCTGATCACCCACAGCATCCACCCCTACACCCGCAGCCTGATTTCCGCAATTCCGGTGGCAGACCCCATTACGGCCCGCCAGTCCAAGCGTATCGTGCTGCAGGGCGATGTGCCCAGCCCCCTGAACCCGCCGTCCGGCTGCCGCTTCCGTACCCGCTGCCCCTATGCAGACGAGCAGTGCGCCAACGAGGTGCCCGAGTTCAAAGAGGTCTCCACCGGCCACTGGGCAGCATGCCATCACCTTGACCGCGTGAAGTGAGAACACTTCACACCAGTAAAAGGTGAAAACAATTCAACTTAGCGCTGAAATGTTGTCACAAAATGGTTACAGTCCGGGTTTTGGACTTGTAACCGCCGTGAGAACGCATTATAATCATTCGTGTTCCTCCGGTGTACATTTGCACCGGATCGAATATAGAGGCGGCTGGGGGAACCTGGCACACTCAAAATTTGATATAAGGGAAGGATATTATTATGAAACGCATTTCTCGTCGTAATTTCCTCAAGGTTGCAGGCGTGGGTGCCGCTGCTCTGGGTCTGGCAGCCTGTGGCGGCAGCAAGTCCGGTTCTACCGCAACCTCCGGCACTGCTTCTTCCGCTGCTGGCTCTTCTACCGGCAGTGTCAACACCGCTGGCTTCACCGTCCAGTACGGCCCCAACCCCGAGACTCTGGATCCCTCTTTGAACAGCGCTGTTGATGGCGCCAACACCATCATCACCATCTTCGAGCCCCTGCTGATCATCAACGAGAACAACGAAGTTGTTGGTGGCCAGGCTGAGAGCTGGGAAGCAAGCGAGGACGGCCTGACCTGGACCTTCACCATGCGTGACGGTCTGAAGTGGAGCGATGGCACCGACCTGACCGCTAAGGACTTTGAGTACACCTTCAAGCGTATGGTCAACCCCGACACCGCAGCTCCCTACGCAGAGACCTGCCTGGGCATGATCGATGGCTTTGAGGCAGCTCAGGCTGGTGATACTGATGCTCTGAATGTCAAGGCAAGCGACGACGGCAAGACCCTGACCATCGTGCTGTCCCACCCCTGCTCCTACTTCGACAAGATGGCCGCATTCGCATCCATGAGCCCTGTGCAGCAGGCTACCGTTGAGGCCAACGGCGATGCATGGTGCACCTCCGCTGAGACCTTCGTCTCCAACGGCCCTTACATGATCACCGAGTGGACCCCCTCCGAGCGTATCGTCCTGACCAAGAACCCCAACTATGTTGGCGGCTGGGACAGCTCCAAGATCGTCTCTGACACCATCACCCTGCTGTTGCTGGAGGACTCTTCCGCTTCCTACGCTGCTTACAACAGCGGCGAGGCTGTCCTGATCAAGGACGTGCCCACCGACGAGATCCCCAGCCTGACCAAGGCAGAGGATGGCGGCGACTTCTATGTTGACACCATTCTGGGCACCTACTACGTCAGCTTGAACCTGCAGCACGATGCCTTCAAGGATGCCAAGGTTCGCAAGGCTCTGGCTCTGGCTATCGACCGCGACTACGTTGCCAACACCATCATGCAGGGCACCTACTCTGCTGCTTCCAACCTGGTCGGCCCCGGCATCGTGGACGAGCAGGGCTACTTCTACGACAACGCGAACGGCGGTTCTCCCTACATTGCTGATGACTACGAGGCTAATATGGCCGAGGCTAAGAAGCTGCTGGAAGAGGCTGGCTACCCCAATGGCGAGGGCTACCCCACCATCGAGTACAGCACCAACGATTCCGGTTACCATGTGCCTCTGGCAGAGTACCTGCAGCAGGTCTGGGGTGATCTGGGCATTACCCTGACCATCAGCAAGATGGAGTGGTCTGCCTTCACCGCTGCTCGTCGTGCAGGCGAGTACGATGTTGCCCGTAACGGCTGGGTCATGGATTACAACGATCCTTCCAACATGGTCGAGCTGTTCTGCACCGGCAACGGCAACAACGATGGTAAGTACTCCAACGCTGACTTCGATGCTGCTGTCGAGGGCTCTAAGGTTGCTGATGCTGCCGAGCACTTTGCACAGCTGCACAAGGCTGAGGACATCCTGATGGAGGATATGGGCTGCATCCCCGTTGCTTACTACAACGAATTCTGGCTGCAGACCTCTTCTCTGAAGGGCACTTGGCACAGCCCCTACGGCTACTGGTACCTGCAGTACGGCTACATCGAGGAGTGAT
>ERZ1034901.2497-NODE-2497-length-11625-cov-6.526275_pt1 | contig 11625 bp, 10 predicted proteins | sample MGYA00520628_ERZ1034901 | MGnify/ENA primary metagenome ERZ1034901 (study PRJEB33766, sample SAMN09781783) | gut metagenome | biome: gut microbiome | host: Homo sapiens | place: Madagascar | study: EMG produced TPA metagenomics assembly of the PRJNA485056 data... | reverse complement strand
ATGTATTGCAAAATATACAAAAAAATAATATTATATAAGTAACTTTTTGAAATGTATTTATTAAAAGTAAGGGGATACGTCATATAGCAGGATGTGTCCCCATACTTGTAGTAACGGGTGTTACAGAAATGGAGGATTTTACAATGAATAACAAACCATCTATTAAAATCGGAATTGTGGCAGTGAGCAGGGACTGTTTCCCAGAGAGCCTGTCAGTGAACAGAAGAAAAGCTTTAGTTGAGGCTTACAAGAACAAATATAATGCAGATGAAATATATGAATGTCCAATATGTATAGTCGAAAGCGAGATACATATGCAGCAGGCATTAGAAGATGTCAAGAAAGCTGGCTGTAATGCTTTATGTGTATATCTTGGTAATTTTGGACCAGAAATTGCAGAAACTATGCTTGCTAAATATTTTGACGGACCTAAGATGTTCGTTGCGGCAGCAGAAGAAACATCAGCTAATGGAGGCCTTGTAGGTAACAGAGGAGATGCTTATTGTGGTATGCTTAATGCAAGCTACAACCTGAAATTAAGAGGAGTTAAGGCATATATTCCGGAATATCCAGTAGGAACAGCAAGTGAATGTGCAGATATGATTCACGAATTCATACCGGTTGCAAAGGCTGTATATGCGTTAAATAATCTTAAGATTATAAGCTTTGGACCAAGACCTAATAATTTCCTCGCCTGCAATGCACCAATTAACCAGTTATACAATCTTGGCGTTGAGATAGAAGAGAATTCAGAGCTTGACCTTTTTGAAAGCTATAATAATCACGCAGGAGATGAGAGAATTCCAGCGGTTGTAAAGAGTATGGAGAAGGAATTAGGAGAAGGTAATAAGAAACCTGAGATACTTTCTAAGCTTGCACAGTATGAGCTTACACTTCTTGACTGGGTAGAAGCACATAAGGGTTCAAGAAAATATGTTGCAATCGCAGGAAAATGCTGGCCAGCATTCCAGACACAATTTGGCTTTGTTCCTTGCTATGTTAATTCACGTCTTACAGCTATGGGAATACCTGTATCCTGTGAGGTTGATATATACGGAGCTTTAAGTGAATTCATAGGAACAGTTGTAAGCGATGATGTTGTTACACTTCTTGATATTAATAATACGGTTCCATCAGATATATACGAAGAAGATATTAAGGGCAGATTCAATTATACAATTAAGGATACATTTATGGGCTTCCATTGTGGCAATACAGCAGCGTGCAAGCTTTCATTCTGTGAGATGAAGAACCAGATGATTATGGCACGTTCACTTCCAGAAGAAGTTACTAACGGAACACTTGAGGGAGATATTGTACCTGGTGATATTACATTTTTCAGGTTACAGAGTACTTCAGACAGCCAGTTAAGGGCGTATGTTGCACAGGGTGAAGTTCTTCCTGTAAGAACACGTTCATTTGGTGCTATAGGAATATTTGCAATTAATGAAATGGGAAGATTTTACAGACACGTGCTTGTTGAGAAGAATTATCCTCATCATGGGGCAGTAGCATTTGGACATTATGGAAAGGCTTTGTTTGATGTGTTTAAGTATCTTGGCGTTGAGGACATATCATATAACCAGCCGGCAGGCGTGCTTTATAAGTCAGAAAATCCTTTTGCATAGTTAAGATTATAACGTAAATATATAATAGTTTATAGAAATGGGGTGCGGTATGTATTATATAGGTGTTGACCTTGGAACATCTTCGGTTAAGCTGATATTGATGGAACCAACAGGTGATATTGTAAATACAGTATCTAAGACTTATCCTATAAGCTTTCCAAAGCCAGGCTGGTCAGAGCAAAATCCGACAGACTGGTATGATAAGACCTGTGAGGGAATCAAAGAGCTTATAAAGGATATAGATAAGGACAAGGTTGCAGGAATAAGCTTCGGAGGTCAGATGCACGGTCTTGTTATTCTTGATGAGAATGATAATGTAATAAGACCGGCAATTCTTTGGAATGATGGAAGAACAACTAAGGAATGTGATTATCTTAATAATGAGATTGGAAAGGATAAGCTTACAGAATATACAGCGAATATAGCATTTGCTGGCTTTACGGCTCCTAAGCTTCTCTGGGTTAAGAATAATGAGCCTGACAATTTCAAAAAGATTGCTAAGATAATGCTTCCTAAAGATTATATAGCCTACAGGCTTACAGGAGTACATTGCACAGATGTATCGGATGCGTCAGGTATGCTTTTATTAGATGTTAAAAAGCGTGACTGGTCAGAAGAGATGATTAACATATGCAAAATTTCAAGAAAACAGCTTCCGGCTTTGTATGAAAGCTACGAAAAGGTTGGCTGTATTACTAAAGAAGCTGCTATGGAGCTTGGACTTCCAGACAATGTATGTGTAGCTGCTGGAGCAGGTGATAATGCTGCTGCGGCAGTAGGTACTGGAACTGTTGGGGACGGAATGTGCAATATTTCTCTTGGAACAAGCGGAACAATATTTATATCAAGCAGTAACTTTAGCGTTGATAATAATGCACTTCATTCCTTTGACCACGCGGACGGCTATTATCATCTTATGGGCTGTATGTTAAGTGCAGCTTCCTGCAATGGCTGGTGGATGGATAATATTTTAAAGGATACAGATTACAAAGAAGCACAGTCACATATAACTAAAGATATGCTTGGCAATAATCATATATATTTTCTTCCATATCTTATGGGAGAGCGTTCACCACATAATGACCCGCTTGCAAGAGCAACATTTACAGGAATGACTATGGACAGCACAAGGACAGATATGACACAGGCGGTGCTTGAGGGTGTTGCATTTGCGATAAGGGACTCTTTTGAGATTGCCAGGTCGCTTGGAATTAACATCACAGAAACCAAGATGTGCGGTGGTGGTGCTAAGAGTGAGCTTTGGTGTACAATTATGGCTAATGTACTGGGAATTAAAGTACATCTGTTAAAGTCAGAAGAGGGTCCGTCTATGGGAGCTGCTATGCTTGCTATGGTGGCGGCTGGTGAATATGAAAATGTTAAGCAGGCGGCAGACAGCATTGTTGGAATATGTAGGACAATCGAGCCGGAAAAAGACATTGCAGACCGGTATAATTCACGTTATAATACATTTAAAGACATATATCCTGCATTAAAAGGGGTATTTGAGAAAATGTAATTGATGTATCTGGCATAATAATAACAGATAGTGTATATGCAGAATGGAGGTTTTATGAAATTTTTTATTGATACGGCAAATGTTGATGATATCAGAAAAGCTAATGATATGGGTGTAATCTGCGGAGTTACAACTAATCCATCATTAATTGCCAAAGAAGGCAGAGATTTTAATGAAGTGATTAAAGAGATTACAAGTATTGTTGATGGACCTATAAGTGGTGAAGTTAAGGCAACTACAGTAGATGCGGAAGGAATGATTAAAGAGGGCCGTGAGATTGCTGCGATTCATCCTAATATGGTAGTTAAGATTCCTATGACAGTAGAAGGCCTTAAGGCGGTTAAGGTGCTTTCAGCAGAAGGAATAAAGTGTAATGTAACACTTATCTTTTCAGCTAATCAGGCACTTTTAGCAGCAAGAGCAGGTGCAGCATATGTATCCCCATTCCTTGGAAGACTTGATGATATATCACAGCCGGGTATCCAGCTTATTGAAGATATTGTTGGTATATTTTCTAATTATGATATCCAGACAGAGATTATATGTGCAAGTGTAAGAAATCCTATACATATAACAGACTGTGCACTTGCAGGAGCTGACATAGCAACTGTTCCTTATAAGGTTATTGAGCAGATGGTTCATCACCCATTAACAGATGCAGGTATTGAGAAGTTCCAGAAAGATTATAAGGCGGTATTTGGAGAATAAATGATTTCATCACAGAAAATAACAACGTCAGAGGTTAGAAAGTATAATAAGAACAGAATATTTAAGCTTATATATAACAGCAGTGCAATATCAAGGCAGGAGATTGCGGATACACTTGGATTGTCACTTCCGACAATCAACCAGAATATCAAGCTTTTAAAAGATGCAGGGCTTATAGTTATGGAGGGCAGTTTTGACTCAACAGGAGGAAGAAAAGCCCAGATGATTATGGTAAATGCTGACGCAAGATTCGCAATAAGCGTTAACGTCCGTGCTAATGAATTAAAGGTGGCACTTATAGATCTTAATGGAGAGATAAGAAGCCAGAAAAGTGTTGATATTGAATTCAGTCCGGAAAGTGATTATGGAGTTAAGGTATCAGAGCTTGTCGATGATATAATAGAGGAGAATAATATTAATACTGATAATATACTTGGCATAGGAATAACTATGCCGGGTATATTCAATAGTGATAATACAATGATAATTTCATCTCCACCACTTAACACAAGAGACTATAAGACTGATAACATTACGAGTCGTCTTAAGTATGATTATACTGTACAGAACGATGCAAGAGCCAGTGCATTTGCTGATTACTGGTATTCCCATAAGAATGAAAATGCTCATATGGACGAGTCCTATCACGACAAATTCTATCTTATGATTAATGATGGAGTTGGTGGTGCGTGTGTAAGCAATGATAAGATTGTGCAGGGAGAGCATAACAGATATGGTGAATTTGGACATATGACTTTATATCCTGACGGAAGAAAATGTATGTGCGGAAAGAAGGGCTGTGTTGAAAGTTATCTTTCAGCAAGAAATCTTTCATCAGACCTTGGCATACAGATAGATGAATTCTTTAAGAAAGCATCTGAGGGTGATGCACAATGCGTCAAAGTTCTTGATGAATATCTTGATAATCTTACAACAGGAATTAATAATCTGTATGTTATATTTGACAGGGATATAGTAATTGGTGGATTTGTTTCAAGATATCTGTTAGAATATGAAGAGAATATAAGACAAAGACTTATTGATAAATATTCTTTTGATACAGATGGAAGATATTTTTCGATTTCAAGCTGTACATCAGAGAGAACGGATACAGGAGCGGCAATAATGTTTTTGTCTGAATTCATTAATAGTATTTAACAAGAGGGACAGAGACGAGATGGATAAGAGCAGACTGTATAGGGGTATTAACAATTTAAGAAATACAATTACATTAGAACACTGCGTCATAAGATTTATTATGGCGTGGTGTTTTGTTAGTTTAGTTGAGAGTTTTATAATGAATAGCAGAAGGTATATGATAAACAGCCTGTCATACGTTAAAAATGTTGATATGGTTTCAGTTATTATATGCTCGCTGGTATTAACAATAGTATTATATGCCATATTTGAAAAGCTTCAGGATAATAACAGGCTTAAAGCCTGTATTCTTGAGGGAACTTTATTAACAGGAGTTGTATTGGTATATGCCTGCGTGTGTGTATATGAATATAATGATGTGTATTTTGTGGCTGGAATGACACTTGTTGTACTGGCGGCAGCTGTATATTCATATAGTTATGTGCACAAGATTTACAAGGGATATATTAGTGACAGCACCACTTATAATGCGGATATAAAAGATATAAGTAAAAGAATGTATATCACAGGTGTTGCGATAGTTGCAGGTGTTATGACAGCATTTATAAGTATATGTATGGTGTTCCGTTATCTGTCATTTGGCTCACCTAATTTTGATATGGGACTTTTTTCGCAGATGTTTCACTATATGAAGACGACGGGCAGAATGTTAAATACAAGTGAGAGAGATCATCTTATGTCACATATGTGTGTGCATATATCACCAATGTTTTATACGATACTGCCATTTTATATGCTTGTATCATCACCGGTGACGCTTGAGGTTATGCAGGCAGTAGTCATTGCAATAGCAGTAATTCCACTTTGCAGGCTTGCTGAGTACAAAGGAATGTCAAGACGGGCTGCGTTAATAATATGTATAATATACTGTTTTTATCCGGTTATAAGCGGCGGATGCTTTTATGATATACACGAGAATATGTTTCTTCCAGTGCTTATATTTACATTTCTGCTATATATGGAAAAAGATAATATGACAGTAATGTTAATATCTGCAATACTTATATGCCTTGTAAAGGAAGATGCACCGGTATTTCTTATGTTCATTGCACTTTATATGATGATAGGAAAGAGAATGTATAAAAAAGGATTTATTATACTGATATTATCCATAGTGTATTTTGTCATTGCCTGCAAGATAATTGAGATAATAGGAACGGGTATAATCTCTGACAGATTTAATAATATGATTGCGGAAGGTAATGGTAATATAACAGGAATAATAAAGACGGTTATTAATAATCCAGCGTATATAATTACGCAGATTATGGATAAAAGTAAGATTGCTTATATATTAAAGACACTTGGTGTTCTTTTGTTCATACCATTATGTACAAGAAAGTGGAGCAGATTTATTCTTCTTGGACCTTATATAATGTTTAACCTTATGTCCGATTATGAATATTTCCATAGCATATATTTTCACTATTCATTTGGTTCTGGTGCACTTCTTATATACCTTTTGATTATTAATATATGCGATATGGATGTGAAGAAGAAAATGTTAATGCTTCGTATGACAGCTATGGCAGTTGTTATATTTTTTATGGCATTCAATGTATCAAGGCTTGATAATGCGTTTAATTATGTGGACGAGAATAATAAAAGGGTGATTGATACTATGAATGAAGGGCTTGGTACAATTCCTGACGATGCAAGTGTTACAGCGACAACATTTTTATGTGCCAGTTTATCAAAGCATAAGATATTGTATGAATTATATTATACCGACAAACAGACAGAGTATATAGCTTTGGACTTGAGATACAGCGATACTTATTACAATGTCAGCAGTTACCTGAATTCATCACAGTATGAAACTGTATATTATGCAGAAAATGTAATCGCAGTATTCAAAAATAGAGCAACAGGCAATTGATTAAATTGTCAGATTTGTTATAATACATCTATATAATTATGTGAATTGGAGGACAAGTAAGATGATAGCAGAATCAATGAAAGCACTTGTTAAAGGAAGCTCAGTTATCAGAGCGATGTTCGAGGAAGGTAACAGGCTTGCTAAGATATATGGAGCAGAAAATGTATATGACTTTTCATTAGGTAATCCTAATGTACCGGCTCCGGATGAAGTTAATGAGGCAATCAAGAATATAGTTGATGAGGAAGAGTCAGTTGTCCTTCACGGATATATGAGCAATTCAGGCTTTGAAGATGTAAGAGAAGCGATTGCACAGTCACTTAATAAGAGATTTGATACACATTTTAATTACACTAATATTGTTATGACAGTTGGTGCGGCAGGTGGTCTTAATACAATACTTAAGACAATTATCAATCCTGGTGATGAGGTGCTTACATTTGCACCATTCTTTGGAGAATATAGGAATTATGTAAGTAATTTTGGTGGAAAGCTTGTTGCAGTATCTCCAGATACAGCTACTTTCCAGCCAAAGTTTGATGAATTTGAGAAGCTTATTAACAAGAATACTAAGGCTGTAATTGTCAACAATCCTAACAACCCAACAGGAGTTGTGTATTCAGAAGATACAATAAAGAAGTTAGCTAAGATTATGGAAGACAAGCAGAAAGAATTAGGCATAGAGATATTCCTTATAGCTGATGAGCCATACAGAGAACTTGCTTATGATGGAGTAGAAGTTCCATATCTTACTAAATATTACAATAATACTATAGTTGGATATTCATACAGCAAGTCATTATCACTTCCAGGTGAGCGTATCGGATATCTTGTGATTCCAGATGAAGCAGCAGATTCAGATGATATGAAGTCAGCCGCTTCTGTAGCAACAAGAATATTAGGATTTGTTAATGCACCATCATTACAGCAGAAGGTCATTGCCAGATGTCTTGATGCCAAGGTCAATATCGAAGCTTATGATAAGAACAGAAAAGCACTTTACGAAGGACTTACAAAGCTTGGTTTTGAATGCATTAAGCCAGAAGGAGCGTTTTATCTCTTTGTCAAATCACCAACAGAAGATGAGAATATTTTCTGTGATACAGCTAAGAAGCACAATATACTTATTGTTCCTGGTTCATCATTTGGCTGTGCTGGTTTTGTAAGGATGGCTTACTGCGTATCATACGATACAATAATTAATTCACTCCCACATTTTGCAGAAGTTGCTAAAGAGATGGGTTTATAAAATCAATATGCGAAAAATGTACGCGGAAATGAGGATTATTAATGAAAGCTTGGGAGAGTAATATAAGAAAGGTTGAACCTTATGTTCCGGGCGAACAGCCTAAGGTTCAGGATGTTATTAAACTTAATACTAATGAGAATCCATATGGACCATCAGAAAATGTCAGAAAAGCAATGGAAGCAATAGATATAGACCGTTGCAGATTATATCCGGATCCTGATGTGACTAAGCTTGTTGGGAGCATTGCAGATTATTATGGAATGGATAATAATCAGGTATTTGTCGGTGTGGGCTCAGATGATGTGTTATCAATGTGTTTCCTTACATTTTTTAATGGAAAGAAGCCGGTATTATTCCCGGATATTACATATTCTTTTTATAGTGTATGGGCTGATCTGTACCGTATACCATATGAGAAGCAGAAGCTTGATGATAATATGAAGATTGTTCCAGAAGACTATTATAAAGAAAATGGCGGTGTAATCTTCCCTAATCCTAATGCTCCAACAGGTCTTTTAATGGATCTTGACAGTGTAAGGGATATTATTGAACATAATAAAGATGTTGTAGTTATAGTTGATGAAGCATATATTGATTTTGGAGGAGTATCAGCTAAGGATTTAGTGAATGAATATGATAATGTACTTGTTGTACAGACATTTTCTAAGTCACGTTCTATGGCGGGTATGAGAATTGGATATGCGTTTGGTTCAAAAGAACTTATAAAGGCACTTAATGATGTGAAATTCTCATTTAATTCATACACAATGAATATGACATCAATTGATATGGGTGTTGCTTCAATCAATGATAAGAAGTATTTTGAGGAATGTGTTGAAAGAATAACAGCTACAAGAGAAAGAACTAAGGAAGAACTTACAAAGCTTGGATTTACGTTCCCAGACTCTAAGGCTAACTTTATATTTGCTACACATAAGAGTGTTCCAGCTAAAGAAATATTTGAAAAGCTTAAGACTTGGAATATATTTGTAAGATATTTTGCCCAGCCAAGGATTGATAATTATTTAAGAATTACAATAGGTACAGATGAGCAGATGGATAAGCTTATAAGTGCTTTATCTGAGATTGTTGGTTAGAGGAGACTTTATGGCAGTACCATTTGAGAATAGAAACTTCCATAAGGAAATGCTAAAGCTTGCAGGACAGCTTCATAAAGAAGGAAAAGTACCAAGATTATTATTACATAGCTGCTGTGCACCTTGCAGTAGTAACTGTATTGAAGTTTTATCGAAGTATTTTATGGTTACAGTATTTTATTATAATCCGAATATATCAAGTGATGAGGAATATAAGAAAAGAGTTGCAGAGCAGATAAGATTTATAAAAGAATTTGATACCCCTAACAAAGTTGAATTCATCGAGGGCGATTATGAACCGGATGTATTCTTTAAGGAAGTTAAGGGCCTTGAGAAAGAGCCAGAAGGCGGTAAGCGTTGTTTTAAATGTTATGAATTAAGATTAAGAAAGACAGCAGAACTTGCCAAGGCAGAGGCGTATGATTATTTTACAACAACTCTTACAATCAGCCCATTAAAGAACAGTGTAAAGCTTAATGAGACAGGCTTAAAGCTTCAGGAAGAATATGGTGTTAATTACCTGCTTTCGGATTTTAAGAAGCAGGAAGGTTATAAGAGGTCTATTGAGCTGTCAAAGGAATATGGATTATACAGACAGAATTACTGCGGCTGTGTATATTCAAGACAGCAGATATTAATGAGCAAATAAATATATGCACAGTCAGGTGGTGCCACAGTGGCAACACCTATAATTAGTGACGAAGGGTTATATATTTTGACACCGGTGTCATATTATAGTATGTTATCATTAACCAGACAGAGTATAATAAGGAGGAATAATTATGGCTAAGAAGAAATCAGGCATTGTTAAGGCGGCAGTAGGTATTGGTGCGGTAGTAGTTGCTGGTAAAGTTGCATACGAGAAGTATAAGACAACTAAGAGCCGTTATACAAAGGAAGAACAGGATAGTGCAGATCTTGAGGTCCGCAAATATAATGCAATATGTGAGAAGAAGGTTGTTGAAGTAGAAGACGAGGAATTTGTTGGCTGTGAGATAAAATCAGTTGCTTCTAATACAACTCTTGACCTTGGTCTTGCTGTATTCGAAAAAGATGTATACATTAATTTTGAAAGTGTATGCAGTAATGTCACAATCATTCTTCCAGAGGGTGTTAATGTGGCGTGTGACATAGAAAAGAGAATAGCAGGTGTTCATAATCTTGTAGAAAATGTTGATGAAGAAGGAATTCATACAGTATATGTAATTGGAAAAGCAACATTAAGCAGTGTTGATATTATTCCTGTTAATTTCTATGTAGATGAAGATGATGTAGAAGACATATTAGCAGAAGATGATTTTGATGATGAAGAAGCATTTCCAGAGTCAGGAGATGTAGACGTAAAAGTTATTAACAAGAGCGAGAAAGAGGCTGTGTCAGAAGAAACAGTTAAGTCAGAAGACGGCTTTAAGCCTGCAGATAACGCTGATACTACTGAGGACAACACAGAAACTATTAATCTTGAAGAAGTTAAGTAGTCAGGATAAAGCGTATGAAGTTCAGGGATAAAATGATTGAATATTTTGATAATATTCCAGAAGGTACGGTTGTAGTTGCTAATGCAATGTATGAACAGGGATTTACCAGGATGAGCCACGATGCTTTTTTCAGGTCTATAGAAAGACTGTGCGAGGATGGTTACATTTTAAGAGCTGGAAAAGGAATGTATATTAAGACATCTGATGGTGATAAGAACATAGAAGAATTACTGCTTAATTATTTCTTTGGAGATAATAACGACAGTGGAATGTTTATAGGCTACAGGCTGTATAACAAGTATATGATATCATCTTACAAGGGCGATAAGATAGAGCTGTATTCAACTGTGATAAGAACAAGAACCTGTGAGCTTGGCAATATAATAGTTAAAAGACCAGAGGTTGATCTGGATTTTGAGAATTCCAAAGTGCTTGAGGCTTTGGAGATTTTGCAGAATTATCATAATATCGAGAATTTAGATAAGCTGAAGTTTGCAAGGTATGCCAAGCAGTTTGCAGGCAGCTATAATGATGAGGCGGCAGTAAATGTGCTTTTACATATGAAATATAAGAAAAGCACGATAGCTTTTATGAAGAAAATACTTGATATGTATAAGACACCAAATAGTTTACAGCAGTTTTTAAGCTACGCTTCAGATTATAAAATTCCGGCTGTCCAGAGGATAGCAAGATAAATGTATGCATAAAAATACAAAAAAACACTTTACAACAGTAAAGTGTATGTATATAATAACGCTTGAACAATAATAAAAAAGCAGAGTAGGAATATGTGCGTTAAGTGCCATCTGGACAGGGAGTTGCCATTTGGACGAAAAGTTTTCTTGCGATACATAATCCGCATCCCGCTGCTACATACTACGGCGAATAACCTCCTATGTAGAGCGAAGA
>ERZ1034901.2495-NODE-2495-length-11630-cov-20.619957_pt1 | contig 11630 bp, 8 predicted proteins | sample MGYA00520628_ERZ1034901 | MGnify/ENA primary metagenome ERZ1034901 (study PRJEB33766, sample SAMN09781783) | gut metagenome | biome: gut microbiome | host: Homo sapiens | place: Madagascar | study: EMG produced TPA metagenomics assembly of the PRJNA485056 data... | reverse complement strand
AACTCAATTTGGGCAGTTTTACCGTATGGGACAATTATGCCCTTTTGTGAGCTTTGGGGCTGTTTTGTTATCGATAAAACAAGAAAAGTAAAGTTTCTATACAATATAATAAGATTCCCCTTGTGAAGAAAGACTACGATTCAACTAAAATATACAGAAAAACACAAAAAAAGGGTGCGTCACAGACTTATGACACACCCTCTTCTATAATAAAGGTATTACTCCTATCTTGTCGTTACTTCGTGCTGCAGTTGCCTTTGACTGCCTCAGCTTTCTTGCTACAGCCTCCACAGCCCTCTTTCTTTACTTCAGCTTTCTTGCAGCAGTTGCCTTCTTTCTTTTCGCCGTTCTTCTTGCAGCAGCTTCCTGCTTTCTTTTCTCCGTCCTTCTTGCAGCAGCTGCCTTTAGTTGCATCAGCTTTCTTGCTGCAGCCACTACAGCCTTTTTTCTTGGCTTCGCCAGTTACAACAGTTGCCTCGTAGCCAATCTTGGCAAAGCCCTTGGCGATGTTCTCTGGAGTAGTCTTGTCGGCATCATATTCGATAGTTACTTTCTGGTCGGGTACGCTGGTGGTAATCTGTTTGATTCCCTTCTCAAAGCGCAGGTTGCCCTTGATCTTGTTCTCGCAGTTCTCACAGTGCATCTGTGGAAGTGTGGTGAACACTACAGTCTTAATGTCTTTTGCAAACATGCTGATGGCAAATACCAGCATGGCGGTTACTGTCATAATCTTTTTCATAATTTTTCCTTTCTTTTATGATTAAAATCTTTAATTAATAATGAATATTTCTTGTTTTTGCTTATCCCGAAGCGAGAATTCTGTCGGTAAAGCACCTTTTGATTAGAGTCTTCCGAAGTTTACACGGATACCGATATAGCCCATAGCTCCATTGATAGGACCCCATACCATATTGGTGTCAAACTGGCTGCCCCAAGGATTCATGGCATCTACTACAGGGTGCTTTTGCTTGAAACCTGTCAGGTTTTCGCCTCCTATATAGATGGAGAAGTGGCGGAACCAACGAGTGATTTGTGCACTTAGCAAGGTGTAAGCCTTGAAGTTCTGATCCCATGAAGGCTCACCGTTGGCAAGGGTATAGGCTTGTGGCATTCTTCCTCCGCCATTGAACTGCAAGGTGGCATCAAACTGCCAAAGATCGAGCGGAGTCTTGTAGGAGGCAGAAACCAGACCTTTGTACTTGCTGAGCAAAGGCTTGTCCATACGTATGCCGTCATAGGTTTCCTTGACATAGTTGCGGCGATAGGCTGCTGTAAGGGTCATGCCTTTGAAGATGGGGTAGGTGGCGTCTATCTGGAACACGTGTGAATAGCTCTTGCCATCCAGATTGGAGATGCGTACTTCGTGTACATTGCTGTCGAAGTTGATGACAGCTTGGTTCTGGAATTTGGTGTAATAATACTCAGCATTGAGCTTGAGTGTCTGTCCAAACAGTGGTATGTTCATCTGACTGCTGATGCCATAGTTCCAAGCTTCCTCCTGTTGCAGGTTGTCGTCGATGACGAGTCTTCTGCTGCTTGCCAGGAGATAGTTGTTTTCGGCAAGAGCATGTACTGAGCGATAGCCTTTGCCGGCAGAAAGGCGGAAGCCTATGATGTCGTTGGCCTGCCATTTCACATGGAAACGTGGTGTGACGAAGTTGCCGTACAGATTGCTGTGGTCGGCACGGATTCCTGCCATCATGATGAGCTTGTTGTTGAGATTATAGGTGTATTGGGCATAGATGCCCGGAACGGTTTCCTTCTCATTGTCGCGTGTCTTGGCTTGAGTCTGGTCATCGGTGAGACGATATTGCTGTCCTAAGTAATCGTGGTTGAGGCTCACACCTGTTGAGAGGTTGTGCTGCTTGTTGAAGTTGTGCTCAAACATGAGTGATGCATACAGGTTTTTCTCGTTCACGTAGTAGGTCTTATGTCCATAGAGGGCATCTTCCTGGTGCATGGATCCTGTAGTCATGAGGGCAATATTGGTGCCGTGCTCCTTATTGAGAATGAACGCGTGTTTCATGTAAGCCTCATACCGGTTGGTCTTGATGTCTATGCCATAGAGTTCTTTGCCCTCCATGGCTTTTTTCATGTCATCGTCCATCTCCTTAAGTGTCTGTCCTCCGCGACGATGTTCGCTGATGAGCGAGATGCCGACACGCAGCATGTAGTGTTCCGACTTGAATATCCATCGGTTCTGCAAGTTGTATTGCAGAATGTTGGGCATATCCTTGAAGCCATCCATGTTCATATCGTTGGCTCCCCATCTGTTCTCATAGTGTGTAAGCAACTCGGTAGTGAGCTTGCCGTTGAGATGTACGTTGGCTGCGGCGTTGGCTTCCAGCTTTCCGTCGGTATCGCCATAGAGGTTGGCCTCCACACCAGGCTCGGCATCTGCCTTGAGATATTCCACGTTGATTTGGCCGGTGATGCTTTCGTATCCGGCTTTTACCGATGAGGCTCCTTTGCTTACCTGTATGCTCTGCATCCATGGACCTGGCACGTAGCCTAAAGAGAATGGGGCTGCTGCGCCACGGAAGTTGGGCAGGTTTTCTGTCATCATCTGCACGTATGTTCCTGCAAGTCCGAGCAGCTTGATTTGTCTTGCTCCTGTTGCCGCATCGCTATAGTTGACATCTACTGAAGGATTGGTGGTGAAGCTCTCGCCCAGGTTGCAGCAGGCAGCCTTGAAGAGTTCGTCTTTGTTGATGATAGAACCATTGATGGCTCCAGCCAGTCGACTTACGCCAGCTTTGCGGCTCACCACGGTTACTTCCTTAATCTCCTGGTCGGCTATTGTGTCTTTCTTTTCGTTGGGTTGCACTTCGCTCTGGGCAAAACTTGCCAGTGGCATTATGAGGGCGATGCCAAGTAAAGTATGCTTTGTGTTCATTGTTATCTTATTTTTCGTTGTCCTTTTTCATCTTTTTATCTTATTTCTGATGAGGTTTATGCGCATAGCGGGGCTTACCTTCATCATGTCGACAAGATGGAGGTTCAAATGGTCAGGACTTCAATAAGATAGAGATACAGTTTTGGTGGCGGACTGTATCCGGTTTTGGGAATGATGTTGCTCAGTGTTCTCTTTGCCATGAAAGACAAATGAGGCATTTGCCACTCATGAATAATCGCCATCAAAGGCTGGAAGGCATGAAAGTCGAAAACGGTTGGCTGCATTTGCGTCGTAGGCGATAGCTGTACGCTTGTTACCTTCATGCATCCTTTGGTGGTGTCGGAATTACCGCCGTTCTGTGCTGTATGCGACAGTATTACGGTTGTCTTGCCGGAACATGAGCAATGAAGAAATGTTACCCCGCTTCCCATGATAACGAGTACCACGGCAAGAAAGAATGTAAACGATATGTGTAACAGTTTCTTCATTTTCGGTTGCAAAAATAACACGGTTTTTATTAAATATGCAAGTTTTTGCTTGCTTTTTAATGTTATTTAAATAGAAACATTATCTTTAGTGACTATTCGGCACCCCTATAGCCATGAGTAGTTATTTTAGCACTACGCATTTGTTTTCTGTTACTTATGAATTTGTTCTGTCTCTTGTTGATAAATCTCCGTTCATGCTTTTGAAATGTCTGTTCAAAGGCTCTGAACGCGCATTCAAAGGCTCTGAACGGACATTCAAAGGCTTTGAACGAACATTCAAAGGCTTTGAACGAACATCCAAAGGCTTTGAATAGAACTTTTATTTGTGGTTTAATGATTTTAGTTGCCCACTCTAAGTGTTATTGATAATATGAGTTGACTCAGTTATTACTTATTTATAATTCACGTTGACTTACTTATTTTTAGTCATACTTATAGTTGACTACTTATGTATATAGCCACAAATGAAGTTGCCCTTCATATCTCTGCAAAGAAACATGTTGGTGGCTTAAACCATCACGTTATAATAGTCAGCGATGATAGTCTGTTATGCCTATTATGGGTCGTCTATTATGACCAACGTTTGTCGTCTATTATGACCAGCTTGAGGCTTCTATTGTGACCAATGTTGGTTGTCTATATGGCTTCTGTTCACTTTCTAAGAAAAGAAAGAGGGCATATCAATAGCCTATTAAGACTTTGATATGCCCTCTGTATGAGGAATCTTGATTATCTGTTTACTGCAGGTAAGTATATCCGAAGAGTCCGTTGCGATAGGTTGCAAGGAACTCCTTACCCTCTTCGAGCGAGATTTTTCCTTCCTTTACACTTTTGGTAACCCACTGCTCCAATTGGCGGACGAGTTTCTTGGGGTTGTACTGCACGTAGTCGAGAACCTCTTCCACAGTCTCACCGTCGAAGATCTGATCGATGTTGTACTTGCCGTCCTTTACAGAGATGTGTGCTGCATTGGTGTCACCGAACAGGTTGTGCATGTCGCCCAATATTTCCTGGTAGGCTCCTACGAGGAAGACACCGAGGTAATAAGGCTCGTTGTTCTTGAGTGCGTGCAGCGGAAGTACATTACCAATATGGCCATCGGTCACAAAGTTGGCTACTTTTCCATCGCTGTCGCAGGTGATGTCCTGTAAGGTGGCTTTTCTTACAGGGCGCTCGTTGAGTCGCTGTATAGGCATGATAGGGAAGAGTTGGTCGATGGCCCAACTGTCTGGCAGACTTTGGAAGAGCGAGAAGTTGCAGAAATACTTGTCGGCAAGCAGTTTGTCGAGTCCTCGCAGTTCTTCAGGGATGTGTTTCATGTGCTTTGCCAGATTGTTAATCTCATGGCATACACTCCAGTACATGGCTTCTATCTCGGCTCTTGTCTTGAGGTCGACGATGCCATGCGAGAAGAGTTCCAAAGCCTCGTCGCGTATTTGCTCAGCGTCGTGCCAGTCTTCGAGCATATTGCGTGGGTTCAGGTTGTCCCAGATATCATACAGGTCTTTTACCAACTGGTGGTCTTCTTCCTTGGCCTCAAACTCCTCGGGCATCTCTGGCAGCGAGGCAGTCTCGAGTACATCGATGACGAGTACTGAATGATGTGCCGAAAGGGAACGGCCACTTTCGGTGATAAGATTAGGGTGTGCGATATTGTTCTTGTTGGCAGCGTCGACAAACGTATATACGCAGTCGTTCACATACTCCTGGATGGAATAGTTGACGGAGCTTTCGCTGCTTGAAGAACGTGTTCCGTCGTAGTCGACTCCCAATCCGCCTCCGCAGTCAACAAAGTCGACATTATATCCCATCTTGTGCAGGTTGATATAGAACTGTGCAGCCTCGCGCAAGGCTGTCTGTATACGACGTATCTTCGTAATCTGGCTTCCGATGTGGAAGTGTATGAGCCGCAGGCAGTCGTGCAGCCCCATCTCATCGATCTTGTTGAGTGCTGTGAGCAACTCAGCGCTTGTCAGACCAAACTTGGATGCATCGCCGCCACTGTCAGCCCACTTGCCAGAGCCTGATGAGGCCAACTTGATACGTATTCCGATATTGGGTCTTACGTTGAGTTTTTTGGCAGTCTTGGCAATGATATCGAGCTCGTTGAGTTTTTCTACTACGATGAAGATACGCTTGCCCATCTTCTGTGCGAGGAGAGCCAGTTCGATATAGCTTTCGTCCTTGTATCCGTTGCAGATGATGAGCGAGTCGCTCTGGCACTGTACGGCAATGACAGCGTGGAGTTCTGGCTTAGAGCCAGCCTCAAGACCGAGATTGAACTTTTTGCCATGCGATATGATTTCCTCTACGACCGGCTGCATCTGGTTGACCTTGATAGGATAGATGACAAAGTTTTCGCCTTTGTATCCATATTCCTCCTTGGCTTTTTGGAAGCAACTGGCAGTCTTTTCGATACGATTGTCGAGAATGTCGGGGAATCGGAGCAGCACGGGAGCCGTGATGTCTCGCAGGGCTAACTCGTCCATGACGTCGCGCAGGTCTATCTGCGTATTGTCTTTGCATGGAGTTACATAGACATCTCCTTTTTCGTTGATGCCAAAGTAAGAAGTGCCCCAACCTTTGATGTTGTAGAGTTCATTCGAGTCTTCAATAGTCCATTTCTTCATTTCTTTTCTTCTGGAATGAATGTAGTTTTGTTGTGATGTGTTATATTTTAATTGGGTTGTTTCAGTTTGTAGCCTCGTTGTAGCCTTCGGCTTGAAGCCTGATTCCGAGGTTCTTTATATACCCAACTGCAGGCGCAGTTTTTTTACCGTATTCTGTATCTTGTCATAATCGTCGATTACATCGATGTCGAAGATGTGCTGTGCCTTCAGATAGAAGGGCTCTCGCCGTTTGAGTTGTTCCTTGATGAAGGTTTCCACCTCCTCGGGGGTCTTGTTTAGCAGCAGTGGTCGCACGCCCTTGCCCATCTGCAGATGGGCGTGGAGAGTCTCGGGAGTAGCCTTCAGATAGACGGTGGTTCCCAACTGGTTCATATAGTCCATGTTGTCAAAAAAGCAGGGTGTTCCGCCCCCGCAACTTACAACAACGTTCTCGAACTCGGCTACTTCGTGCAGCATGTTGTGCTCAATGATACGGAATCCCTCTTCGCCTTTCTCGTCGAAGATTTCCTTGACGGTCTTGTGCATGCGAGTTTCGATATACCAGTCGAGGTCGTAGAACATGACGCCCAACTCCTTGGCAAGGGCTTTGCCGACTGTTGTCTTTCCGGCGCCCATATATCCGATGATGATAATCGACTTCATAGGCTTACTTACGACGGCTTGCTTTAGGCTCTGGAGCCTCTTTGATGATGTTCATACACTCTTCATATGAGAGTTCCTCTACATGAGTCTGCTTGTTCTTGGGAATGCGGTAGTTCTTTCCATCATAGGCAATGTAGGGACCGTAGCGGCCGTTCAGCAGCTCGAGCTTGGTATCTTCATCGAACACTTTGATGTGGCGTTTCTGCTCACTCTCTCGTTTCTCTCTTATCAACTCAATGGCTCTTTCGAGTGTAAGGTTCATTGGGTCTTCGTCCTTCGGGATGGAAACATACTTCTTATTGTGGAGAACATAAGGGCCAAAGCGACCTGCACCGATGGTAACAGGTGTTCCCTCATATTCGCCTACTTCGCGGGGAAGCTTGAAGAGCTCGATAGCCTCGTTGAGTGTGATGGTCTCAATACTCTTGTCGGCAGGCAACTGTGCGAAGAGAGGCTTTTCCTTATCTTCGGCAGATCCAATCTGTGCCACTGGTCCGAAACGTCCTATCTTGACGAATACAGGGCGTCCGCTCTTTGGGTCGACTCCCAGTGAACGCTCGCCGGCTTTATGCTCACTGCGTGCATTTATCACCTTGTCCACTTCGGGTTCAAAGCTTTGGTCGAATTTCTTCATCCATTTATTCCACTCGGTATTGCCCTCTGCGATATCATCAAACTTTTTCTCCACATTGGCAGTAAAGTTGTAGTCCATGATGTCGGGGAAGTTCTTCATCAGGAAGTCGTTGACCACGATGCCGATATCTGTAGGCAGCAGTTTGCCTTTCTCTGAGCCGGCCATTTCCTTCTTGAACTTCTGTGTCACCTTGATGCCCTTCAGTGTGCTGACTGTATATGAACGCTCTGTGCCACTCTTGTCACCTTTCTGCACATACTCACGTTGCTGAATGGTGCTGATGGTTGGTGCATAGGTAGAAGGACGGCCAATGCCGAGATCCTCGAGTTTCTTTACAAGACTCGCCTCCGTATATCTTGCAGGAGCCATAGAGAATCGCTCGGTGGCTGTTATCTCACGGCGCTGCAGCTTGTCGCCATGACGCATGGCTGGCAGGATGTGTGAAGACTCCTCGCCGTTTTCCTCCTCATCGGTTGATTCGCGGTAAACTTTCAAGAAACCATCAAAGACAACTACCTCGCCGTTGGCGACAAACTTCTCTGTAGTGTTGTCTATATTGATATTGATGGTTGTCTTCTCTATCTGTGCGTCTGCCATCTGTGAGGCGACGGTGCGTTTCCATACCAGTTCGTAGAGTCGCTTCTCCTGATTGGTTCCGTCTATGGTAAGTGCGGTCATGTCTGTAGGGCGGATAGCCTCGTGTGCTTCCTGTGCGCCCTTCGAACTGGTGTGATAGTTGCGGGTCTGGCTGTATTTGTCACCATATACCTTCTTGATCTCGGCTGCACTGGCATCCTTACAGAAAGTAGACAGGTTGACGCTGTCGGTACGCATGTATGTGATACGTCCGCTTTCGTAGAGTCGCTGTGCTATCATCATGGTCTGGCTTACGGTGAAGCCCAGCTTGCGGGCAGCCTCTTGCTGCAGTGTGGAAGTAGTGAAAGGAGGCGCAGGAGTGCGCTTCAATGGCTTCTTGCTCACTGCATCGACGGTAAATTGTGCGTCCATGCACTTCTCGAGGAAGGCATCAACTTCTTCCTGGGTTTTGAAGTGCTTGTCGAGCTCAGCCTTTACTTCGGTTGCGTTGCCGCTCTCATTGATGAGGGCAAAGATGGCATTCACACGGAAGTATGGCTCACTCTTGAATTTCTGTACCTCTCGCTCACGCTCTACGATGAGGCGTACTGCAACACTCTGCACACGACCGGCAGAAAGGGCAGGTTTCACCTTACGCCAAAGCACGGGTGAGAGTTTGAAACCTACGATACGGTCGAGTACACGACGTGCCTGCTGGGCATTGACTAAGTTCATGTCCAGATGGCGTGGGTGCTCTATGGCATCCAGTATGGCTGGTTTGGTAATCTCGTGGAAAACGATACGGTTTGTCTTCTCCTCATCCAGTCCGAGTACTTCGCAAAGGTGCCAGCTGATAGCTTCTCCCTCGCGGTCCTCATCGGAAGCCAGCCAAATCTTTTTGGCTTTCTTGGCTGCCGATTTCAATTCGGTAACGAGCTTTTTCTTCTCTTCTGGAATCTCGTAATCTGGTTCCATGGTCTGCTCGTTTATACTCAATTCCCTCTTTTTCAAGTCGCGTATATGACCGTAAGAGGACATAACCTTATAGTCTTTTCCTAAGTACTCTTCGATTTTCTTGGCCTTTGCAGGGCTCTCGACGATAACTAAATTTTCTTGCATAAGCTTATATACAATTTTTCTTTCGGTTGGCAAAAGTAAGTAAACTTTTTGCTTATACCTTATTATATGGGGATTTTTTTTGCTTTTTTAATGTTTTAGGCTCTAAAATCGGTCTTATGAGGGTAAAAGGCAGGTTTTTCTGCTTTTTGTCTTGTTGTAATAGTCAAGTCTTGTTTTGGAATAAAGGCATCAACAAAAAAGCCAGACATGTGGTGAAACATGAATGGCAGTTTGTACTTTCAATTTTAGCTTTTTCTCTTCAGGACTTTTTTAGAAACCGGCTGAGCCCCTGACGGATGGAACGCAGACCAAACTCCTCTATCCGTATTTCGTTCAGAGGAATCCACAGGTATTCTGCAGCGTCGTCTTTTGCCTCGACATGTGAGAGGTCTTTCACTTCTACTATATAAAACATATCGAGTGTGTGGATGGTGAGCCCTGAATAGAGATAAAGGTTGGGGATACTGAACTGGTAGGCTACGGATGTAGCCTCCAGTCCTGTCTCTTCCATTACTTCGCGCATAACCCCTTCTTCGCCCGTCTCCTCCATGTCTACGAATCCTCCAGGTAAGTCGAGAGTGCCCTTGGCTGGCTCGTTCTTGCGCCTTACCACCAATAGCTCGTCTTTCTCATTCATGATAAAGGCTACGGTGGCGCTGCTTGGATTGGCATAGTATGTGAATCCGCAACTTCCGCACTTCTTGCTTTTGAAGTTGTTGATTTCGAAGTGTGTTGAACCGCAGATAGGGCAGAATTTGAATTTGCTTAGAGGATGCTCCATGATGGGTTGTGTTTTATTCTTGTTTGATAGTTTACCAGTTGTCTGTGCGGAATGGGAATAGAGGCAGTCCACCTGCATTTGCCATGTTGCCGAGCTGGAAGTTCTTGAAACAATAGCGCAGGGCAACAGGCTTCTTTACCTCAGGGCTTACCACGGTGATACATTCATTCCACGTGTCGTTGCCTGGCTGCCAGAAATGGCGGGCTGTAGCAGGATGGAACACTTTGTCCTCGCCTGCAATCTCGAATCCCTCGATGTTGTCGAAGCGGTTGTAGGCACCAAAAGTGTTGTGTCATGAAAAGTCTCATTTTTTGCCTTTTTAGGTTTATGTTTATTTTAGGTTCAGTGTTTTCCTCTATATGGATATAAACATCTGTCTTATAGGAGAATAAAAAGGGGTGTGCGGCGAAGGGGTGTTGTGAAAGAATGGGGGAGACCCCTTACAGCAATGCTTTGATTGCTGCATCGAGGTCTTTGATCTGTACATCGCGAGAACGCAATGTGTTACTTCTGTCGATAAGGAAGAAGGTAGGGATGCTCTGTACGTTGTACTTAGCCACACTTGCTCCCTGAATGCCGTCTTCATCGCGTACGCTTATCCATGGCAGGGCGGCTGTGGATGTCTTCCAGAAATGCTCGTCGGGATCGACTGATACCTGATAGATCTCAAATCCTGCTGCATGGTACTTGTTGTATAGCTCGCGGAGCATCATGATTCGCTTGGTGCTCTGTTCGCCGGCAAAAAGATGGAAATCGAGCAGAACCACCTTACCTTTCAGGTCGGTGAGTTTGCGTGTCACACCCTTGTTGTCTTGCAGGGCGAGTTCGATGACTCCGTTCACCTGTACCTTGCTGGCATCGAGTTGCTGTGCTGCCATCTGGTTCTCAATGATGCGTATGTCTTTCATGCCCTGTATGGCAATGTTGTGCAGGTTCTTTCCGCGTTCGGCATTGGGATAGTAAGTGTCCCAGCTTGTAGCTACTGCCGCGAATACCTTGACGTCGTCCTTGTTGTTGCGTGGGTTGAAGATAAGAGTGTTCACACGTCCTACCTGCAGAGTCTGGAACAGAGCATAGTAAGATGATGCCATCATAGGAGCCTTGAAGATATAGTTGGTCTTGATATCCTGCTTGTAGGCATTGATGGCACGGCCGATGATGACATCGGCAGAGTCGACACCTACATTAGGATTTTGGGCTATCTCGTTGACGAGAGCCTGCAGTTTCATCTGCTTGAGTGACAGCTCCTTGATGGTGCTGCAGTTTTCAGAACCTTCCACTGTGTACTGGTAGCTCATGCTTGGGTACGCAGCCTTCACGCTGATGGTTTCTGTGGAGTCGATGGAGAGGTTGATGGTCTGTCCGGCAATGCGCAGGCGATAGAAGTCAGGACATACTGAGTCTTTGGCTGTTTCCTCGAAGGCAAAAGAACCGTCTTCACCGAGCTTTACAGAGTCGATAGCTACAGGTCCGTCGAGGCTGATGTTCTCCAGATAGAGCATGGAGTCTTTAGCCTCGGTAATGTTTCCGTTGATGTGGAACTTCTTGTTGTTGCAAGAAGCAAAAGTCAGTGCAGCCATTACTACGACCGCAGCTGAATAGAGTTTGGTTATCTTCATGTGTCTTGTTATTTTGCAAAATTATCGGTTGCAAAGGTAGCAATAAAATCGGAATAAACCATCAGCAAAGAATAAAATATTCAAAAAACTTGAAAATAAATGCGGTTTTCTTTGCTTATTAATAATAAAAGAGGTATCTTTGCGCCGTTTTATATATTAGATGTTAGACAAAACAATAAGTTTTTAAATTTTTAGATGAACGTAATTACAAAAAGTGTTCAGTTGCCTGATGGAAGAACCATCAC